>Ga0326512_10002501_pt1 | contig 13614 bp, 17 predicted proteins | sample 1_2617_0518_D_FD_203652 | JGI IMG/M metagenome (GOLD analysis project Ga0326512, IMG submission 203652) | Bovine rumen microbial communities from UC Davis, California, United States - 1_2617_0518 | ecosystem: Host-associated > Mammals > Digestive system > Stomach > Rumen | place: USA... | reverse complement strand
TGTGGTTTCCCAATCTTCTACTCAAAGACCTAACAGTCTTACCCACATATCTTATTTCAAGGGTATCTGGGTGTCTAAGTGTATAAATCTTTACTTTTCTTGTATCGTTTACCATTTCGATATATAGTTAATCACTCTATAAATCTACTCCCCGACAAAGGGGATAGTCTGTGAACCTTCATCCTATTTGGGATTAGGATGCTTGGCTGCTGATTGCCCATAGAGCTATGTCAAACTCTGTGTATACAAATAGTTTTCAAGCATTTACACTCACTATTACTAGTCATGTTGTAGCCTATTTGTCTTTAGGGTGTTCCAGCAATTAGATAAATAATGGCAGACTTTTCAGCGTACCATCTTGCCTGTGGTTTTCATTTTGAGATAAACTCTACCATCCTGCTGAGGGACTTCCTCTCCATGAGCAAGCACTATGATGTTCTTGTCAGAATCACCATACCTCTCAATAGCAGCAAAGATTTTACCCATGAAGTAACCAATCTTCTTGGGTGTGTCCCAGCCACCTTTCAGTGCATTGTCCATGTAATAGTCCTGCATAAGATAATTGAAGTCATCAACCACAATGTTTTTGAATGGGCTTTGCAAGAGGTGCTCAATAGCATAGGCTACCTGCTCAGGATTATTGGTAATTACTCTGTTACCTTGTTCCATAGCACTGATAGGAGCTACCTTATACAACTCTCTACTCCCAGGAAATGTCAATGGCTTTGATGTTACGCTGATAACATAAGTTTCCTTAGGGTTAAGACCAATGTGACCAAGGGCCTCAACCTTACCCATGCTAAAAGTCTTACCAAAACCACTTTTAGCCAAAATTAGTATTCTTGACATCTGCTTTTAATTTTGTATTTACGTTTAGGATGGTAAGGCTCCTTAGTAAGAGGTCTCCCCATCCTGTTAAACCACACGTTCAGCTTGTCCTTTTTATAAAACCTCCATACATACCCTCCTGCTATATTACAGGCACCGTGTAAAGCCTGAGATAAGTGAGATAAATCAGTCTTAGTAATTTCAGAAGCCTCCTTCAAAGAACTGAACTCCCTTAAATAGTTGCCTCTCAAATCATACTGATACACTCTCTTGGTTGTTCTTGTTATACGACCTTCTCTATAAGCCTTCTTAATTGCAAGAGACAACTTACTTTTCATTGTTTCGGTCATCTCTACCTTACCCGCAGTGGCAGTTTGATTATAATCGGGTTTTATAGCATCAATAAAGAATTGTTCTCTACTCAATAACATTTCAGGTAAACAATCCTCAATTATTTCAAATGTGAAAGAGCCCTCACCATACTTATTCCATGCAGCTTGCAGATGGAGATTAGAATGGCGGTTATGTCTGAGGAGTGCCTTATGTTTGGCCCACCTCGCATTCACATTTTTAGTAGACCCTATGTAGGTCTTCCCGTTTACCTTATTTGTTATTTTATAGATACAGCTCTTCATAATATACCAGACTTTGCAAGAACTAATATTCTACTCATTGTCTTCTTCTCTTGAAATTGCAAAGGTAACATTATTTATGCACCCCTGCAACTAATTAATTGATTTACTCAGGGTTTCTGAATGGATTTAGTTAAGTTGTTTGAGATAAGCATAGACTTGCCCCATTCCAGCTGTGTTCTCAGGTCTTGGTAATTCAGCCCAATTACAGGTGGCACCATCAAAGAACAATCCTATTATACCACCTAGTTCTCCATCTCTGTTCACCAATACTTCCAGTGTCCTGAAATGGTCTTTGAACTTATCAATCGGGTATCCAAGATATTCTTTTAGTCCAAACCTGAATGGGCTAAATACACCCAACACAATATTAGCATCATGTGAGGTGTACTTACTGTCACCAAGTCCAGCAGTAGTAGGTCTAGTCCTGTTCAGCTTCACACTTTCAACTGATTCATTGTCTGTGTTTTGTTGCTGTATATTGATAGGGGATTGACCATATCTATCTCTAAGCAGAATGCAGTACTCACTCCACTTATCAATAGCTTGCTTCTTTGTGAACCCTCTCTCAGTCTGAATAAGATTCACAGTATCTGCAAGAACCAAGACATATTCATCAGGGTTATCAGCTACATACTTATCAAAGGCTTGTACCTCCTTCTCAAGTCCTAGCTCATCCTTAATCTTAACCTTCTTGGTTACCACCTTACCATGTTCTTCAGCATACTGCCTACAGAACTTATACATACCTGTAGGATTGGACTCCTCTGAGAATATGACATGGGACTCAAAGTAGTCCACTATATCTACAAACTCATCTGAGTCTATCTTTTCAAGTATCTCTTCTGGTACAGGTTTGTTATTGTCAGAACTCCTCAAATCTGAAGGACTTATCCTAACCTTGAAATGCTGATTGAGTAGCCAAGAGTAGAACCTAGTCATTATCCTTTGTTTTGTTTCTTCCAATGGGAAGTAGAGTACCTTAATAGATACACCTGTCTGCTTCTCATTGTAATAACAATACAATAGGGCATCAAAGAGCAAGTGAGACACCAGCTGAGTCTTGCCACCCTTAGTGAAACTAGTCACTATATAATAGGTAGATTGTTCCCAACCTAGAAAATCTCTTGAGAATCTCTTGAATGGTGAAGGAATGGTATTCACACCACCATCAATGAGTCTTTGCCTCCTTGCTCTGAGCATCTGATTAGTTTCTTCTCTCAGGCTCATCTTACACTATCTCTCCAACTGTCATTAGCTACTTCTTCTTGACCAGCGTTCTCTATGTAACTTAGGAATTGTGAGGTTTCCTCTCCAGTAATATTGTTCCTTTTACTAATGAAATACCTTAACACTTGCATATATTGGTAATCACCATTAAAAGACTCTACATACTTTCTAGTAGCCTCTAATGCCTGTTCATCTGTGAAGGTAGCATGGTATTTCTTCACCACTGCCTTTAGTCTTTTGGCTATCATAGCCTGACTATCTCTCCACATGTGGCTAGTCCCAGGTTTCTTCCCTTTTGGGAATAGTTCCTGCATTTGTTTTGCTAACTTATCAAACCTATCCTCTTCAGAGTTGGGAAGCTTAAATTCACTATTAAGAAAGATAGTTTCAATCATGTCTACGCCAGATTGAGTTAATCTTGCATTGATAGGTTCTCTCTGAAGAGTGAAACCATCAAACTCAATTAATCCCTTGGCACAGACATCTTGAAAAGTATTGGATGATATAAGTTTACCAAGATAAAGAGAGGCTATGTAGAGTGCAGAGTCAACTGAGATTTTCTCCTTCTCGCATTCTTTTACATCAAAACATAGCTTCATAATCTTAGTTACTTATGGGGTCCAGTCATCTTTCTAAAGTAAGCAGCCTCTCTATCTGCATAGTGTTCAAACACCTGAGAAACAGGAGCTAATGCCTTAGCTGTTTCAGTGAAATACTTACTGATACCATCCACTATTCTCTGAGCGATGATACAAGCTCTGGCACTTGCCTTGCCCATCACAATCTTGTCAGCAAAAGCCTGGTCATGAGCATCATTACCTCTCCTCTCAGTTTTTGCCTTTACCTTAAACAGGAAAGCAGGGTTCTGAGCGTTCTTATTGAACTCAAGGTTGATGTCCTGAAAGCCGTTAGCTGCTTTGAAGACTGCTTTGAACATTGTAGGATTCAGGTCCAGAGAACCATGAGGCAGAATGTTATTGAGAGGGATAGCATAGGTCACAACAACCACAGTTACCTCATTGTGGGTCTCTGTAGCCTTGTGACGAATGAAAAATGGTTTCCCTGTTTCTGCCAAAAGAACTTTCTTCTGATACTTAATCATAATTGTAATTCTGTTAAATTTGTTATTGTACTAACCAACTCTGGGTTATAGTCCTCAAGCATCTTTCCAACTATCTCTTCATCCCTGGTACCTTTGAAGTAGGGGATAATGATAACAGGGTCAGGGTGTCTTAAGAGACGACCTAACTTCTGCTTAATCATTCTTTCAGAGCTATTCAGAACAGCATATACTCCTACCCTGCAATTGACCAGATTCATACCCTCATCCAGCATATTACACGCTGTGATATGGTCTACTTTACCCTCGTTGAACTTGTGCAGGTTTTCCTCTGAAGCCTTATTCTTGCTATTTATGCAATACTTTCCAAGTTCCTCAGTCTGGGGTATCCCATTGCAGAAAGTAAGTGTTCTCTGTCCATCTAGTTGGTCAAGAAGTTGTCTCACGAAAGAAGATTTCTGCTCACTCAACCATTTCAGCCTGTCTCCAGACTTTCTAAGGAAGAGGTTTTTGAATACCTCATTGAACATCTTTTTCTTATACCAAGCAATCATTGCAGACATATCATCGTAGTACTGCCTCTGAGTGCATTTGATAACAATCCTTCTGTTCTTTACCTTGGCATAGTTGAACTTCTGTGCATAAGGAATTACCAATTCTGCTTTCTGAGACTTATTCTTGATTATCTCATAGTTGGGGTGAATGTTGTCAAGAGTAAGGGGAATGAGATATACTCTGGGGTCAGGTAGAATCTCCTCCTGTATAGCTTGCTTGGTAGATACCTTATAAACATACAAGTCAGGAAACAATACCTTAAGCTCCTTCTTCATGTCTCTGCCCACTGTTGCAGACAGCATAACACTATTACGGATGGTAAAACTCTCAAGAGCTTCTCTACATCTTGCTGACAAATGATGAACTTCATCAAATATCACCATATCCCAACTCCCTGCTTTCTTAGGTAAGGATACATAAGTTACGAACTCCACATAACGTAGGTATCTCTCATATCCCCACTTTTTGAACTCGTCTTTCCAGTTATCTATAAGTACTAACCTAGGAATCACAACGAGAATCTTTGTGTCTATAGTGTACTCAATAGTAGGAAATCTCATCTGCATGAGGTCAAGAGCTACCTTTGTCTTACCAAATGAGGTAGGTAACTCACATAATATATTGGGACTTTCTATTAGTAGAATCTCATCCCTTGCTTCTTCTCTTGTCATTTCTTGCTTACTATTTGTTTGAGTTTGATTATGTAATTCGGGTCTTCAGCATAACCCAAGTCCTGTAGATACTTGTAGTAATCATTCGGAGGAGGGTCATACTTTTGTATGAATTTCTTATAGGCTGCTACTGCATTAGTCCAATGGTCAAAGGACATATAGGTGCCATCACCATTCCTAAGACCAAATAGATTATTTTGCTGTAGGCAGGCGTATGATTTGAAGTGTCCTGTTTCAAGTATAGCTTGGGCTTGTACTATCTCAGGAAAGTCTACCCCTTGAGCAACAAGCTCATTGTAAAGGTTTTCCTCATTAAGCATAAAATGGTTTTGTCTCCATTTCACACTTGCTACTTCCCCTTCTGCTTTCTCAGCCTCTCTTTCCATAGCCTGAACCCAAAGGACACATACTGCACCTATAGCAATACCAACACAGATGCCTATAAGATACTTGAGAATGTTGCTCATAGTTCCTTACACTTGTTTAGTTAGAAACTCTTGTACGGACTTAAACCATTTAGGTAGGTTGCCTAATCTTACATCATCCTCCGCATAGCTAATAAGCCATGTCATCACGCCAAGAATAAACAGAAGGACGTTAGCTACGGGAATGAATGAGACAACCACCACACTCAGAAGTAACCACATTGGAACTGATGCAGGGTTATCTAAATCTGCAACATATTCACCATGCTCCAAAGTTACTCCATAAGTGTGACGATGTACCCAAATGGTAATAGTGAGCAGTATGATGCCCACTATTAACCATATAAAGTAACTCATAGTTATTTGAACTTACTGATGTCAAGGAATGCCTGACTGTTTCCACCTGTGATAACAGATGGTACAGAGCCATCCCACTTGTCAATCCATGCCTTCTGAAGCACAGCAGGTGTCAATGCCTGAGTTCTCAGCCTATTGGCTTCAGCTTCTGCCTCTGCTGCAACTACCAACTTCCTAGCCTGTGCTTCTGCTACCTTGACCTCGTTCTCGGCCTTTTGTGCTTCTTGAATTGCCTTGTTCTTCTGGTTTACAGCCTCTACAATGGTCTGAGGGTACTTTAACCCTGATGTAAGTTGCTCTAGCTGGAAACCTTCCCTATTGAGAGTAGCTATGAGCTGCCTTTCAACAGCTTTCTCAATACTGTCCCTCATGGACACAATCTCATCAGTAGTGAACTTGTTGAGCTGTATTCTAAAAGCATCCCTAACATGATTGAACAGAGGGCCACTGATAATATCAGGCACATCCTTCCTATACTTTCTAAAGATAGGAGCAGCCTGACCATCAATAATCTTCAGTGAGATAGTAGGGTCAACTGTGAACTCAGAACCATCCTTGGCATTGATGGTAAATGCAGGGTAGTCTACTGTCTGCACAAAGGTAGGATATTCATACATATTCTGCGTGAGTGGGTTGTACCACACCATACCAGTGACCAGAGACACATCGTTGACACCCTTGTCAGAGCCATACAGATTAACTAAGATGCCTTCATGACCAGCATCAACTCTTTCACATGAGCTAAAGCTCAAGGCAGTCGTCAATGCGAGGGCTGCCATAAAGATAAATTTCTTCATTGTTTTTTTTTGTTAATTACTTACTTACTCCACTTCTGTGTGAAGCATCTTGTCTTGATTGTGGCTATAATGAACCCTAATCCTACTACACCTCCAAGTACATTAAGGAAGGTGTTAGGAGCAGAAATCCACTCACCACATAAGGACCACACTGCCATTAGACAGATAAACCAGATAAAAATCAATACTTCTTTTTTCATTTATGATTACTTTAAGTCAGAGAGTCTACCATCTAAGCCACTCTATAAGAATATCCAGTTCCTTTCTCCTTTTAGGTTATTGTACCACATTATTCTTTTCTGCTTCCCTCCTACCTCCACCCAATCAAAGGTGGGGTCAAAAAGAACATAAAGAATAAGGAGTGATACTAACACTAGGATAATTACTGTAATTACCGTCATATTCTCTTCTTTATAGACAAAAAAAAGAGAAGAGGGCAAGCCCTCTCCCCTCAGAGACTTACTTGTTCATGCTCCCAGGCTTAGTATAGCCCTGCTTGTCTTTGAGGGCTTCATACCATTTCTGCCTTGCAAGTAGCCTTGCTTTTCTGTTCTTGTACTTCATTGTTTTCAAATGTTAGTCGTTAAACACTGTGTAAGAAGCAATCCTACCTCCCATGCTTGCTGCAATAGAATTAAGGTGCCACTCAAGTCTCTGTTCTGGGCTAGCAGCCTGCCAAGCCTGCACTTCAATTGGAGTGCCATCTACCCACTTCTTAGTCTTTCTATCCAGATGAGACCTGATGGGGGCATAGGGCTTGAAACTCCTTGGAGCATGATAGCCATGAGGAGTTTCACTACTGATGAAATAATTGTAGGCTTCTTGGGACAGGTTGATAACCTGCTTGGCCTCCCTGAACTTACGAGTATAATAGGTAATAACCTCAGTCTCTCCCTTCTTTGCAAGGGATTTAACCTTGATGTCATGCCTGTCATACTTAGTAAGGTCAGGTACTTTCTCATAGTACCAAAGCAACTTACCATTCTTATCCCTAGCTTGCTTTCCAGCATACCTGCCTCTCTTGTTGATTACAGGCTTTCTGAGTTGTTTTGAGCACTCCTGCTCACTCATCATGGTTGCCCCTGGGACAAACATGGTGAGATTCACTTTTACATCGTTCAATGTGTTTTGTAGGGTAGTCACTGAATTTATGAACCTGATAATAATGATGATTGGTTATGGAGGCAGTTACATTCCACTGCCGAAGTTTCATAGATTGTAAGTGACTTTAGCTAGGAGAAGAGGACTCGAACCTCTACCACGGAAACCCAAATTCTCTGCTTATGGCTTGGTAAGTGCAAAACCTTGCACTAATGCTACGTGTGCTGCCATTACACCATCTCCTAATTGATTTAGATACTAAGAATTTGCATCATTAAAAATGATGTGCTTTAACCACCTAAGCTAATCTTCCAATTTCGGAGGAAAATATAGGAGTCGAACCTATGATAAATGTGGTCTTGTAAGTATCTGAATGTGGGGAGGGCTGGACTCGAACCCATAACCTTAAGAATCACAGTCTTACGTTATTGAAGGAATAATAAGTATCTAAAGATACTCATATAAACTACTCTAACCAATTGAGTTACTGTCCCCATATTTTGCGGGGAGTGAAAGAATCGAACTTCCACTTCTGGATTGTATCCCAGAAAATTGTAAAAGATGATATTGTATGTGTCAGAAGACACACCATACAATTGAGCCTACCAGTGCTCAAACTCCCCTTGATGTAGACACTAAAGAAAATACATGTTGGAATCGAACCAACTACTCCTAGATTAACAGTCTAATGCTCTACCAAATGAGCTAATGTTATTCAAATATAATATTGTAAGTGTCTGCTTTGTGAGTGAGCAAGGTATCACCCTCGCCCACCCTGTGTTCTGTGAAAAAGGTCCTACAAAGTATTCACTCTTACAAGCTCATACCTGTTTGACCTGTAAATAGACTGCAAAGGAGTATAGACATCAAAGACATCTATATCCTTGAAGTTTGTCAGGAACTGCTCTATCTGTGCAGGGTTGGATGGTATGTACATGAGATTGTCAATACCACTGAACCTCTCAGCATTTACTCTGTCATTTCTTGTCACATCAATGGCAACAATATAGGGTTTGAACCCTAACACTTGTTCACACTGTCTGAGTAAGTCATTAACAGAGGACTCAGGACTGGGAAGATTATTCCACTCACCATCAGATATGATGGTCCACACAGGATAAGCCTTGAGAGCATCCACCAACTGGGGTGCACTTCTCAGAGCTTCCCTGATACTCCTAATGAGAGAGGAAATATCTGTCCAACCAGACTCAAAGGTAGCCTGACAGAAAGAGTTAATCTGCTTGTAGTTCTCCATGAAACTCTTGGTTGGGTCTACAAAAGGTTTATGCACAGACTTAGCTGCACTCCTTCTCATCAAAAAGTTAGGAGTATTCGAGGCTTCCTTGTCTATGTAGCTGTAGAATCTAGTGTCCCTACCAAAGAATCCAAGCAAGTTCCTTCCATCGTCATCAGGGTTCTTAACCAAGCATACAGCAGCAAGGAATGAAGCAAATGCAAATGGAGAGCCACTCATAGAGCCAGAGTCATCAATGATGACAAGACTGTTATAAGGCAAGTTCACCTTATTCTGAATGAAAGCCTCCAATTTGAGTTCATCAACCCTGCCTTGCATGATTTGGTCATAGAGTTCATTAAAGCTGGTGGCACCGACATTAACCTTAGCCTGCTTCTTAACTTTCTCAAGCTTTTCCACATCCTCAGTAGTTGCCTGTCCTTGCCTTACCTTTTCTTCAAGAACTCTCTGTTCTGCCTGCTTCTTGGTCTTGTATCCCTCCCACTCCTTGAACCATTCAGAGAGCTTAGGCCACTTCAGTGTCTCAGTGTCCTTTACCTTAGAGTAGAGAACTCTGTTCTTGACCCTGAACCTAGCCTGAGAGGGGAGCTTGTCCAACCAGTCAATAAACTGAGTCTTGTCAAACTCAGCTATCTTTCCTGTTGAGAACAATACAGACTCAAGAGAACCATTGTACTGCCTCCTCCATGCCCTATAGCCTGCAAAGTTGGCATAGGCACCCTTTACAGAGTACTCCCAACCCATCAGTTTGGACAATTCAATGAGGAATGCAGTCTTGTTCTCCATCACCTGCTTTGTCTGAGGAAGCATTTGCTTATGCCCAGCTCTCTTGCTAAGTCTTGGAATAGTAAGAAACTTAGCCACAAGCAGCTTGTTGAATGGGTTGTTGCCATTGATAACAGCATACACATATTTCACAAGTTCTGCTCTATACCACTTGTCAGCAAAGATGTCATACACCTTGAGTACCCTAGCACCCTTGGTTTGAACTCTTGACCTGAACAATGTGTCAAAGCACTGGTACTCATTAAAGAGTCCAGCATTGAGGAACTTGATGAACTGCTCCTTGTGATTGTCCTTGAGCCAGCAGAATATAGTATAGAAACCTTCTCTGTTAGCATTACCACTAGTGTCCTTCTTAACACCCTTGAAGATGTTATGTTGCCTTGCGGTAATATCTCCAACTGAGAAAAGCAAGGAGAAGAAAAGCTCACGCTTTACCTTATCTCCCTTTACTTCATCCCAAGCGGAGTTAAGCATGGACTCAGTGATTGTACCACCTACACTCTGAAAGAGCTTGAGGCAGTTACGCAATCCATAAAAAGGATTGTTGTTACTCTTGTTTAACTTAACTTCTACCATTTTTCAAGATGATTTGATTGTGAATTGTAAGTAACAGTATTACCCGAACTAATCAAAACTCTTCAGTAGTATCAATCTCTTGAAGCTTTGCCTCAAGTTCCTTGATTCTATCCTCAGGGGTCTTCTGAGATTCCTTAAGTTCATCTAACTGTGCAGTCAGTTCAGCCTTTCTAGCTCTAGCCTCCTGAATTTCAAGGTTGTGCCTCTTCCATCCAATGATAAGATTGACAAGTTCCTTCTGCTTCTTGAGAGCTTCAAGCTTCTCCTGCTGATAGTTTGTAGCCACCCACTCATCCTGACTCTCAAGGGTCTCAATCTGCTTACCTAAGCCAAGGCGAATACCATTAAGAGTGTTGATGGTTTGTGTGTGCATTAGCTCAACAATGTTGAGGGGCTGGCCCATCTTTGTGCTGATAGTTCGGTTATGTACCAGCATAGCAAATGCCAGAGTCTGCATCTTGGCATAATGCTCTTTCGTAAAATTAACTTTTGCCATTGTGTAACTTTAATTAAAGTGTTAATACTATTGTGGAGCTAGAGGGAGTCGCTTCCCTCTTAACAATTCCCTTTCTCTTATTAAGTATTTTACTAATCCTCTTGCAAATTCAAGAACTTTATCATAACTTTGCAACCAGGTTAAATATAAACTAGTTCCAGTATGATAAATGATTCTTACATTTCAGGGTTTTTTGATGCTGATGGTTCCATCACTATGTCCAAAAGTGGCCATAATGATACATACAGAACCCTTAAGATTGACTTCACTAACACACAATTGGAAACTCTTAAGGACATTCAAAAGTATCTGCAAGATACCTATGGTCTAAAGTTATTCATTGTAACTAAGCCCTCCACTAAGGAGCAATGGGCTGAGTCCTATGCCCTAACCACTTCTGCTAATCGTGTTTGTTACAAACTGTGTGAAATAATAAAGTCTCATCATCCTAAAAAGATACATAGGATTAACACCATACTCAAATACCACAATGCAGTAGTTAAGAGAAACGGTAAATACAATGAGAGAGAAAGGATGAGGAGATTAGCCTATGAAAGACTATTCTTCTCCAATGCTTTTCAGCATTGATTGGACTATATCATCATCTGTTCTAGATGGCACTCGCTGTAGGCTCACCGTAGTGTCCTTAGTCTCTGAACCTTCCTTGTACCTCCACAAGGCTTGGCTGCTGATTGGCATATCTTTCGACTTAGCTTTCCAGCAATTCAAGTGCTTTTTAACTACATATCCCTATGTAGTGGGTCCGACTCTTAAACCCTCGTCCAAACAATCTCAGAATAAGAAATGAATACACGCTTTTGCTGTTTGAGCACAACTGCTAGGGATGACAGATTTGTCACCAGTCCACCACTCTATTTTGAGAAAACAGAGAAAACCTCCCCTCACATATTGCATACCCATACCTTGTGTTGTCACTGCGTATGTTGCCCCAGTTATTGGGGAGTTGAGATAGTGGCTTACCTTCTCTGTGCATCGGAGCTAATTTAGCACTGAACATCGGACTGCCAATCTTAGTTGTCCTTCAGACTTTTCTATCTCATGCCCACTTTCTGTTTCAGGTAATGGGCTACCTAGCACTTACGCAGCTAATCTGATAACAGTGCTGCTGGCAGGAGTCATTACAACTACCTTAGCATTTATTGGTTTGCCATTTTTAGGCATGACTGCCTGCGTGATTTCTTACCCCTCCTTTGCTGTCAAAACCAAAATAGCCCCAGAGTGTAAGCAAGTTGGAGTCGAACCTACTATTGTGTATTACCTTACACTATCCTCTATATTATTTATTAGTTTTATTTAAGATTACTTCCCTACCGAAGTAATCAAAACTCTTGCATATAACCCTCACAGCAGGTCTTCCCATCTGTGTGGTTGCTGTGACAGCTATTATCTCGCTGTCAGGGATACTTATCTTACTATCTTTCTTGATTATTGTTGCCATAAATATTTATTTTAATTTATCAATATATACTTTTTGAAATCTTCCTTCCAGCCATCAAAAAGGCAACCGCCGTTTTGAGTATTATATTTTATCCACTCACAAGCCTTCTTAATAAAAGCATCTGTGCGAATGTATTCAATGTCATTTGAACCTTGATGTTCCCAATCACTCTCTGAGTGCCACTCAAAACCTAATTCCGAACCATAATCACAAATAAAAATCTTCTCTGGGCCTTCCATAAATTATTCTCCTTTCTGTGCTTTTTGAAAACCAAGTTTAAAGAAACGTCTTGCTATATATACATCCCATTCATCATCGAATGTATAGTTTTCACAACATTTATCAAATTCTTTTTCCAAATCAACCTCTTTTACTTCAAGGGAGTTTATAATATCAATAATCTTTCTGACAATATCATATTCAACAGAATGTTTACCATCTACATTATAACCAATCTTTTGTCTATCTATCTCTGCTATTAAAGCATCTTTGTCTATTAAATGTGCCATAACTTATTCTCCTTTTAGTTTCTTTAAATCATTATAGAGTGTAAATAATACTGGTTGATGTGGTAAGCTATAAATTACATCTCTTAGCGAACTTATCTGCTCTTCACTTGGCTTCCATCCTATTCTTTCTTTGAGGGTTTTGAGAAAATTGCGCAATTTTACACAAGTATCCTCTGGAAGTTTCCTGTCATAAGATAATACAGCATCAATATTCTGCATATTGCGTTCATCCTCATCACTCCACGTAGTATTTTCCTCAATAATAGAAGGGTTATTTGGTTCATATTTTATATGTTTGCTCCAATCTATTATTTTCAACTCTTTTTTCTTTGAATCCCATTCATATCCAGCTTCTTTTATTTTTTGAAACAATAAATCACGTTGCTCTTTGGTGGCTGGATAAAGAATTTTAGCATCACTCCAACAACAAGTATGGTCTTCACCTAAACAAAAATGGTCTTCAGAATCATAATCACAATAACATATTACCTCCTTTGCAAATCCCTTATCAATTATTTCTTTAAATATAAAGATTCCATTAGATGCGCTATCCGAATGAAAAAGCACATCACCATCCATTGCATCTTCAATGGTCCAAAGATGATAATGTTCGTCAACAAACACAATGGACAAACCATCACCTTCATCGAAATAATACATTCCATCCTCTATGGATGCAATATGAACATCACACATATCATTGCTAATCCAATCCCCTTCCTTAAACTTTGGTTTAACATCATAAATAGACTTTACACAATTCTGATTATCAACCTTTTCTTCTTTAATTGCTTCAAGTGCTGTCTTGCCTTGTGGTTTATTACTTTGTTTTTCAAGTTTCTTTTTTATATAAGCATAAATCTTATCCCAATCACCA
>Ga0326512_10002500_pt1 | contig 13617 bp, 12 predicted proteins | sample 1_2617_0518_D_FD_203652 | JGI IMG/M metagenome (GOLD analysis project Ga0326512, IMG submission 203652) | Bovine rumen microbial communities from UC Davis, California, United States - 1_2617_0518 | ecosystem: Host-associated > Mammals > Digestive system > Stomach > Rumen | place: USA... | reverse complement strand
CTCTCCTTCATAGAAGAAGCCTTTGTTCTGTGTGAGATAGTTCATGCCAGCCTGCGTAAACAGGGTGGGGACTTCTGGAATGGTGAAGACCTTGAATCCTAAACTCGAGAAGTGTTCAATCACCCTGACCAGGGCTGTTGTCTTTCCGGCGCAGGGGCCTCCGGTGAGAACCACTTTGACGATGCTGTTCATTGATGTTGATGCTTATGGGGTTCGAAAACGATTGCAAATTTAGCCATAATTTCCGAAACGGGCAAATAATTGTCCTCATTTCTTTTCAGGATCGGCTTGGGTGACACAAAAACCGCTTCTCGGATTACCGGCGTTTCAGCTCGATTGTCTTGGGCAGCTTGAACCACTTCCTGTCGCGTGGAATCTTGATGGGACTGCCCGAAAGTTGCCGCAGCACATACACTGAGTCGTTTTCCTGGCTGAGCATGGCAGTAAGGTCTTCACTTCCGTAATCGTTGACCATCGTGAGCTGGGCATGGCGGTCGTCCTTCAGCTTTGCCTCGATGACCACCCAGCAGAAAGGATTGTTCTCCTTTCCCAGATAGCCAGGCAGCGGGCCGTAGTACTCTTGACCGGGTATGACGATGTCCTGTTGATAGAAGTTCAGACGCATATATACTTCAAACTCCTTGTTCTCCAGATAGGCATGGAACACTGTTGAGTCGCTTTGCGCATTGCTTCGGGCTGTGGTGGCAATGATTGCCAGCAGTATCAGTAACAATCTTCTCATTTTATATATTGTAAGATAATTAGATGATCCATCAAACAGCTGCAAAAGTAGGCAATTAGTTGCTATTTGTGGCATATTCGGTAATAAAGTGACATTTTTTTTGGAAAAGTTTTGGTTGTTTTAAATATTTTACCTACTTTTGCACATCCAAATTAATTATAACTCACAAACTAAAATTTTATTGCCTATCGACAGAAATTTACTTCATCATTTAAAAGAATAATTGATATGAAGAGATTTGAGGGAATGACCGACGAAGCGTTGGCCCTTCTTTATGTCGGAGGAGATAATCGTGCGTTTGATGAGTTATTGTCACGCACCCAGCAGAAATTGTTCACGTACATCATGTTCGTTGTCCGTGACCATGATATGGCCGACGACATCTTCCAGGAGACGTTTGTCAAGGTTATCATGAAGTTGCAGCAGGGACAGTACACCGATTCGGGCAAGTTCCAGTTCTGGCTGACGCGCATTGCCCATAATGTCATCATGGACTGGTATCGTTCGGTGCGCAACCAGCACATTGTCGAGCCTACCGAGGACAACGACTTGTCTAACCTGCGCGGTGCATCGCTTGTCGACAGCTTTCGTGAGAGCGAGATAGTCAACGAGCAGGTACTTTGCGACGTGAAGAAGATGATGAACGCGCTGCCTGCTCCACAGCGCGAGGTTGTCTATATGCGCTTCTATCAGAAGCTTTCGTTCAAGGAGATAGCCGAGCTTACCGGGGTGAGTATCAACACTTCGCTTGGGCGCATGCGCTATGCCATCATCAACCTGCGGCGCATGGCCAAGGAACACAAGATAGAGCTTGCGTTGATGGACTATTAAAGAAAATGGCGCGAATCCTTTGTGATTCGCGCTTTTTTTCATACCTTTGCACAAATTTTGTATTACTGTAAGAGACAATGACAGAACGAAACATGACTGAGAGCGAAGAGAAGAAATCTGTGAGCTTCGTTGAACAGATGGTGATTGACGACCTGGCAGCAGGCAAGAACGGCGGACGCCTGCAGACGCGCTTCCCGCCCGAACCCAATGGCTATCTGCATATTGGCCACGCAAAGGCCATCGCCATTGACTTCGGACTTGCCGAGAAATACGGTGGTGAGTGCAACCTGCGCTTTGACGACACCAATCCCATGAAGGAAGATACAGAGTTCATCGAGAATATCGAGCAGGACATCAAGTGGCTGGGCTTTAAATGGGCTCACGTCTATTATGCTTCTGACTATTTCCAGCAGTTGTGGGACTTCGCCGTGTGGCTCATCAAGCAGGGCCGTGCCTATGTCGATGAGCAGAGTGCCGAGGTGATAGCCCAGCAGAAGGGCACCACCACCTCGCCAGGCACCAACTCGCCTTTCAGAGACCGCCCTGTGGAGGAAAGCCTGAAGCTGTTCGAGTTTATGAACAGCGGCAAGTGTGAACCAGGTACGTTGGTGCTGCGCGCCAAGATCGATATGGCTCACCCCAACATGCTGTTCCGCGATCCGTTGATCTACCGCGTATTGAACATACCTCACGTGAAGACTGGCTCGAAATGGAATGCCTACCCGATGTATGACTTCACCCACGGACAGTGTGACTATCTGGAGGGCGTCACCCATTCCTGGTGTACGCTGGAGTTTGTCGAGCATCGTCCTCTCTATGACCTCTTTGTCACGTGGATGAAGGAATGGAGGGGGGAAACTGAGAATATAGAAGACAACCGTCCTCGTCAGACCGAGTTCAATAAGCTCAACCTCAACTACATCCTCCTGTCGAAGCGCAACCTGCGTGCGCTTGTGAGCGAGGGAGTGGTCAGCGGCTGGGACGATCCCCGCATGCCGACCATCTGCGGCTACCGCCGTCGTGGCTACTCGCCTGAAGGTATCAAGAAGTTCATTGACAAGATTGGCTACACCAAGATTGATGCCCTGAACGATACCGCTCTGTTTGAGAGTGCCCTGCGCGAAGACCTGAACAGCCGTGCCCTGCGCGTCAGTGCTGTGCTTGACCCTGTGAAAGTGGTCTTCACCAACTATCCTGAAGGGCAGATTGAGCAGCTCACGGCTATCAACAATCCTGAGAACGAGGCCGACGGAACGCATGAGGTGGAGTTCAGCCGCGAGATCTGGATTGAGCGCGATGACTTCATGGAGGAGGCCGACAAGAAATTCATGCGACTGGCTCCTGGCAAGGAGGTGCGCCTGAAGAATGCCTATATCATTAAGTGTGACGAAGCCCATCCCTGCGACAAAGATGCTGACGGTCGCGTGACCACCATCTATTGCACCTACGATCCTGAGACGCGCAGCGGAATGCCTGGCGCCGATCGTAAGATCAAGGGCAAGACGCTCCATTGGGTCTCCTGCCATAATGCCGTGAAGGCCGAGGTGCGTCTCTACGACAAACTGTGGAAGGTGGAGAATCCGCGCGATGAGCTGAAGCGCATCGAGGAGGAAGAGGGCGTGAAAGGCATCGATGCTATGCGGATGATGATGAATCCCGATAACCTCCATGTGCTGACCGACTGCTTCGTAGAGCCTTTTGCAGCGCAACTGCCTGCCCTGAGCTACCTGCAGTTCCAGCGTATAGGCTATTTCAACGTCGACCCCGATTCTACCGACGGTCATCCCGTCTTCAACAAGACAGTGGGTCTGAAGGACACATGGAAGAAATAATGAAAAACGACGACGATTATTTTGACAGTACCGAGTTCCACGACCTGCTCAGCGAGTATGAGCAGGCCGTGGCTTCTAATAGTCCTGTGTTCTTGGATGCCGACGAGCTTACCGACATTGCAGACTATTACCAGATGAATGGACAGGATGATGCTGCCGAGCGTGCCATACGGCTGGCACTCAGCCTATCACCGGGTGCCATCGGCCCTTTGTCTTACCGTATTCACAGTGCCCTCTATCGTGACGACATTGAGCAGGCCAAGCAGTTCTATGGACAGATTGTTGAGACCGACGAACCCGACTATGTCTATCTCAATGCCGAAATCATGCTGGCCGAAAATAGAGCCGAAGAGGCTCATCAGTTTCTGTTGAAACAATACGAACTGATCGACAATGACGAGCGGCAGGACTACATGATCGATGTGGCCAGCATCTTCTCTGACTACGGTCAGGATGAACTGGCCATGAAATGGATGAAGATGGCCAAGCCCGAGGATTCACCCGACTTCAAGGAGTTGATGGCACGCACACTTTTCGGCCTTGGGAAATACAAGGACTCCGAGCGGCTGTTCAACGAGCTTATCGACACGAATCCCTTTTCCAAACACTATTGGAATGCGCTGGCCTCCGCCCAGTTTATGAACGAGGACTATGCCAATGCCATCCAGAGCAGCGAGTTTGCCATTGCTATCGATCCCAATGATGCCGACGGCTTGCTCTCCAAGGCCAACGGACTTTACAACCTGGGCAATTACGAGGAGGCACAGAAGTACTATCAGCGCTATAGTGAACAGGAACCCGACGACGAATTGGCGATGGTTCATCAGGCTGCATGCCTGATCAACATGGGGATGAACGACGAGGCATTACAGCTGTTGCACCATGCATTGGAACAAGCCGATGCCGACTCGCCCTATCTGGGCGACATCTATCAGGAACTGGCCTTCGCACTGAGTGAGACGGGCCAGATCGACGATGCTCTCGACACCCTCGACAAGACATTGTCGCTCGACTGTGACCATGTTCAGATGGACATCATTCGCGGACATATCCTTCTGGCCAACGACCGCCCGATCGAGGCCGAGAAGTGTTTCCAGAAGGCCATACGCACCAGTGAGACGCCCGCTCAGACCCTCCTGCGCATCATCGTCTCTGTCTATGACAACAGCTACTTCGAGTCTGCCTACAACATGTTCCATAAATACTTCGAGATGGCGGGCGATGATTGTACCGACGGCCACGCATATATGGCGCTCTGCTGCTATGAGATGAAGAAGTACGATGAGTTCCTGGATCATCTGCTCAAGGCTACCCGGCTCAATCCGCAAGAGTGTAGCCTTGTGCTGCGCCATCTCTTTCCCGAGGAAATTGCGCCCAAAGACTATTACGATTATATAAAAGAAAAATTGAAATGAATTGGCTGTTAAACAATCTGAATTATCCCAGTATCTTCTTCCTGATGCTGCTTGAGAGCACGGTGGTGCCTGTTCCCTCAGAACTGGTGGTTGCACCTGCCGCCTACCATGCAGCCGGTGGCAGCATGAATGTGCTGTTGGTCGTTCTCTTTGCCACGCTGGGTGCCGATGTGGGTGCCAGCATCAACTATTTCGTGGCGCTCTACGTGGGCCGTCCCGTCATCTATCGTTTTGCCAACAGCAAGTGGGGACACCTGTGCCTGCTCAATCAGGAAAAGGTAGAGAAGAGTGAGCGATACTTCGACAGTCACGGTGTGGCAGCTACCCTCACCGGCCGTCTCATCCCGGGCATCCGTCACCTCATCTCCATTCCTGCCGGACTGGCTCGCATGAGCTATGCGAAGTTCCTGCTCTACACCACTATCGGAGCAGGCGCGTGGCACTCCATCCTGGCTGCTATGGGCTGGTATCTCTATTCCTTTGTGCCCGAAGATCGGCTCGATGCCACTATCGAGGCCTACAACCACTACATCGTCTTAGGCATCTTGGCCATCGTTGTCGTAGCTATTGCCGTGTTCGTAGTCAAGAACAGGAAGAAGGCATGAGGACGGCTATTGTCGGAGGCGGTGCAGCGGGCTTCTTCCTTGCCGTCCAGCTCAAGGAGCAGGCCCCCCGGATGGATGTCACCATCTTTGAGCGCAGCCACCGTGTGCTGGCCAAGGTGCTGGTGTCGGGAGGCGGACGCTGCAATTGCACCAACACCTTCCGCCGTGTGACCGATCTCGCCGAAGTCTATCCGCGTGGTCATCGGCTCATGCGCCGTTTGTTCCACAACTTCGACTGTCACGATGCCTATACATGGTTTGAGCGTCATGGTGTCCCGTTGGTTGTGCAGGACGACGACTGTGTGTTTCCTGCCTCTCAGGACGCCCGTTCCATTGCTGATTGTCTTACCTCCGAAGCACGACGGTTAGGTGTGCGAGTAGAGACGGGTAGGGCCGTGCGACAGCTTTCCGAACTTGCCGACTACGACTTTGTCGCTGTAACCACTGGGGGATCACCCCGTTCCGAGGGCTTGCAGTGGTTGGCCGATGCAGGTCACACCATCGAGCAGCCCGTTCCCTCGCTCTTCACTTTCAGCATTGACGATGGCGCGCTCCACCAGCTCATGGGTACTGTGGCTCCTGGCGCCTCTGTCATGTTGGCAGGCACCCGCCATCGTGCGTCAGGTCCGTTGCTCGTCACCCATTGGGGCATGAGCGGTCCTGCCATTCTCCGTCTGTCGAGCTATGCAGCACGCTGGCTCAGTGAGCGGCAGTATCTGGCATCCCTTGTGGTCAATTGGACGGGCCATCACGAGACCGCTGTAGCCGAACAGCTTTCGGCTCTTGCTGCCAGTCACCCGCGCCGACAGCTTGTCCATACGTCGCCCTTCGACCTCACGCAGCGCCTATGGCACTATCTGGTGGTGAGGTGTCTGGGCGAGCGTGGTGCTACACTCCTTTGGGCCGACGTGGGGCGGAAAGACATGAACCGTCTGGTAGGCATACTGACCAGCGACAGCTATCAGGTGTCTGGTCGCGCTCCTTATCGCGACGAGTTTGTCACCTGTGGTGGCATCTCCCTTTCCAGCGTCTATCCGCAGACCTTAGAGAGTCGCAGCTGTCCCCACCTGTATTTTGCAGGCGAGGTACTCGACATCGACGGCGTCACCGGCGGTTTCAATTTCCAGGCTGCGTGGACGACCGCCTACACCGTGGCTCGCGCCATTTCAAGTCAATCAAAATGAAAGAAAATCGGCAAGCAATTGAAAGTCAATTGCTTGCCGATTTTGCTTTGTGATCCCGTTGGGACTCGAACCCAAGACCCACAGCTTAGAAGGCTGTTGCTCTATCCAGCTGAGCTACGAGACCATCAGCATGTTTTTCTTTAGCGGGTGCAAAGGTAGGCATTTTTTCTTGATCTACCAAATTTTTCAGACTTTAAATCTGATATAACTGCGGTCATCGAACGAGTTGTTGCCGTTCATGAAGCCTTTCGTGGCCTTGAAGTCGCCGATGTTGAAGGGGTCGTTCTGTTTCTGCCAGGCCAGCCGCTCTTCCGATTCGGCCAGCGTAGGGCACAACCAGGGATAGCCGTCAGAGGCCAGCACAATCTCCCAGGGCTGGAAGTCGAGGGTGATGATGCGCACGTGTGTCTCTTCGATGGGAAAACCGTCGATGACGGCATAGTCGCGGTTCTGTCCCTGCATGCTCTCAATAAGGAGGGGCAGCACGGCCTCGCGTGCCTTATCGTGGTCGAGGTATTCAGGTGGACAGCCGTGGGCCTTGATGATGTCGGCGCGTTTCTGGGCGACGACGTCCTCATAGGGCTTGGGATTGTCGTAGAGCGTGCCACCCACCAAACACTGACAGTCGCCTATGAGCCATATCTCGCGCCTCACGCGACTGAACACAACAGCCGATGCAGCCAACCGCTCTTCGGGATGTGCGGTCAGCGTGGCTATCTGTGAGGAGCGGTAGTGCCGGCGCATGCGTCGGGTGACCTCCTGACAGAACCTGTGGCAGGAGATGTCCTTCGGCACCTTCTTCAGACACTCGGCCACGGTGAGCATGGCATAGCGCCCGTTGGTGTGAATGAGGCTGTAGCGGTGCGAGGCTTTGCTGGTAGAGCCGTCGATGACGGCGATGAAGTCGTCAGTCACGACGATCCCGTCCTCGCTTGGGTTTCTGAGGTTTCGGGCGATACGGCCTGTTGTCTGGCCGGGTCGTTTCGGGACGATGGTTTGTTCTATGATTTCCATGTTGGGGTGTGGTGTTGCCAAACAACTGCTGAATGAGATCCGGGCGCCCTATGCGGCGCAGTGACTGTTCGATGCCTCTCCGCTCTTCAGGCTTGTACCAGAAGAAAAACTGTCGCTGGGCCAGCTTCTCCCGTGGCGTCTTGGCCGAGAAGACGGGTTCGAGCGTGTAGGGGTCATAGCCGGTGTACCACGTCTCGGTGGCCACGGTCATGGGGGTAGGGGTGAAGTCCTGCACCTGTTCGAGCTGGAAGTCGAGCTGCTTGGTCCTGACGGCCAGCTCTGCCATGTCCTCTTCGTGACAGCCGGGATGACTGCTGATGAAGTAGGGAATGATTTGCTGGCGCAGTCCCTCCTCGCGGTTGATGCGGTCGAAGATGCGCTTGAACTCGCCGAACTGTGTGAACGAGGGCTTGCGCATGAGCTGCAGCACGCGGTCGCTGGTATGTTCAGGAGCCACTTTGAGGCGTCCGCTCACGTGGTGGCATATCAGCTCGCGGGTATATTCGGCAGCGGCCTGGTTGCTCTTCTCGTCCTTGCCGCGATGCAGCAGCAGGTCGTAGCGCACGCCGCTCCCTATGAAGCTCTTCTTGATGCCGGGCAGCGCGTCGACAGCGCGGTAGATGTCGAGCAGCTTGCTGTGGTCGGTATTCAGGTTAGGACAAATCTGCGGATGGATGCAGCTGGGACGCTTGCACCGTTCGCAGGCGTTCAGGTTTCTCCCATGCATGCCGTACATATTGGCCGAGGGACCTCCCAGGTCAGAGAGATAGCCCTTGAAGCCGGGCATCTCCACCACCTGCTTCACCTCTTTCAGGATGCTCTCCTTGGAACGGCATGCGATGAACTTGCCTTGATGGGCCGAGATGGTGCAGAAAGCACAGCCGCCAAAGCATCCGCGATGGATGTTGACCGAGAACTTGATCATGTCGAAGGCGGGGATGCGCTTGCCCCTGTACTTGGGATGCGGCAGGCGGGTATAGGGCAGGTCGAACGAGGCGTCGATCTCCTGCGTGGTCATCGGGGGATAGGGTGGGTTGACCACTACGGATAGTTGAGAGTTGAGAGTTGAGAGTTGAGAGTTTGCTACCGCACTCTCCGTTCTACACTCTACACTGTTCATTGGCTGTATCAGCCTTCTGGCGTGCATCATGTTCGACTGCTCCTCGATATGGCGGAAGTTCTCGGCCTGTGCCCGTTTGTTACGCAGACACTCCTCATGCGAGTGCAGCACGATGTCGTCGGGGGTAATGCCACCAGGTATGTCAGTCTCTTTGGCGAGATAGACGGTCTGGGGAATATCCTTGAGCTGGCCGATGGTCTCACCTTGGCTCAGCCGCCGGGCCACCTCGACGATGGGCTTCTCGCCCATGCCGTAGACAATCAGGTCGCCGCCACTGTCACAGAGAATACAGGGCCGCAGCGCGTCCTGCCAGTAGTCGTAGTGGGTGAGCCGCCGCAGCGACGCCTCGATGCCGCCAAGGACAACGGGCACGTCGGGGTAGAGCTCCTTCAGGATGCGGGTATAGACGATGGTGGGGTATTCGGGACGCATGTCGTGGCGTCCGTCGGGCGAGTAGGCATCTTCTGAGCGCAGTCGCCGCGCGGCGGTGTATTTGTTGACCATCGAGTCCATGCAGCCTGGCGATATGCCGAAGAACAGGCGCGGACGTCCCAGCTTCCTGAAGTCGCGGAAGTCGCCGTGCCAGTCGGGCTGGGGAACGATGGCCACGCGATAGCCTGCCGCCTCGAGCGTGCGCCCGATGACGGCTACGCCGAACGAGGGGTGGTCGACGTAGGCATCGCCCGAGAACAGGATGATGTCGACGCCGTCGTCCCATCCGCGCAGTTCCAGCTCCTTCTTGGTGGTGGGGAGGAAGTCAGTCAGCCTGTACTCCATCCTTTTCCTGCTGGTCGTTCCAGTTGATGTAGAGCATCACGAGCTGCCCCAGGCCGTAGCCCTTCATGTTCTTATGGTAGATGACGTCGAGGCAGAGGTCGAGCAGATCCTTGTCGTGGCCTGCCTCCGACTCCAGCAGTGAGCGGACGTTCAGCTTCAGCTTGTCGAGCACTTGTTCGTCGACAAACCCGCTGGAGTCTATCAGGTCGCGGAAGAGTTGGTAGCGTTTGATGGTCAGCAGATGCTGTTCGCTGATCTCCATGCTTCGTGTTCCCGAAGCGTTGGTCTGAATCTTTGTTGTCATATTGCTTGTTGATAGTTATGGTAACAGGAATTTCAGGATGCCCTGCATGATGGCGCGCCGGTGATAGGTGTCGGCGATGCACTCGAGGGGGAATCCCATGACGAAGCTGCGGTAGTCGCTTCCGCCGTAGGCCACTGCTGCACTGACATCGCTCGAGTAGGCCATGGAGCAGAAGGCGTTCTCGCCCGCCGGCAGCAGGACGTCGGTATGCGTGGCAGCATAGTGCTGCTCGTTCAGTTCGTGGTAATAGCCGAAGTCCAGTCCCATGCCACGCACTTTTCCGTCGGCACAGTGGCTTTCGCCGTCGTACTCGCACTTCAGCACCTCCGCCAGGAACGCGCGCTCTTCGGGCAGCTGCATGTCGGATCCCACGTAGGCACCGCTGACGAGCAGCCGTCCGCCCTGGCTGGTGTATCTTGTCAGGGCCTGCTGCAGCGAGGGAGTGAACGATTTGTAGTGTACGAGGCTGTGGCCGTCGTCGCACTCCAGTCCGAGCAGCAGGTCGATGGCGGCGTAGTCCGAAAGGTTCAGGTCTCCCAGAGCCTCCGACGAGCAGCTGGCAATATTGTATTGCGTGGCGGGCGCGATGGCGTCGGCATGGGTACGCACATAGTTGAAGTCGTTGCCGGCGATGAAGCGGCCCTCAAGCTCATTGTACGTGAAGCCCAGTCCGGTAGAGTCCTCGACGCCAATCTTGTCGATGTCGAACACCTGCTGATAGCCCAGCCATCCGGCCGTGCGTCCGTAGCTGACGCCCGGATCCTCTTCGAGTCTGAAGCCCTGTCCGTTGATGGCAGGCGAGGAGAGGCGGTGGAATCCGTCGACGATGAGGATGGTCTGCCGTGCCTCGGGCTGATATCTTGCCGACAGCACCTGTGTGGGGAAGCTGCGGCCACCGCTGTTGACGGCACGCACCTGAAAGTGATAGAGCACGCCCGGGCGCAGCTTCACCGCACAGCAGTTGCCGTTTACGAGGGTGCCGTTGTCGAATCCGTTCTGGTTCTGCGCCACGTATAGCACATAGCCGGTAGGCACGGCCGTGTCGTCGAGGCTGTCGCCCACGGCGTGCCAGGTCAGCACGGCCTCGCCCGTGTGTGTGTCAATCTCCACGCGGAAGTCCTTGGGTGGCAGCGGCGTGGTGGCATAGCCCACGCCGTGCTTGCGGGCCGCATACTTCAGCAGTGTGCGGTAGAGCGAGCGGGCCAGCGTGAACTTGAAGTCGGGGTCGTGGCCGTAGCGCATGTCGCCGAAGTTCTGATGCGAGAGTGTCTCGATGATGGCCGACGGAACCACGGGACGGCGCGTCTCGGAGTAGTTGCGGTCGTAGGTGTCGCGCATCGTCCACGTGCCGTATCTCAGTGCCAGGTCGTTGAAGGTGTTGAACAGCAGGTCGCTGGCCAGGTCGCGCGACATCTCGCGGCTGAGTCCTGCAGCCAGCAGCGAGTCGCCGCGCTGTGTAGTGCAGATGGTGAGCGTTCCGTAGACGTCGTCGCCCGTAGGTGTAGTGCCGGCATCGCTGTGTACGGCCAGACAGAGTTCGATGGGTACCTTACGTCCCACGGAGTCGGGGGCGTAGGGCGAGCCGCCGCAGAGCAGGTTGGTCATCAGCGAGCGCGCGTTGATGTCGTCGGCATAGTCGTTGGTGCCCTGCCGCTGACTGTAGACCTCGTAGGGCATGCCGGCCCATTGGCCATAGTAGCGTGCGCCCTCCAGGCAGCGGGGCATCTGGCTCAGCTCGCCTCCGCGCTCAATATTGCCCATGCCACCGCCGAACCGCACGGCATCGGTGGTCACCATGCCATGCTCCTCGCTCTGGTTGGTCAGCACGACGCAGTTCCGCTGACTGCTGCCCTTGTCGAAATCGAAGGTGCCGAGGTAGACCCACGTCGAGCCGCCCATCTGCTGGTTGACGCTGAACTCGGTCTTCTGTCCCTGATGGTAGACGGTATAGTGTGCGTCGCTGACGCTGGCGGGCACGGTCTGATAGCTCACGTAGACGGCATAGCGTCCGTCCTCGGGCAGATCGGGCTGGTAGGTGGCTGTGCTGTGTTTGGTCTGTGAGCGGGTGGTCTCGGCCATGCGTGCCGTTCCGGCCTCGAAGGGGTTCTCGTTGTCTTGATAGCGGCCCTCATGGAATTTGAATCCCTGTTCAGGGGCTTTCATCCATTTGTGCTTGTGCGTGCGTTCCCCATATTGGCCGTAGCTGTCGGGGGCGTCGTTGTCCACGATGACCTCGTGCCGCTGCCAGTCGCGCTCGCGGGGCGTGAAGACCACGGCACCGGCGTCTTCGAGCATGGGGATGAGGTAGGGCACGACGATGGTCTGCGTGAAGAGATCCTCGGTGGTGCCGAAGATGGCGGGCCGCTGCCATTTCCACCGCAGGTCTTCCTCGCTGTAGTACCGGCCGTGGCTGGCCCAAACGGCGAGATGGCGTCCGGCCAGTCCGTTGGTGATGGTGTAGGGCAGCGAGGTGTTGCTGACCCAGGGCTTGCCCTTATAGTCAACCCCACCCCAAGAGACTTGCGCCTTCAGGGTGGGGGACAGGAGGGTGAATATAATGATAAGTAGTAGTTTGTTAGACATTTCCGATGGTGAAGTTCTCTGGTTTCTTGCCCTTGAAATGCTGGTAGTAGAGCTTGATGGTGCGCATGTCGCTCTCCAGGTCGCCCGAAGGGATGACGGTCTGAGTGCATTGTATGAGCTTGCGCTCATAGTCCACGCCATAGAGCAGGATGGGCAGCCCGGCCTTTAGGGCAATGAAGTAGAAGCCCTTCTTCCATTCCCCGGTGCGCGAGCGGGTGCCCTCGGGGGTGATGCACAGGTGGAAGGTCTGCGCCCTCCGCGCCGACTCGGCCATGGAGTCGGTCATGCTGGTCTTCTTCTGCCGATAGACGGGAATACCGCCCATGCGCCTGAACAGTGGCCCCAGAGGCCAGAAGAACCACTCCTTCTTCATCAGGAAGTTGCTCTTCATGCCGCAGGCTCCCGCATAGAGCTGACCTATGAGGAAGTCCCAGTTGCTGGTGTGGGGTGCGAGACAGATGATGTATTTCTCAGGGTGTTCCTGCGTCACTTCAGTGCGCCACCCCATTCTTTTGTACAGCAGCCAATTACAGAATCTCCTCCACATTTACAGATTGTTGATTTGGTCGGTTATTTCAATGACTTGCGTGGCAAACTTCTCGCGCAGTGTTTTGTAGTAGAGGCGGGGCTTCATGCCAGGCTCGGGGTGGCCTACACGGCAGATGAAGTCGCACTGCATCTTGATGATGCTGAACAGCAGTGCATCAGCGTTGGCCTCATGTGCATCATTGCCGTAGAGAGAGGCGGCAATACATTCTGTCATCAACTCCTCGCAAACGAGGTTGATCTGGTGTTTCAGTGTTCTTTTGTTAGCCATGATGATCTACCTATTTATGTTCAAAGGCCAAAGATAACAAAAAAAATTGAAACGGCAATGGTTTTCACATTATTTAGGACGAATTTTTTTTGCACGCAGTTCCCAGAAAGCGACGGCGGCGGCAGCGGCCACGTTGAGCGAGTCGACGTGATGGGCCATGGGGATGCGCACCACGTGGTCGGCTTCGGCGATGGTTTCGTGGGGCAGTCCGTCGCCCTCGGTGCCCATGATGACGGCCAGGCGTGCAATGTCCTTCAGCCGTGGGTTGTCGATGCTGACAGACTGGTCGGTCAGTGCCATGGCGGCGGTCTGGAAGCCCTGCTGGCGCAGCAGGTGCTGATAGTGGAGCGAGGCGGGCAGCCATGTCCAGGGCACGAGGAACACCGAGCCCAT
>Ga0326512_10002499_pt1 | contig 13619 bp, 22 predicted proteins | sample 1_2617_0518_D_FD_203652 | JGI IMG/M metagenome (GOLD analysis project Ga0326512, IMG submission 203652) | Bovine rumen microbial communities from UC Davis, California, United States - 1_2617_0518 | ecosystem: Host-associated > Mammals > Digestive system > Stomach > Rumen | place: USA... | reverse complement strand
TCCTCCATCGTGCAGCCACGGCACAGGTGGTCGAGTGCCTCGTATGAGTCCGGGAAGTGGTCGCTCGCACGGTCGGTGCAGATTAGCGTCAACTCAGGCATTGCCAGTCCTCTTGTTCCACCGCTCTATGAGCAGCCGCTTCGCCTGCTCCCTTGTCCGAACCCCGAGAACCTCGTAGTCATCTGGGTAGAACCACCTGCGCCACTCGCCCTTCTCTGTGAAGATGGATATGGGGCAGTCCTTCTCGTGGAAGCTCTCAAACCAGATGCTATCGTCATCGTCATCGCCGAGTGCCGCGTATCCGCCACACCAGGGGCAGGGGCTAAGCTCGACCATCTGGCACCTCCGTGATCCGGACGTACGTCACATTGTCGAGGTTCACGCATTCGGTGGCACCAGACGTGTCGTTGGACATGTACCAGTGGCCGTTGCCGTTCCAAGCCTGCTCGAATGAGGTTGCCGTCTCCTTTGCGCTGCGGTCGAACTGCATAACCGTGCGGGTGCCATCGACGGACTTGAAGACAATCCTGCTACTCATCTGAATCAATCCCGCAGACATGGAGGACGTCGATTGCCGTGTTGACGTGCGCCTTACCCTCGTACTTGACGACCAGCTTGTCATCGTACGTCTGGCTCGGGAACACCATGCACTGCCCGAATGGGCCGCTGAAGAGGATGAACGGGTTGTGCTCCTCGAACGCGATGCCACGTTCCGTGAGGGCCTTCTTGAGCGCCTCGAACTCGCGCCGCGTGAGCATCTTCTCTTCCTTGGTCATGTGACCTCCTAAAGGTAGTTGCGCCCCATGAGCGCGATGAATGTTTCGTGGTCAGGCTCGTCGATTCCCTCGCGCTCTTCCCATGCCTCTTGGCAGCGACGCCTAAGCTCCATGTCAAGCTCGTGGTTGAAGTGGACGCCCTGGTTCGACATGTTGTGATGCGGGGCGCACAGGTAGACCCAACAGCCCTCCCTGTCACTCACCTTGCGACGGCCATAGCCTGGAAAACAATGGTGGACGTGCAGGTTGTACGTTGTTCCGCAGACGTAGCAGCACGGGTCGCTCATGTCGCTGAGCAGAGACGGCTTCTTCATGTGGCTCCCTAAATGAATGGGACGCCGGATTTGCCCGACGTCCCAAGATTTGGCCGCTTGATGTTTGTTGGCTAAGAGACGCTCTTCTCGCGCTCCTCGCGGCGAATGTCCAGATAGCGCTTGTAGCCTTCAACACCGCCATCAACTTCTGGCACCCATGACTCGATGTACTCAAGTACCTCGTTGAAGTCAATCTTGAGCGTTTCTGGATATGAGTCGGCCATCTTACTGTGGTTCTTGGCATCAGTGTAGCAACGCGAGATGAACTGCCCACGGTAGCGGACATCATCAGCTATGGATTCTTCCGCCACATGACCGCCATTGAACTTAATCTTGAGCAGGTAGTTGACGCGGCTACTGACCGCCTTTTTGATGCGCCTGCTCTCTGCGCGGTTGATGGTTGTGTTGTGCTTGAGGGTCTCAATGTCGTTGTCGTGGCCGTCCATGCGACGCATGATTACGTCCATACGGTCGTTGATAAGCCCCATTTGCTGTGACAATCCGTTGATGTTCATGGTGTTAAGTTGTGCAAGCTTGAGAAGGTCGCTGCCGTCAGACAGAGTGACCTCATGCTCATGGTTTGTCATTACCATCTGCTCATTACTCATTTGATTGCTCCCTAATTATCTGTGCGAGGTTCTGTGCGAACGCCGCTAGGTTGTTGATTGCCTTGGTGAACTCGGCTTGTGTCACCTCGTCCACGCGATAGAACTGGTCGAACGCCCAGGCCTTGCCGCCGTACTGGCGAAGGTAGTTGTTCGTTGCCGTTGTGAGGGCAGCTATATCCCATTGCGCACTATCGTCACGCTGCTTCTCGCCTATGATCAGCTTTGCCTTTTCCAGCTCCTTGCGCATGTCCTCATTGCGCTTGCGCATCCTCTGCACGTCACTGAGATATATGTCACGCTCGTGCTTAATTGACTCGTAGTCAGGAGGAGCAACCTCGCGCGTGACTTCGCGTTCTACTATCTGTGGTTTTGGTTTTTCGGCCACCTGTCGCTTGAGTGATGCCACCTGGGCTTCCATAAGCTCGCTTGCGCGATAGGCATCTGCAAGGTCACGCTTGGCCTTGTCGCGCTCCTGCTCGGCTTGAGTGCGATACTGTTCCGCAAGCTTACGCTCGTGGATTGCATCGAGAACTTGCTTTCTTGATGCAACACGCCCCTCGGCCTCTGCCTTGTCGAGCACGGCCTGCACGACATCGGGGTTTGCTGCGAGCTTCTGGAGGTCGTAAGCCTGAGACTTTGGTATACCGGCTTCTGCGATTGCGTCGGCTTTAGTTTTTTCCGATGTGTCGGAATTAACTCTCGGGCCGCGCTTTGCCTGTTCCATACCACGCAGAATCTCGCCGATGCGCTGGTCTGCGTAGAGTCCAACCTTCGCAAACGTCTGCTCGGTTTCCAGGGCCTCTTGCTTAATTGCGGCCACATCATCAATACCGTTGGTTGCCGCAATGGTCTTGTGGATTGCCTGAGCCTGAGCGCGTGCGTAAGCCGCATAGCTGCGAATCTGGGCAATATCATCCCCGCCGAGAACCGCGTCATTCTCCTTTGCCATCTCGAAGGTCTGATAGTGCTCAGATGTCAGTGCACCATTCATCCCTGTAGTCTGCTGAATGCTCAATTCCTGCACCATCAGTGCCTTTCGTTTGATTGTGATAGAATTTCCTTGTCAAGGAAGCAGCCCCGCATTCGCAGGGCTGCTCTTTCTTTATTCCAAACCATGCCTTGACATGCCCCGACCCGACACGCCCTTCCACGCCATGCCTCGCCTGCCATGCCTTACACCTGCACGAGGACGGCCTGCCTCATCAGCAGCCCGACAATGTCATCCGCCACCGCGCCGTAGCGTTGAGCAAGCTCGTTCGGCTGGTGTCGCGTCGTGACTATCGTCGGAAGCGGGACGCCGTACCGCCTGTCGAGCACCTCGTTGAGCTTCGATGCCGTCCACTCGGTCACGTTCTCCGCGCCAAGCCCCGACAAGACCAGAAGCCCAACGGTGGAGAATCGCGTGACCGCATCCGTCTCGGATTCCCTGATCTTCGACATCATCGTCGTGCTGCGCTCGAACATCGCCGTGCCGAACGTGTTGTCGGCAAGCCACGCCTTCATGAGTCCGCATGCCTTGGACGTCACTGCATCCACGTCCTGTCCGCACACGTACACCCATCGGCCATCGGATATTGCCTGACTCTGCGTGCGGTCGATGACGCACCTTGAGAACCGCTGCGGAACCCCGCTGCGCACCAGCCGCTCGGCAAGTACGTCAGATGCGGAACCCATCTCGGAAGCGACCTTGCCACGCGCATACGCCTTGCGCTCCTCCTGCATCTCAAGCAGGATTTGGCGGTACTGCTGCTCGGTGATGGTGTTCGCGTCGTAGATGGCTTCGATTGGGACGGGACGTCCATCCTTTGGGTTCGCGTCGTGCTCGTGCATCAGGTCGATGATGCTCTTGAGGCTCCTTTCCGTTGGTCCCATGTCAACCTCGATCCCAATTCGATGCGTCAAACCTGCTGTAGTCAGCCTGACTCTCCTCGGACTTCTTCACCGCAGCCTCGTTGCGGCCACGGGCCTCCCAAGACGTGAGCGCACTCTGCCAGTTCACGATTGGGCTTCCGTTGACCACCCACCCGCGAGCCTCATGCCACGAGTGAAAAACCTCTGGGTCAACGTGGCTCATCATGTTCGCGGCACAGAAGGAACGAACCTCATCGACCGTTGGCGGCTCGAAGCCACTACTCACATGAAAGTCAAACGCGCTTGAGGAATCTCCTTGAGACTCGTCCTCAATTGAAAAAATGGGGGCGTCTCTTTCTTTATCTTTATTTACTTCCTGTTCGGTTTTCTGCTGCTGAAAATCAACAGCTGAAAACCTGCTGCTGTGCATCTGAGCCTCGACTCCAAGCTCGCCCTCGGGAATCTCGTAGATGTTGTAGGTGTAGTGGATTCTGCCGTCACCCTTCTCTGGCAGCTTCTTCTCCACGACCACGTACCCATACTCCTCAAGTTCTCGGAACGCGCTTGTGATCGAGTGCCGTCCCTCCCTGCATATGGCGGTGAACCCGGTGATGCTGTGATTCCAGTTGTCCGGCAGGGAAAGCATGAGGGACAACAGGCCCTTCGCTTTTAACGTCAGCCTGTCATCCCTCAGATGCACGTTCGACATCACCGTGAATCGCTTGTCCTTGTGGACTTTGTAGACTGGCACGGCTCTATTCGACCAGCTCACCAGTGAACGCATCGACCTCGATGCCGTCGTGGTCCACCTTGAGGCCGACCTCGAACTCGCAGAGCGCACCGGAGTAGTTGTCCAGCGCGTCCATGCTCGTGTTCGACGAGAGCGCGACGGTCATGACCTTCTTGCCGCGACTCGACTTGACGCTTGTAATCTCGCCTTGGAAATTCATCTAGTCCTCCTTAGAACTCCACGTCCTCCGTGAAGAGCTCGCCAGTCTCGTAATCGACGGACGGGGTCGCCTTGTCGAGCCAAGCCTGGGCCTGTGCGATAGCCGCCTCAAGCTGGTCGGGCGTCATGTCGTTGCCCATCACATAGCCGGTGGACGCAACCGCCTTCGATTCAAGCACGGCGGTCACGACCTCCGCCACGTCCTTGTCGCGCAGAGAAGCCAGATTTGCCACAATCTCGTTGAAGGTGGACTGGCGCTCGGGTGCGACTGATTCGGTGGCTGATTCGGGCTGCTGTGGCTCCACGGGGGCATTCTCGATGTCATAGACGTGCTCTTCCGGCATGACCTCGGCGTGAACCTCGGTCACGTCAGGGGCGACGCCCATCTCCTCGGAGAGGTACATCCCCTGGAAGTCTGACGGGAACGCGAGTCGCAAAGCCGCAGCTCGCGCACACTTTGAAATCATGACGCCAGGCATCTGCTTCCAGACGCTCTGCTTCTTGTCGTACTCATCCATCGACACCTCGGCGTATGAGTCCGCGCGGTCGCGTCGGTGGACTCGCGCCCACCCGCCGACGAGCTTCTCGCCAGCCACCTTGTAGGTCGCGGTGCCCTCGCGCTTCTTGATCTCGCCCTTGGCGTCCATGTACACGACGCCATACTCAAGACCCGTGTAGTTCGGGTTGGCGTTGGCTCGGCGCTCGAACACGACCTCGGCGGTAATCATCGAAGCCGGTGAGCTGCCGTACTTGACGAGGTACGCCTCCTTCTTGAACGGGTTGAGCTTCTGGCTGCGGCACAGCTCCATGAAGAAGACAATCTCGTTCATGGTCGCGTTCGGGCAGATGAACTGCACCACGTCCTGCTGCGAAATCCGAATCGCGTCACCCGACTCGTCGGTGAACTGAATCACCTGGTTCTGCGCCGGTGCAAGCACTATGCCTGTCGGCGCGTTCTTGAAGTTGCTCACCATTCCTCCCCTCTTCGCGGCACGAGGTACTCATGCCACCAGAGACAGATAATGTCGTGCGCCTTGCCTTGCGGCAGTCCCATCACGACGTCGATCTCGCTTGGGGCGAGGTGGGCCTCCTTGTCAGTGAAGTAGGCCACGACCTCGCCCATCAACCTCGGCATCTCCCTCATAGCTCGCTCACGTAGATTCCGCCATCGGACACCTTCGTGACCTCGTACCTCTTGGCTAGCTCGGGGTTGTCCCTCTTGAACGCCCTCGTGTCGAAGCGCGTCTTGTCGCCGCGACGCCACGTGACCTTGTAGACGTCCGACATCACCGACTTGTGCTTCCCCACGAGGTTGCGCAGCGCCACGCCGTCTGCCGCACGCTGCTCCTTGAGGCGGTCAATCTCCTCGCCAGCCTCCTTGTACCTGCGGACAAGCTCGTCGAACTCGGTGACGTCGTCGGGCATGCCGACCTCCGCATCACCGTTGCCGAACGCTATCGCGAGCGGCCCGTTCTCGCCAGCAACGCCGATGAGCCGAGGCATCGCGCCGGTCAGGACGTAGTTGTTCCAGAAGTCGTCGACGGCGGCATCGACCATGCGGATGTCACCCTCGTCGCGCTCTATGCGGTACTCGCGGTAGTCGCTGCCGCAGATGAGCACCGCCACGTAGGCGAACTTCCATCCGGTGACGGACAGGTAGTGCGTGACCTGTGTGAGGTAGTAGTCGGGGACGCCGTCCTTCCAGTCCGTGTCGTACCGCGCCGTCTTTATCTCAAGGACGCCGTGGTTGCCGTGCTCGTCCGTGAGCTTTCGGTCGAGGTTCGCATGCGCCCATGGCCTGTCCTTCGCGACCAGGGTCACATCGAGCTTCTCCACCTTGAACTCGGGATGGAGCCTTGCGAACTCGTCTGCCACGACGGACTCAAGCACGGTGCCCCAGTGGACGTTAGGGTTGTCGGATATGTCCTTACGCTCTGAGCGCCCCGTCTTCTCAAGCCACACCTCTATCGGCGTCGACCACTTGCTGATGCCCATGATGGCCGCTACCTCGGAGCCGCCGACGCCCTTCGAGCGGAGCTTGTGCCAGCCATCGGTGCCCTCGGTCTTGACCTCGATGTACGGCTCCATTACAGCTCGCCCTCGTCGATGAGGTCGCGGATCATCTGGCGCATCTGCTCCTGCACTGCCTCGTTGTCGCTCGCATGCTCGCTGATCTTGTCGATGAGCCAATCAGCATCAGCAGGCTCCACAGGCTCCTTGGGTTCCACATACTCCCACTCGTGGGTTGCGACGCCCGCTGCTACGCCCTCGACCTCAAGCGCGTCGGCGAGCATGCCAATCGCGTCCGAGAGCTTGCGCCAGTCATCGGGCATGAGGGTGTGCTTCGCAAGGTCGGAGATGACGCCCTCGAAGCGGTCGACCTCCTTGCCCCTGTTGCGCGTCAGCTTGCGGATTGCGCATGCGATGATGCCGAAGGTGCCGTTGAACTTGTCGCCCTTGTGGCACTTGGTCACGACCTTCGTATCGTCGCTGAACTTGACGATTGTCGCTGGCCCGTTGAACACCACGTCGGTGACGCGCAGCTCGTCGCTCGGCTCGTCATCCTTGAGCTTTCCCGTGTGGGTAAGCCAGCCGAACAGCGCTGTGACGACATCCCTTTCGCTCCCATATCCCTTGGCGATGACTTTGGTCACCTTATCCTCTTTCACCGTCATGCCAAAGGGGCCGTACAGGCTTGGCACAAGGGTCTTCTCATAATAGGTGTTGGTCTCAGCGTCGATAAGCGGCTTTGGCAGATGGCAGTACTGCATTGTCCGATCACTTCCTTCCCCATGCTGGCTTGCCCCAGCACAGCTCCATGAGATTGAGCAGCGTCAGGCGGAGCCACGGCCCATCGGCGTCGATGAAGCGGCTGAGCAGCTCCCTGTCGCGCTCGGTCTCAAGCTTCTCGACCAGCCTGTCGATGCCGTGCAGCAGCAGAAGGGTCTTCGGCTGCATCCAGCACTCGGCACGCTGAATCGACTTGTTTGGCAGGTTCACGAACAGCACGCCGCCGTCCTGACCCGCGTTCTCGTTCTCGATGACGGTCTGATCCTGGAACTCCGCGAGCATGCTCTCGCTCGGGTAGACCTTGTTGTGCTTGGACTCGCCGGTTATCACGAGGTCGTCAACGAGGATTCTCAGGTCGCCACGGTCCTTGCTGCCGCGCTGGACCACGCGCTCGCACACCACGCTTCCCGCGTAGTCATTCATCACGTTGCAGAGCTTCGTCTCCTGGCGCGTCCCGATGTCCTTCGGCTTCGTCTTCCCCATCGACCCTCCTGAGCTTTCCGTACGGCCCAACCCTCGTCTTGAGTCCCAAGAGCTTTGCGTGCTTCTGTATGACCTGCCTGCTCGGGTGTCGCGGCAGGAGCTTCTTCAGCCCCGTCGCGCCGTGCTCCCAGTAGTTCTCCCTGAGAAGCGCTTCCTCCTCGGGCGTCCACTTGTGGTTGCGCTGCACACCATGCGCTATGGCTATCTTCGAGACGTGATGCTCGCTGATTCCGAACACCTCGGCAATCTCCGCGTACCTGTACTCGCCGCACCTAGCCATGCCGACAATCCTGCGCACCTCGCGCTCGCTAAGCGTCCTCATCGTCGCCCCTGAAGCCGTGCACCGACGTCACCCACCCGTCAGGCTCGCGGACGGTCACGTCCCAGTAGGGGACGCCGTTAATGACGTCTGCGGTGAACGTGACGCGCTCGACGCCGGTTCTCTGTACTTCCTCAAGGATCGACTCGGCTACGGACGCGAGCTTCACTGCGATGCTATGCACTGCCATTCCTCCGTCCTGACGAGGAACAGGCGGTTCTTGCGGCGCACGACCCTGACGGGAAGCCCGTGTCGGCTCACCATCGACCTCATGCCGTTGTATGCGCCATTCAGGTCCACGTCGAGCTCGGTGACCTCGGCGACCTGCATGTCGGACGCGATGAACTCGTTGACAATCGCGACCCACTTGCCTTGGCCCATCTGGCCGATGCCGACGTCGGCACCGTTGACCTTAACCAGCTTCATGCGCATCACTCACCAATCTCGTCTCCTCGTCCCAGCTGTTCAGGTACGCCTGCTGGCTCTGCCAGTCGAGCGACCCTGCAAGGGCGAACGCGGCGACGAGGAGTATCAGGAAGATGTACCCGAGGGCAATCTCCTGTGGGCTTGGCTCGCGCCTGTCGAGCCTATGCCGACCACTCATCTGCACCACCCTCCCGTGGCTTTTCACACTCGGTAGAATCGGTGCCGTCTCTCCCCGCAAAGTTGAGACGGCAAGGGGGCCTCCCAGTTGGCGCTGGAAGGCCCCGCTTACTCTTATGTCACGCGGTTTCCCGCGCTTTGTTCTTGGTGCGGACACCCGGACTCGAACCGGGAATCTGTCGCTTAGGAGGCGACTATTCAATCCATTGAACTATGTCCGCGATTGGTGCCCCCTCAGAGAGTCGAACTCTGTTCAGGCGGTTATGAGCCGCTTGCACTCGCCGTTATGCTAAAGGGGCAAAGTTGTTCTCTACACACGCTCCGAAGGGCCCTGTTGCTCAGCCGCGCCAGAGGTCAGCCATCACCAATGGTGAAGCCCCCTTGTGCGGCACTATCCTTGCTCAGCTCGCATCGGAGTCGTTATGCGGTTCGGCGTTCTGAGGTTCCGTGGCCTCTTCAGCCACGGTGCTCGTCGGACTCCGTAGGGTCCCAGGCATGCCCTTGCCGCCCCACACCGGATGGGGTTACGCACTTGTCCGTGACAACACAGGTCACGGAGTCCCGCTACCACCGCCTCGTGATGGCTACGGAAGGCTTGGTTACTACCCTGCAAAGCCCTGTGCGGCTCGTTTTCAGGCCCCGCAAATGCGAAACCCCGCAGGGTGCCTCGTGCGTGCTGGTTAAGCCCAGCGGTGGAATGGTTCTCCCGAGATCGGTTAGGCTATGCCGAGTGAAAGGAGAAAGAAGATGCATGTAGCTGCCTGTGACATGCTTTTGTGGAAGAACCATCCCATCGACGGGCTTAGACCAGTCCCTCCCCCTCACTCGTCAAAAGGAGGAGGGAACTTGGTGCCTATGTGCGAAGGGGCTTTCCCTTCTCGACCCACTCCCAGTAGAGCGGCAGGAGGACGCGGCGCATGTTCGCCTTGCGGGCTTCCTCTAAGGTCATTGGCTTCTGCTGCTTCCTGTCCTTGGTCATCGTTGCGCTCCTTGGGTGTAAGGTCTGTTTGAGTTGCTTATTCTTGGGGAGCTGGTTCCGTGTCCAGAAGCTCGTCTACCGTGATGCCAATCAGGTCGGCAAGAGCGCGAGCCTCGAAGATGTTGAAATCGGAGTAGCCACGGAGCTTGGTGTAGAAGGTCGTGCGACCGATACCGATCTGCTCGGCGATGTACTCCTTCTTAATTCCATGTGTGTCGGCGTATCTGCTCACATGTGCGTTTATGTTGCGAATGGCAGCGTCTTTGTCCAACTTAATCCCCTCCGTTCCGCGTACCGAACTCGGTACGTCTTTATTATTGCGTACCGCCCTCGGTACTGCAATACTATTTGTGATTGTTTTTGTTCCGATTTCGGAACTGGCGGGGAGCGACCATGACGTACGCAGAAGTGCTTAGCTACTACCTCGAACGAGATGGCATTACGCAAGCTGAGCTTGCAAGAAGGATAGGCTCCACACGTTCCAGCATCGGAGAGCTTACAAGTGGTCGTTCAAAGGCTCCATCCGTCTACAAGGCTAAGGCCATAGCGGACGCGCTTGGCGTGTCACTGGACGAGATGATTGAAATGCTGGTTCATGACAAGATGCCCGAAAGCGACGGCGCTTAATCGGGAAACAACTTCACAAGGAACGACAATGGGCGATGAAATCAGGACAGCCGTCATCTATGCGCGGTTCTCAAGCTCGAAGCAGAGGGAAGCGTCCATCGAGGACCAGCTCAGGATTTGCCATGAGTGGTGCGCGGCGAGGAACGTCCTCGTGGTCGCGGAGTACTGCGACCGCGCCGCCTCGGGCAGGACGGACAACAGGCCGGAGTTCCAGCGCATGATAGAGAACGCGGGAGAGTCCGACATAGTGCTGGTCTACATGATGGACAGGTTCAGCCGCGACATCTACGACGCGCCGATATACAAGAAGAAGCTCCGCGACAAGGGCGTGAGGGTGCTGTCCGCGACCGAGACGATGCCCGATGGCCCCGAGTCGATGCTGCTTGAGTCCATATACGAGGCGATGGCCGCTGTTGAGTCCGCGCACATAGCGCAGAGGACGAGCCGTGGGATGGAGGGCAACGCCCTGAAGTGCATGCACAACGGGGTCAGGGTGTTCGGGTACCGCTTCGGCGACGACGGCCACTACGCCATAGACGAGGGCGAGGCCGAGATAGTCCGCGAGGTGTTCCAGCGACGGCTCGACGGGGAGGCCCCCAACCACATAGCGAAGGACCTTGCCGCGAGGGGCGTGAGGACGAGCAGGAACAAGCCGTGCACCCACGCGATGGTGTCGTCAATGCTTAGGAACGAGAAGTACGTCGGCGTGTACTCGTGGGGCGACACGAGGGTCGTTGGCGGCATGCCAGCCATAGTAGACGAGGAGACGTTCATGAAGGCGCAGAGGGTCGTGTCAAAGAAGGTTCGCGGCACCGAGGAATGGGGGGACTTCGCGTTCGCAGGGAGGGGCGTCTGCATGGAGTGCGGCATGAACCTCGTGGGGACGTCTGGCCGTGGCTACAACGGCACCAAGTACAGCTACTACCGCTGCGGCCACAAGTGCGGATGCAAGGCCGTAAGGGCCGACTGGCTTGAGGATGCCGTCGTCGCTGAGATTAGGCACATGCTCTCGCAGCGCGAGACTGCCCTTCAGATTGCCAAGGACATAACCGACGGCATAACCGACGAGGTCGCAGAGAGAAGGCTTGAGGCGGCGCGGAAGGCAAGGGCCGACGCAGAGAGGGCCATCGCCAACATAATGAGGGCCATAGAGGACGGGATGCCCTACGGTGACGTCGCGGACAGGCTCTCAGAGCTTAGGCTCAATGAGGCCCGTGCCAAGGCGGACGAGAGGGCATGGACGGAACGCTCGACGATTGACCCGGAGGACTTCGCCAAGTTCCTGCAATTCGGCGCGACGCTCGATGACAGGGCGCTGCTCGACGCCTTCGTGTACCAGGTTGCCGTGGGAGACGACTCCGTGTATGTGGTGCTCAACTACGACACGAACGGGCAACCCGCGAGGATCGAGTGGTCGCGGATAAAAGAAAAGTGCGAACCCGAAGTGGAGTTCGCACTGATGAAGTCTGGTAGCCCAGAGATGAATTTGTGCGAACGGAGATACGCACTCGTGGAGGGCATGGTCGTTCTGATGTTCGCAAGGGCGGCATAGCAAAAAAGCCCCTCCCATTGCGGGAGGGGCTTCTATTATGAACACCCGCCAGAGTTTGCTTGCGTCATAGGCATGGCGGGTTCTCGCCTGATGACCTCCCCGCCTATCCACCTTGGAAGTGCAACGGAGCACTTGTCAGCGAGGAGGAACCTTTTCTGAGAACGGGTCATGACTCCCGCCCTCGCAACCCGGCCACCACTTGGGAGGCGGGCAATGCCATTTCGTCGGCGGTACCTGCGCGACAGTACCGCGTCACTGGGATGGCTCCCCTACAGCCCGCATGCCGTGTCTATGTCACAACCAGTGACTCAACCCTTCGCAGTGCGTCTGCAAGCAGATTATACCCAGTTTCGGTGAGGCGAAAACACTGTCAGCTACTCGCCCTCGGTGACCTCGGGTTCCGGCTCGGGCTGCACCTCGTGCTTGTAGCACTTGCAGTCGAGCACGAAGCCCTCGTCGGTGACCAGCATCGCCGTGTGGGTTGCCACGGGACTCTTGACCACCTCGGAGAGCACCTGATACAGCTTGACCTCCGCGTCCTCGCGGGTGTCGTAGGTCCAAGCGTTCGTGCCCACGATGCCGTTCTGCATCTCGATTACCACGTACTTTGCCATTGCTGGCCTCCTTACTGGATGAGTGAGAGTACTTCCGCCATGACCGTCGTGGCCGTGACGTTGGTGCCGGGTGTGATGGCCTCGCCGGTGGCGATGGCCGTGGTGACGCGGTAGAGCGTGCCGCCCATCGTGAGGTAGCTGCCGACCGCGTGGTTCGCCGTGGCCGTGGGGCCGTCGGGGTAGGCGAGCATGGATGCCGCCGCATCGAGCAGCGATGCCGCCGTATAGCCGTAGGCCACTTCCATGGTCGGCGGGGCGGTGTGCTCGCTGTGCGTGACGCGCTCGGTGCCGCCCTGCTCCGTGCGGTACGTCAGGTTGATGGGCTGCGGGAAGGGCGTGGTCGTGGGCGTGGCGAGGGGGTAGTAGAGCATGACGCCGCTCATGGCCGTCTTGAATGTGGCTGGGTCGGTGTAGGACTGGTCCCACAGCCAGATACCCACGCTGTTCAGGCAGAAACCCTTGCTCTTTGCACTGCTGTATCCGTCGTTCTGCGAGATGGTGTCGTATGCCGCGCATACCGCATTGGCAACGGCGCTCGCTGCTGGATACTTTGCATCCGGCAAAGCTGCCGAAAATCTTGGATACGTCGCACCCGGCGTGTAGTCCCAATTCAGCGTCCCCATGTCTACCGCGCCGATGCGCGTCACCGCAGCGTCCGCCCGCAGCTCGTCGTAGACGGTGCCCGCGCTGCGCATGCCGTTCGGGAAGTACGTGGACGCGGGTATGGCACGCTCGCTGCTCCAGTACGGTTCGTACTCGCCGTTGCGGGGGCCGGAGAGGTTGATGCAGATGTCGTGGTGGTAGGTGGTACCGTACTGCGACTTCTGGACCGCAAACGCGATGAAGTAAACGCCGTCTGGGATGGTCAGCAGGTTCGTGCCCGGCAGGTTAAGGCTGATGCCGTTGATGCCGTCCGCGTTATAGCCCTTCATGTAGACATTCGTGACCGCCGCTGGCCTTTGGATGTAGTACGTCTGGCCCGGAAACACGGGAATCTTGTTCTTGCAGCAGATGTATGCCGAGGTGGCAGACATGGTGCCGTCGTTATTCCAGATGCCCTCGGCAGTCTGCTCGTCCCACTGGTTGAACCCCACCGTCTCGATGCCCTCCATGCGCACCGGCAGCAGGCTACCGGCGTCATATGGGTAGTACGG
>Ga0326512_10002498_pt1 | contig 13619 bp, 15 predicted proteins | sample 1_2617_0518_D_FD_203652 | JGI IMG/M metagenome (GOLD analysis project Ga0326512, IMG submission 203652) | Bovine rumen microbial communities from UC Davis, California, United States - 1_2617_0518 | ecosystem: Host-associated > Mammals > Digestive system > Stomach > Rumen | place: USA... | reverse complement strand
GAACGACCTCGAACTGATGAAGCAGGCCGTGAAGTTTGACAACTTCAACCTCTCGCTCGAGCAGATGGGCACCATGCTCGCATTTGCACAGCAGCAGGCCAAGGACACGGGCCAGGATGTAGGGTACCTCGTGGACTCCATCGTGACAGGTCTCGGACGTAAGTCGCTCCCCATCCTCGACAATCTCGGTTTAAGTGCCACGGAAATCCGTGAACGCATGAAGGAGACTGGCGATATGACGAAGGCCGTTGCTGACATCATCCAAGAACGAATGAATGCCGCAGGCGGTTATGTGGAGACCGCTTCTGACCGCGCTGCACAGGCAACAGTAGAGTTGGAAAACGCGATGACCAGCCTCGGAGAAACGTTTGCACCGCTTGTTGGTGCCAGCGACAGTCTGTGGAACTCCATCAAGGTGGGTGCTCTAAATGCACTGAATACAGCCGTTAAACCACTCATTCAGGCTCTTGCTGAAGCTGGAACACTTGGTCAGGGCGCACGATCTTCGGCAGGATTCAGCAACCTTGGCGGAAACTCAAAGGTTGACCGAATGATAGGCCGACTTGGTAACGGCAAGACAGCAGGCTCATATAGTATATATCAACGTCAGCTGGGTGAGTTTGACAAATATATCAATAATAAACGATTCCAGATAGCAGCCTATGGAAGCGACAATAGCAGCGTTTCACAGAGCGCAAAGGCAAGACTCCAGACCGAACTTGACGGAGCTCTGAAGATGAGGGCTGAATATGTGAAGCGCGCACAGGAACTTCACAACAAAGTGCCATCGCCCTATGAGCCTACTGCTTCAGGCGGTGGCGGAGGTCGCTCTGGTGGCGGTGGCAGCACGTTCAATCCTGATACCATTGCTTTCAAGGCAATGGATGGTGTAAAGGCTGATCCTGATAAATACTTCCAAAGCGTATGGGAGATGATAGGCGAGGCAGGCCGTAAGCAGATTGCCGAAACGATGGATAAGCAATGGGATTACGGTAAAGACATCAGCGAGAAGCCTGAAGTAAAAGAAGAAGAAAAACTATCCGAACAACTTTCTAATCTTAGCGGAAAGATAGGCGGTCTCGCTGGCGGTCTCAGTTCTATTACATCAGGATTTAAGGCTTTCGGTATCGAACTTCCAAAAGAAGTAGATTCTCTTATCGGTGTTATATCTGGTGTTAGTCAGATAATCAGCGGTGTCGGTACAATCATCGAATTGTTTAGTACAACTTCACAAACGGCTAACACCGTCGCACTGACTGCCAATACCACCATGATGGGCGGACTGATAGCAGCACTCCAAGTAAATGCGGCTACGAATCTTCTGCCATTTGCAAACGGTGGTATTGTGCCACATGCAGCAGGCGGTTACATGGTGCCAGGCAATTACTACAGCGGTGACGTTACTCCTATCATGGCCAATGCAGGCGAGCTGATATTGAATAAGAGCCAGCAGAACAACATAGCAAGCCAACTGACGCAGGCCGGTGGCGGTGGTCGATTGGTGGCAAAGCTACGTGGTAGGGACATCCTGATTTCTTTGGAGCGCGAGTTGAGCGAGACAGGAAAAGGACAACTGGCAACGTGGAGGTAAACATTAAACATTAAATTTTTGAAATATGGCAGAACATGGCAATAATCTTATAGTTACTTGGAATGACAGCGGCTCACAAGTAGTCATTGCAGGCACCAAGACAAACGAGCTACAATGCGATGCTGAAATGCTTGAAGTATGCAGCGCAACCGATGAGCAGTGGAAGCACTTCTTAAAAGGTCGAAAGACTTGGAGTGTTAATGTGAGCTTCCTGTTGCTCGCTGACGGCATAGACATAAAGGCAGCACTAAAAGTAGATCACACCTACACACTCTACATCCGCAAGCGTGATGGTGGTGGAGTCTACGGTTCTGCAATTTTGAAGAGCTTCAAGGCTTCTGCACCAGTTAACGGTTTGTCAAATGGATCATTCGTTTTTCAGGGAACAGGCGCGCTTTCAGAGTACTCACCTAACAGTTAAAACAATAAATATATGACATACAGTAGTGGATATTTGCATAATCTGCTTACCATCAGGAATAAGGTGGTAGCAACGCAATTTGGCGAAACAACAACGTATCAGGATGTTTGCACGGTACACGCAAGAAAGGTGTGGAAGTCAGGCAACAAAGCACTGCGAGAAAGTACATTGGATGCAATCGATGTGGTAATATTCCGTATGCGATGGAACAATTATATATCGCGAGACAGTTTGCTGGTGTGCGATGGTAAGACCTACCAGGTTCTATCACTCGAAGGCGACAAACAGGAGAATCAGATAGAAATCAAGGCACAAGAGGTAGTACAGGTAGCATCATCACCACAGCCTACACCATCATCGAGTGAAATTTAAACCAATCCCAGAAGATATGAAGAAAACAGTAATCATCATCAATTTTAATACGCCTGAATTGACAGAAGCATCCATCATGTCGCTTCGTAAACATGGCGGTCAGGACTATCGTGTGATAGTCTTTGATAACTCGACTGATGTCAGCTATCCAAAAACGGATTACATGGCAGCGATGAAAATATGTTCAAGGCCATTCACAAAAAAGATGCCTGGTGTAGAGGTCATCGACAACACCAAAGGACAAATCATCGACATAGATGCAGAGCTGACAAAATTCCCAGATAGAAACTCACTATCTGTCAATAGCAACAACAGCGGAAGCGTAAGACACATCATTACCGTGCAGGCACTCTTTGACATTGCGCCAGACGGGTTCCTGTTGCTGGAGCCGGACGTGCTAATCAAGAAGAGCGTTGATTTCATGTTCCAGCCCAACCGTTGTGCCGTCGGCTACATTCAGGAGCATCAGCCAGGCAACCAGTTCGACATCCCGCGTTTGGTTCCGATGCTGTGCTACATCAATCCCAAGCGATGCAAGGAAGCAGGCGTGAAGTATTACGATCCAGAACGCTGTTGGATGCTGACCAACGACCGTAGCCTGAAGCGCAACTGGTATGACACAGGCGCATCGTTTTTGGAAGACATCAAAACCCATAAGGCACAAGGCAGCAGTGGTATTAAACTGAGCCGTGAGGTGTATTTAAGCCTGATGGATCACTTTGGCAGCGGTTCTTGGAGGCGTGACAAGTCTCGCAGAGCTGACAGCCTGAGTGTTGACAAATGGCTTATGGAGCGTGCGCACCTCTGGATGCCTGAGAAGGTGGAGCGACCTGCATCGGACAAAGTAGCCATCTGTGCCATTGGTCGCCTCGAAAACAAGTATGCCAAAGAGTTCGTGAGCCATCATTTGAAGTTAGGCTTTGACAAGATCATCATCTACGATAACAACCACGAAGGTGAGGAAAAATTCGACAACGTGCTGAAAACCTACATCCAGAAAAAGCAAGTAGAGATTATCGACTGGCGAGATCGTGAGCATGACCAATGTCATGCCTACCGTGATTGCTATACCAGATACGGAAACGGCTATCAGTGGATAGCTTTCTTCGATTTCGACGAACATCTGAAGTTGACAACAGCTAAGAACATCAAGGATGTGCTGAAAGATATAGATGCAGATTGTGTCTGCCTGAATTGGCGAACGATGACCGACAACGACTTGGTAGTCTATACAAGTGCCACATTGGAGAAACGTTTTACACAGGCAGCACCAGCCGGCACAAAAGATCACAATGGAATCATCGCTAACCATTTTGTTAAGTCAATCGTTCGTGGTGGCCTACCATGGATATTCTGGAAACATCCACACACGCCAGTCATCAGAGGCACATATATGTATATCGACGGAAAGACCCGTCTCAAAGGTTCTGCATGTTATACACGCCCAGATTACAGCGTAGCCCGATTAGATCACTTCACCACAAAGACTATCTCTGAATGGATGACAAACAAGGTAGTTCGCGGTTTTGGCTGCAAGGCTTCGAACACAGAGAAACTGAGGGCAAATCCTATTGACGTGTTTTTCTGCTATAACGATCGCACTCCGATGAAAATGGAGTGGCTGAAAATGAATGGTTTTGTTAAGTAAACCCAATACATGATAATGTACGATTAGAAAATAGAAACGATTATGGAATTATTCGGTAGTAATATTTTCAGCTTTAGAAAGCGCGAGGTAGCGGCTCCAGGAGTACCAGCGAGCACCGCACCAGCCGCACCCCAACAGCCCAAGGGTGGCAACTGGGAGGCAAATGTGGTGCGTCCGTATGGTCGTAGCTCGCTACTGATTCCTACGTGGACCAGATGCGTGACATTGATCATGCAGACTATGGGACAGATGGTCACTCAGTACCAAAGGATGAATGGTGAAGGTGGCAACTTCATCGAGGATCGTTACGGCAAGAACGGCTACCTGAACTATCTGCTTCAGGTGCGCCCAAATCCGATGATGACTGCCTCGCAGATGCAGGAGCAGATCGAGTACCGAAAGATTTATTTTGGTAACGCTTATGTTTATATCGAGCGCGGTCTCGACGGCTATCCCGTAAACCTTTGGCTTTGCACTGGTGGCGGGTATTATCCGTTGTCGAACACTTACAACTTGGTGTACAACTCCGACCGTGGCCCACGTATGAAGGTTGAATGTGATGCGCGAGACGTGCTGCATTTCAAAAACACATTCCTGACGGACGACTACTACATGGGTATTCCTACTATCGACTATGCCTTCAAAGCCTTGACCATAGCCGCTACAGGCGATGAGCAGGCTTTGCAGGATATGGCAAAAGGTGGTAAACATAAAGTCTTGATCCAAGAGCAGCAATCGCCGACACTCGGAACCCGTGGCCGTGCTAACCAGCAAGAGCTTCGCAAGATGAAGGATGAGTTCGCACAAGACTGGATGAGCAACGACGTAGCCATTCTCGACAATGTGGCCGACGCAAAGGTTATCAGCCAGACCGCCCAACAGTTGCAGCTTTTAGAGCAGCGCGGCTACTCTGACGAAGCCTTATGCAGACTGATGGGTGTACCTAAGATTATTGCCATTGTAGGCGATGGTGGTGGTAACTACCGTATGCCAGAGCATGCAACACAAGAGTTCTTGTTACGTACCATACAGCCACGAATCCGTGAACATGAAGATGAGTTGAATAGTAAACTGTTACTTCCTGCTGATTTTGGTAAGCGAAGGATTCATGTTTGCGAGTTGGCATTGAAGCGTCTTGATGCAAAGGGACAGGCAGAAATTGACAAGCTGCATCTCGAAAGCGGTTGGAGTGTTAACGAAATCCGCAGTCAGTACGACCTTCCAAACATCCCAGATGGTGACGATCACTACGTGAGCATGAATCTTGGTGTGGTAGGTAGTCCAAAACTGAAAGAAGGTAATTCTGGTGGCCGTCCAACAACGGTAAACCCAGAACCTAAAAATGACGGAAATATAGATGAACAAAATCAAGAATAAAATGGATGCAAAGAAAAGAGAAATCAGAACCATTGACTGCCAGTTGGCCATTAGAGAGCAGACTGAAGGTCAGGAGGGCGAGTCTCGCACCATCACAGGCCGTGCCATCGTATTCAATGCTGAATCGGAGGTGCTTGATGACTGGGGCGAAAGATTCCGCGAAGTGATTCTGCCGGAGGCTGTCACGATGGAGTTCTTGAATACGCAGGATGTCAAGATGAACATGCTGCACGAAAGGGAACTGACCATTGCACGCTGCAACAAGGGCGTAGGCTCTTTGCGCATGGCAGTTGACGAGCAGGGTGTTACGTTTGAGTTCGAGGCTCCCAAGTGTGACATCGGCGACCGCTGCCTGGAAATGGTGCGTCGTGGTGATTACTCTGGATGCAGCTTCGAGTTCTACCCGAAGGACTACGAGGTGGAGCGCACAAAGGGCGCAGACGGTAAGGATGAAGTCATCATCCGTCACAAAAGTTTCGAGTTCCTGTCGGCTCTCACCATCGGCATGGACCCTGCCTACAAGCAGACCTCAGTCAACGCCCGCGAAATGGATAAGTTGACACCTGAAGGAAAACGTGAAATCGAGGAAGCCGAGCAATCCAAGCGCGAGGCAGAGCAGAAGGCACTCGACGAGGCTGCACAGCGTGCCCGCGAACTTCAACTCATGAGAATGAAATTCAATTTTTAGTATTAACCAATAAAATTTGTACGATTATGACAAAAAAGACAAAGGACGAACTTCAGGTTCGTTATCGCGAAATTCAGGATCGCATGGGCGAACTGAATGTTGTCGCAGCAGAGGCAAAGCGTTCTCTTACTGCTGATGAGAAAGTTGAGTGGGATGCTCTGACCCGTGAGGCCGAGCTTGTAAAAATGGAATTGGAAGGTCAGATGAACGAGGAGGAACTGGCCAAGCACCGCGAGGTCGTTTCTAAGGGCGAGCAGCTGCGTGAGTATCTGAAGAATGTTCGCCAGGGTAAAGCTGACCGTGAGCTGATATTAGCTCCAGCCACAGGTTCAGGCGTTAGCAGCCCCGCTGGTTATGTCGCCAATTCAGGTGCCATCAACCTGACCATCCACGAGATGATCCCCACGCTGCACGAAGGTCTTAACCTGCCGCAGTCTCTCCGTATCGTGACAGGTGTCACTGGAAACGAAATCTGGCCTGTCAGCATCAATGATGCAGAGATGGAGGAGGTAGGTGAGGTTGTAGCTCTGAGCGATCAGACGCTTGACTTTGCAAACATCACTCCGACCGTTCGCCGCGTTGGTCTGACTGTTCCCGTTTCTAACATGGCTATCGACAATACCGCATTCGACCTGATGGCATTTGTGCAAGCTAAATTCACCATCGCTCTGCGTATCTATATCGCTAAGAAACTCTATTCACAGGCTGCTTGGACTGGTAACAAGGGTCCGTTCTCTGGCTTGACAAAGGCTGGTGACATCGAGATTGGTGCCAACGCTTACAAGAACATCCTGAAGGCTGTGGCCAAGTTCAGCGACAAGGGCTTCTTCGAGGGTGATGTAGTGATCATCATGGACCGTGAGACCGAGGCCGAGCTGAAGTCTACCCCTATTATCTCTGGTGCCGCTGGTGGTTTCGTTGTACAGGACGGAAAGTGCGCTGGCTATCCTTACATCGTGACACACTACCTGAACACCACTCTCGACGATGGTGCTCTGGTTCCCACCGCCAAGAAGTATATCGCCTTCGGTTACTTCGAGTGGTTCGCTCTCCAGCAGCATGGTACTGTTCGCATGACGGTTGATGCCACTTCTCAGGCTGTTGCTAAGAAGAACCTCACCGCTGTGACTCTGAACACTGCATGGTCTATGACTGACCTGTCAACGCACATCAACGGCGGTGCTCCTGTTACTGGCAGCGACGGTCAGATCACCTACCCGACACAGGCATTCGCACTGTATGAGGTAGCTGGTGGAGAATCAAGCAGCGAAATCTAAACTTTAGCGATTCTCAATTCTCTGGGGTTAACGGTGTCGGGTGACTCCAATGCGAAGCAAAGGTTGCTTACCCGCCACTACCCAGAGGATAGAGGATTGATAATCTCAAATGATATGCTAAGACTCGACAAAATCTTATTCGATGCCATTACAGCCAATGCGGAACTGATGCAGACCGTTGGCTGTCGCGTGAAATCCACATGCTTTGAGGTTAGCCCCGACGAGCAGGACAACACGCCACTGCCATATATAGTCATTCGTGATTTCGGAAAGCAGCCAACGACGACAAAGGATGATGAATGGATGCCGAGTATGTGGAATGTCAATGCCGGTGTGGAAATTGGTGCAGTCAGCCCTAACGAAGTAGACGCAATCGTGATAAAGGTAATGCAAGCCATTGCAGATCACATGCAGACACTATCATCACAAGGTAAAGATATTCCTTATCTTAACGAAGGATATCCTCAAACCAAAGGTGTAGAATGGGACTGGACAAAACCCTGTTATTGGGACTTAGTACAATATCAGTGTGACGTTTATAACACTAACGACAATGAAAGCTACTAAGAACCAAAAGACCAACCAGTCTAAGTATATCAAAGAACTGTTGAAAAACGGTACAGCCGTACTTACAGCCAATACACGCGAGGAGTTGGCTGAAATGATCAACAATATCCCCGCTGATTGCCGCTACATGGCCGGTGCAGTTGGCCGCACAAAGAACAATGGCACATACACACTTCGAGTAGACATCATTAATAATTAAAAATATAGAATCATGGCAACATTAAAAGGACAAAACTTTAGAATCTGTATTTACGACGCAACAGCCGAGAAATACAAGGTGATAGGCATGGCGACTGGTTGCACGGTGACGCTCCAAAATAACGTAGAATCATCTGCCACTAAAGACGACGTTGGAATGTCTGACAAGCCGACCGTCACCAGCAAGTCATGGCAGGTGTCGTGTGATTCGCTGAATGTGGCCGACGCAGCAGCCATGCTCACCGCCATCAAGTCGATGCAGCCGATGACGCTGATGTGGGACGAGACCGCAACCAGCGACAACCAGACCCGTTCCAAGGCTACCTTCGCCCGTAAGGGTCAGGCATTCTTAAACGATGTGGTCTTTCAGTTTGACGACAGAACTAACTCCCAAAAGCAGCTTCAATTCCAGGGTAGCGGCCCGTTGCAGACCGTAGCCGCAAGCGAGGCCACTCAGGTCATCCCGTTGGGCAGTTACACCAAGGGTCAGTATGTTCGTCTGTTCCTGGGCAGCGACAACACGGCATCACCTTCGACGGTCATTGCAGCCGCCAAGTCGCTCTCGCTGCATGTCAGCCTGACAATGGAATCCAGTGTAACGAAAGATACAGTCGGGGATTACGATATTCAGGAGCCGACGGCACTCTCTTACGACATCTCGACAGGCGCACTTGTTCGCTCTGGCGAGACTATCACGTCGCAGGTCGGTGCCAAGTCGCTTGCTGATCTCGAAACCATCTACGAGGCCGGTACGCCGGTGAAGTGGAAGATTGCGAATGTAGGTGGCGATAACAACCGCACGGCATCGAGCACAATCATCAGCGGTAGTGTTGTCCTCCAGACGCTTACGGTCAACGGACCAAACAGAGCTAATGCCGACTATACTGCGCAACTTGTCGGCTACGGGGAATATTCATTTGAGAGCCAGGGAGGTAATGGTGGAAGCGATGCACCTGAAGATGAATAAGTCTCTATAAGGTAAGTTCCTTCATTTAATAGTTTGTGTTGAATAATTAGTCGTTCGCCCAGCCTCGCCCCCATCGGCTGGCTGGGCATTTTATTTAAAACCCCAAGAAAATGAGAAAAATAGAAATTTTAGGTCGCGAAGTAGAAATGCTTTATTGTGCGGCCACAGAAACAGGATTTGAAGATATTGCAGGAAAAACCGCCGACATCTTCAATCCTATTCCAGTGCTCGATGATGAAGGCAAGATGAAAGAGCTGATGCCACCACCAGCCACAACAAAGGATTACATCTACCTGGCTGTGGCTTGCATCGTAGCTGCTTACGCCAGTCGCGGCGAGGAAGCGCCTGAGATGACAAACGACATCCTCTACAAAGCCACACCAGCCGAGATTCAGTTGCTAACTCGCACAGCTATCGAGCTAAAGATGGAGTGGTATAGGATTCCCGAAACGGCCACCATCGACAAGATGGAAGACGACGGAAAGGAGAAAATGAAAAAAAACGTGAAACGGCCTGCGACCTCTACGAAGTAGTCGTGGGCGAAATCGGCATAGATCACGACACATATCTGTATAGACTCCGCTATTGGGAAATCGTTAAGATAATCCAAGGCTACAGGAAGCGCAACATCTTACACTATCAGTTGCAGCGACTGAACATATGGGCATCAATGTTTTGCATGGGAAACCCACAGCATAAGGAACCTGAAGACATCATCAAGCTCTATTTTGACCGATACAAGTTCGCAACAGAATCACAGCTGACAGATGAAGACAGAGCAGACTTGAATTCTTTTATGGAAGCAATGAATAAGAAATTGGCAGAACAACAACATGGATAATTATACTTTCTTCTTATTGTGTTTTAGTTATTTAAATTGATTGTAATTTAAGTTGGTTAAACAAAGAGTAGGTGAGGCAAGCGTGCCTCACCGTTTTTATTTCTTCTTTGAATCCAATTTCGCAGCAATCTTTTCAAAATCATTGCGAACATCTTGCGCCAGCACTTTTGCATATTTTTGTGTATGCTTAATTGTGGTGTGGCCAAGCATTTTTGAGACATGTTCAATTCTTGTACCATTACTCAGCATATAGGTTGCAAATGAATGTCTCGCCAGATGCGAGTGCAGATTAGTCCCTATTTTCGCCATTTCTCCGATCGACTTCAATGTTCTGTTATACACATGATTTTCGATTTGTGGCGTTTTCCAGCTGTATTTCTCTAATACCTCGACAACAGGCGGGAGTAATACAGAAACATAAGGCGAACCTGTCTTGATTCGTTCACCGATATTCACCCACCTACCATCTACTTTCTTATATTGGCTAATATCAAATGCTTCTGCGTCTGAATATGACAAGCCAGTCCACATCTGTATAACGAACAGGTCGCGACATCGTGCCAACAGCGAATCGTCAGGCAGTTCAAGTTCCATGATAGCCTGCATCTCGCTTTCGGTCAGATATTCCACACTTTCTACATCACCTCGTTTGAAATGTCCTCTTAGTTTATCGTATGGGTTATTTTCTATTTTATCAAACAGGAATGCCCGACGAAGCAGAGCTTTCAGGTTCTTATGGTAGTTGTGTATCGTCTGATCGCTCAATCCTTTACCGATTCTACCATAAGCCTTTGCACCCATATCATTTTCTTCAGTTGTTAGATTATGCAACCAGGCATCAAAATTCACAATGCCTTCGATGGTCACATCCTGCCAACGCTTCATTTGATTATATTCCTTCAATCTCGTCAGCAGCGTGTTATAAGTCTTTTTAGTGCCATCTTTTACGTTGAGCTTTGGTATTTGATCCTCGATCCAGTTAAGTAGCGTCGGCTCCTCATTGTATGAATCTAACACCTTCCACACCTTCTTTCGTATATCTTCAGTATTGATTTCTGCACCACTATCGATTGCTTCATTCACGCACGCGAGTACCTTACTATATATTAGGCTGACGCGCTTATTCAGCTCATCAGCTCCAGGACAGTTGATGATTTGACCGGCAACAAACTCTGACTTGTGAACTTTAATGCCAGTACTGATATAGTAACTTCTACGGTCAATGGTGACTCTGATCTCAATTTGTCCTTTTTGACCTTTTGGGACTCTTCCTCTATGATCCCATACTATTGCATTTGTATATTTCATCTTTATTTCTTTTTATTTTGTTTCCCCACATTTGGGGAAATTGGGAAACAAATGGGTAAACATATCGTCATATTCCGTAACGTTTCGTCATGTTTTGTCTTTTTTCATATTCTCAATCAATTCAAGATTCCCCTTTTATTTATGGAGGATGCGCGATTTTACGCGCGCATTCAACCAATACCATAAGTGATCCGGTTGGGATTAGGCGAGGTTGTGGCGTAATGCCGATAAATAAAAGAGTTTGCAGCGTTTTGGCAATTCCGGGTTGGGGAAACATCGGCCAAGAAACACACGTTAACCTAATTGCAGTATCTATTACTCTCATACACGCGCTTGATCTTGTTTTTCGATACCTTCAACTGTTCCAACAGGAAAATCCTTTAGATATTCTTGCTGTTGTAGGGTTTGTATTTGTTGGCGTAGAGCAGCAATAAGTTCATCTTTCGTTGTAAGCTGTTCACGCAGAGCCGCGATGGTTTCATCTTTTGCTTCAAGTACTGCCTTTACCAGATCGAAATGATCATTATCCATTGCTGATGATTGTAGATTCTGCTGGGTCTTCTGTTCTGGGATTACATCAGAAATAAGCATAATAGAACTTTCTCCACGAAAGTATGCCATATTGAAAATATCGCCAAATGCTTTGTTCATCTTTCTGAGCGTATCATCGCCAATATATTTTTTATCATTCATAATCCGAGAAAGGGCACTGGTGCTGATACCTATTTTCTCGGCAATTTCACCTTGGCTATTAACAAGATGATTTTTGTAGATATAATCAATGGCCACTTTAAAGAGCTCATTCTTCAGATTCTTGTCTATTTGACCCATTTTGACCTGTATTTTAATTAATAAACCTTAAAAAATGACCCGTTTTGCACTAAATTGCACCGCGTTTCAATTTTTATCTTTATATTTGCACCCAAGAAAGTAACGAACTAACGAGGCGCAAGAAAATAGCCGTCAGACGTGAAACACGTCTTTGCATAGGGAGTTGGATTGCAAATATACGGCTTTTTCTGCCTCGTTATTACAAACAAACAAAAAGTTTAAGTAAATTTAAAAGTTATGGTAATCGAGAAAATGACAAAAGACATCCTGATGAAGTTCTTGCCTGGAGAACAGAAGGTGTTCACGCTGCCTAATTTTGAGAAGGCACAGAGCGCAGCTGTACAGGCTTACAGAGCTAAGAACTTCACAGAAACTTACGGATGGAAATTTAGTGCTCGCATCGGTGATCCAATGGAAGGTACCATGCAGCGTAGTGTAACCATTACAAGACTTTCGTGATGGATAAGCAACTGAGAGCCGAGATACTGGCGACTGTTCGACAGGCGATGACCACGTACAACGAAAAGTGGGTCACAGCTGAAGTGCTTTGTGAGCACGTCGGCACGCTGACAACTCGCTGGTTGCGCGATCATGGGCAGGCTTTCAATCGCACCAGGGTAGAGTATGACGACGAGCAAGGGCACCACTCTCAGGCTTGGCTCTACCCATTACACGAGATCATGCAATGGATTCAGGACGGACGTATTAAAGAATTAAAATGTTGATATAAGCGAGTTTAATCTTAAGCATTTGTGTGTATTAAGTGATTATTCTGGGCAGCGGCCCAAATCTTCTTTTTTTTTATCATTATTTTCCAATTTTATATCTCAGAACAACAAACCCTGCCCGCTGGGAAGTTCGCAGGTTTTTCACTAAAGACGAAAATCAAGTTAGATTAATATCAGGATAACAAACGGAAGGTTGGCCGAGTGGACGAAGGCAAGGCGCAAAACTTAATGATGTGAATCATGATGGAGGCGTTTGGCTATTACACCGCAGGTTCGAATCCTGCACCTTCCACAAACGCCGAGGGACGTGTAGAGACAATCCCGGCAAGTAGGCAAAAGCATTTGTTGAGATCACTGGCGAGATGGGAAGCCAAGGCAACCGATGAAAGGTTTATGAAACAAAGGTAAGGCCCGTGTGAACCATCAGACCGAAACGGCATCGAAATAGACTTCAAAGCTAATGGAGTGGAAAGAGACGGTATTCAACCCGTAAGTACAGCCAGAGGAAACGAAGTAATTTCCGAATCCATGCAAATGGATAGGTAGTAGTGTAAGGCCGAGGGAAGAGTGGGAGAGAATGAAAGCCGAATGAGCCGCAGGAATGCGGATATTAACAGAACTTACAGATGGATTGAGGTTCGCTATATGTCATCAGCGAATAACCAAGTATCTTAGGCAGGGTTTGGCACCTGCATGAGCCTCGATCCTGATAAATATATATGGTACTCCCGTGAAGCTAAGTTGGTAAAGCGTCGCAGTATTGCGGAGGTCGCCGGTTCGAATCCGGTTACGGGAGCAATTAAAT
>Ga0326512_10002497_pt1 | contig 13627 bp, 8 predicted proteins | sample 1_2617_0518_D_FD_203652 | JGI IMG/M metagenome (GOLD analysis project Ga0326512, IMG submission 203652) | Bovine rumen microbial communities from UC Davis, California, United States - 1_2617_0518 | ecosystem: Host-associated > Mammals > Digestive system > Stomach > Rumen | place: USA: California... | reverse complement strand
TGACAGTTGGCACAGCCTATCTCGTTGAACAACTGCTTGCCGCGTTGTACATCGGCATCGTTCAAGTTACGGGCAGCAGGCACAGCCAAACCACGGTGCCACACCATGAACTGGTAGTACTGCTTGTCGCTCATCTCCTCAACCCCATTATAGGGCGCACCGTTCAGCAGATACTTCTCGAAGGTCTCCTTATAGGCGACAGACGGGGTGTTGAGCACCTCATAGACACGATTGGCAATACCCTCGTCGGTGCCGTCGGCATAGTAAGGATAGAGGATGCTGGCGGGCGACGAGCCGTGCTGCTTGATGTAGCTGATGACCTCGGGATCCTCGCTCTGGGCCTTGGCCCACGCCGTGGTGGTGTAGAGCCAGTGGCGGTCGCTGCGGGTGACGTTGGTGATGTTCCAGATGGCATTGGCACCAGCTCCGTCCTGCAGCGAGCCACGGGTCATGGCGTAGGTGAAGCGCTTGAGCGGACCGTGCCCGCCGCGATGTGTCCCTGTGTCGTTGTAAGGTGCCGAATAGTAGGCACTGGCCTTGAAGGTGTTGGCCTCCTTGTCCCACAGGGCGGGGTTCAGCTCCACATATTTGCCCTCAGATGCCCACTGCTTCTCAATCTCCTCATCGTCGATGGCATCGAGCAGCGCCGTACCGTAGATACCTATGGTTGACTCTAAGCGAACATCGTAGTCAGTAGGCTTAGGATTGGTGTTGAAAGCCGACTGCGGAATGCGCACCTCTGGATAGATGAGCGAGTAGCTCTCACCATCGGGGAAGGTCATGGCGAGTCCGCTCTCCATCTCAGAGACGGTCTTCCAGTCTATCTGAATCTGATTCTCGTCGATAGGAGCCTTGAAAGGTGCCATCGCCTGCGTCTGCGGCATACCAGTCACCTCGGAGATGTAGGCATTGGTGCCAGGGTGATAGATGACCAGCAGATAGCCGTTGCCGATGGTGTTGGCGCGATACTCCGTCTGTCGCTTGCCGTGTCCGTAACTCGGATGACAAGCAATACAGCTGTTGCGTACCCAAGCAGGACCAAGGCCACGGCGGGGCGCCTGCTCGAAGGTGTAGAGGTGCTCGAAGAAATCTTCGCCGGTATTAAAGTCCTCCTCCATACCTGCAATGTTTTGAACGGCAGGTGTCGGTGCCGAATAGCTAGCTTTATCAGTAGTACCCAGCGCTCCGCCTGGGAACCACTCTTCAGCCGTAAAGTTACCTGTAGCCTTGCCAAAGGCCTGCTCCTCAGTCTCCAACGAACCCAGTTCGGTCAGATCGTCGCTGTCCGAACAAGCGGTAAAGGCAGGAGCCACCAAAAGCCCTGCCAGTACCATTTTTGAAATATTTTGATAACGTACCATATATTAATATTTACTCCCAGTCTTGGCTTCGCCGAGCCTGTTTTCGCTCGGCATAATTGATGCAAGCATCATTTTGCTCTCGCTTACTCCCAGTCTTCATCGTCTTCAAATGCTATGTTCCAGATGGTGCAGCAGTATTTCACGAAGGGTGAAGGCATGTTGCTGATACTCTCGATGGCGCTGACATATGCATGCTCAACCTTATTATTAATGGCATCCTGGCGAACGCTGGCAAAGAAGGTGTGGAAACTGTACTTGTTGGCCTTCTTGTCGGTGGAGCCGAGCCATATGTTGCGGATGGAACGGATGTTGTCGCGGAAGTCGGCGATGGAGTTGTAGCTGTAAGGCGACTCCACATACGACACATCGCCAGCAGAGAACGGATTGGCAATCTTGGCTGTACCCACCTCGTTGGCAATGGCCAGACAACTGCCCTCATCGTCAGAGAGAACCTGCGCAATGGCGTCCTTCAGTGTGGGGAAACTGCTGTTGGAACCGCTGATGCCGGCGTTGATGAGGTTGTCGCCGAAGGAGAGGCCCTTCTCCGTCTGATAGTCGAGGCCAGCAGTCTTTACTATTGCCAGACGACTGGCATCCTTGCCGCCGTCCCAAGCACACTGCAACTGGAAGGTGCGCTGCTTAAGCAGGGTGCAGATGGTCTGGGCATACGCCAGTTCCTGAGAGCCAGAGACACCCTCGAAGTTCTTGTAGGTGTCGTTGCCCTTGAGTTCGGCAACCTTGCGTGGCTGACCGTCGCGGAAGAGGATGAACTCGAGGGCGTGGAAACCAAGGATGGTCGCATCCGAGAGCATCTCGTCGTTCATACCGTTATTAAAATAGCTCAACAACAGCGAGCGGTTCAAAGGCCACGAGTCGATGGTGGGATCGACATCGAAATCAGAAGCGGCACCACCCAGGAAAGCCTCGCTCTGTTCCCAGTACATACGGGCGGCCTTGAAGTCACGGCAAGCCTCGTCGATCTGGGCCTGGGTGATGGTGCTGGTGGTCAGTCCGTGCAGCGTCTTTTCAAGCGCCTCGGTGTTATCGGCCAATTTGGTATAGGTAGGCACGATGACATTGTTGACCAGATTCTTCAGCACCTCGCGCAGATAAGCCTCCTGAGCCTCAGAGAGCTTGGCGCTACCAATAATGGCATTAGCAGCTTCCAGTTCGATGACGATTTCGGCACAACCGTCAACAGCACTCTCGCCAAACGACCTCACCGAATAGTTGGCAGCCGTCGTGTTGGGGGTGTAGTTGTCCTCATCGACAATAGGTTTTGTCTCAGTCACACTGAACGCTGTTTCGTCGTTGTTCTTGTCGTCATCATCGCTACATGATGTAAATGTCATTGCGCCCATCATAAGCGCCATTGATAGAATAAATTTGTTTTTCATTTGCGTTTTGTATTAATTATCAATTACAGAAAAAAACCTTCGTAGGTTACCCCGATGCTGACAGAAGGTTCGTTGTTGTACTGGCTCTTCAGCAGACGGTTAGAATACTCAGCCTTGATGGCAATCTCGGGCACGGGATAGTAGTTCACGCCAAAGGCCATACGCTTCACCTCGGTATAGTCGTATGCTGTGCCCTTGGTCTTGCTGGCGTAGGGGTTATACTGTTCGTAGCGGCCGAAGACGTAGAACTTCTGATCGTCGTTTCGCAGACAGCTTATCTGCGAGAAGACATCATAACCAGCCTCGATGCCCACGGCGTATGCATTCTTGCTGACGAAGGCGGAGTGGTGATAGGGCGACTTCTTATTAGTGCGGTTGTAAAGATACTTCAGCTGGTCGGCATCGCCCAGATAGCCATAGTCGGCCTGTCCGCGGACAATCCAGTTGTGGGCGTTGTAGGTAAAGTCAAAGGCACCAATAAGCACCTGACCTTTATACTCCGCATCCACACCGTTGGCATTCTTAGGATAGCTGTTACCTATGCTCTCACCGTAATAGCCACTCAGTCCCAGACGAAGACCAGGTATCGAATAGTTATCCAGGCGGAGGGCTACACCATATTTGTTGGCTACCTCAAACTCCAAAGGACTGGCCGTTCCTTTCTTAATCCAGTTCGTGTTAGTGAAGTTGTCGGCATTCAGTCCAGCCAGCAACTGCGCCTCGTAGCGGAACTTTCCATAACGGCCATAAAACGACACTCCCGTCTGGTGCCACGTACTGGGAAGAATTGTGTTTTCGCCCTCGGGACGATAGACAGTAAAGAAGTTCAGGGGCTCGTGGTGGGCATTGTTCAATCCCACAGGCACCACGATATGGCCGAATCGCAGATTAGCCGCCCGCGAAAAGGTCTTCTGAATCCAGAACTGCTCCAGCTCGACCTCACCGCCCTTCTCGGTTTCCTGTTCCCATTCGCCGCCTTCCTCGTCTTCCTTCTCGTAGGCAAGGCCAGCACCACCATGTTCGAACTCAATCTCGGTTCCTAATGACCATCCCTTGCCGAAGTTATAACCCAGATAGATGACGGCATGGGGAATGTCAAAACGTCCGTGGCTGGGGTCATTCTTATGCTCCTCTGGCTGACTGTATCGGCTCACATGGTCACTAAAAAAGTTGCGTGAGTAAGCGACCTCGCCGTAGCCACCCACGCTTAACCTGTTGACTCGTGAGTTCTGCATCACGCTGTCGCCTGCATTTACCTGTGCATGGACTGTCAGCACCATGCTGACAAATGCTATAATACCTATTATTTTTTTCATCAATCTGCCTGTTGTTTCAAAAATCGGGTGCAAATGTACAACGTTTTTTAAGCTTCCGCAATACCTAAAAACGATGATTTTACGTTAAAATACCTACAAATGATGATTGCACAATTGTATAAAAATGCCTACCTTTGCACCCGATAATCAAAAGTAGGTATGAAGAATCAGAAACTGTATGAAGCGGACGACAAGATGATCTCGCTCATCCGCGATAATTACGACTTGTTACAGTCGTTGGGTAGTTTCGGCATCAGTTTAGGTTTTGGTGACAAGACTGTACAGGAGACATGTGAGGATAACCATGTGGATACCTATACATTTCTCGCGGTGGTCAATTATACGGCTAATGGGTATGGAGAGTTCGATGCCGATGAAAAAATCAGCGTCCCTACGTTGCTCCACTATCTCGAAGCGAGCCATGCCTATTTCCTCGACTTCCAGTTACCCTATATCCGCAGGGAGCTGACGGAGTCGCTCAACGAGAATGACAATCTGGCACGACTCATCCTCCGCTTCTATGACGAGTATGCCCGCGAGATACGCCTGCACATGAAATACGAGCAGAAGACATTGTTCCCCTATGTGGAGTCACTATTGGAAGGACATTCTACAAACGATTACAACGTGGAGACCTTTTCGAAGCATCATGGCGCAGCCGACAAGAAACTACGTGAGTTGAAACTACTCATTATTAAGTATCTGCCACAGGACGGCCTGCACAACAACCAGCTCACCGCCACCCTCCATGACATCTACGAGAACGAGGTATGGCTACGACAGCACGCCGAGGTCGAGGATCATATCTTTGTGCCCGCCATCCGACGACTGGAGCAGATGGTAAAGCAAAGCGATGTCACCAAGAATATATCGGATATGGTTTTCAAAGGCGGCATCGGTCAGAATCCTGAAGCCCTCTCCGACCGCGAGAAGGATGTCATCGTATCGCTCGTTCAGGGCATGTCGAACAAGGAAATCGCCGACCACCTCTGCATCTCCACCAATACCGTCATCACCCATCGCCGCAATATTGCCCGCAAGCTACAGATTCATAGTCCGGCAGGCCTCACCATCTATGCCATCGTCAACGGACTGGTGGACATCTCTGCGGTAAAGATTTAACTATACTTGAACATGTATTTCACAGGAATAATCATTGCTATTATCTGGTTAATATAATCGACTACGGTGCGGCCAGAGACCTGAAGGGCCACGCGGGAAAGATAGACGTGATGGTACTTGACGTAGTATTGGTTAGTTATTCCTAATTTATCACAAAAGAATCCTCCGTATCAACCAGATATGGAGGATTTTTCGTACCTTTGCAGCAAAAGATAAAAGACATGAAGTGGACAGTATTATCTGACAACCGCACATGTAACGACCAGCTACAGACGGAGCATGGCTTGTCAATCCTGTTAGAGACAGAGAAGCTTTTTCGTGCGGAACAACAAATATCGATATGACAGGCAAAATAAGATTAGTTCCTTTAACTCCTGATGACCGAGAGCAGTTCATCCTCGACAATCAATGGGCGTTCAAGTATGGAGCACAGCAGGAATTTGGGATGCGTGATGACCGCGTGGAAGAAGGCGAAGAGGTTATTTCACGGAAGACTATCGAGCGTTGCATCGATGGTGACAAGGCCGAAACCTATCGTATAGTCTGTGATGGCAATGTGGTTGGCGGTCTGATTCTTCAGATTGACAAAGAGTATGCTAAAGGCGAACTGGAGATACTGTTTATCAAGCCAGAGGTGCACAGCAAGGGCTTGGGTCAGGCAGCATGGAAGGCCGTCGAAGTCATGCATCCTGAGATACGCGTTTGGGAGACATGTACTCCTTATTTCGAGAAGCGGAACATTCACTTCTATGTGAATCGTCTTGGTTTCCATATCGTTGAGTTCTGGAACAAGCATCAGCGAGGCCCTGCAGTTCCTGAGGATATTGAAGAGAACTGGAGTGAAGATGATGAAATGTTCTTGTTCAGGAAGGTAATATCATTGACAAAGAAATTATAAGTATGAACATCGAACAAGTAAGAGAATACACGCTGTCACTCATTGGCGTAACTGAAGACCAGCCCTTTGGCGATGACATTATCACCTTCCGACTCGAGGGCAAGATATTCGTCTGCCTTTGGTTAGGCGGTGATAAATATGACATAAAGAATTCTGAACCAAGACTTGCTCTGAAGTTATCCCCAGAAAGGAATGAGGAACTTCGGGTGCAGTTTTCAGCAGTAACACCAGCCTATCATTGGAACAGAAAGCATTGGAGCGACGTATATTACGAGCAGTTGGAAGACTCGTTAGTAAAGGATTGGATTAAAGAGTCCTATCAACTTCTAGCATCGAAACTACCAAAGGCTATTCGTCAAAAGTATATATTATGATGACTATTGACACCACAAAAATGTGCTCGCATCTTCCTTGTTCCAGTGTTACTTCAGCTCAGCTGTAATCTCATCCCAATCCTTCACAACTCTGACCTTCGTATTTCTCTATCAGCTGAGTGCAGGTTATTTCTTGGGGGCAATCTCCGTGGCAATGATCTCGGCCATGCGGCGGGCACCTTTTGCATCGGGATGGATTCCGTCGGAGAGCATCTTGTCGCCATCGTTGGCATAGAGCGTGTGCAGGTCGATGACCTGGAGTCCGTACTGACGGGCCACCTCCTGCTGGATGGGGATGATGGCGTTCACGATGACGGAGTCGTTGATGTTCCATGTCGATTTGAAGGCAGGGATGGGTGTGCAGAGGAATATCTGCGGCTTCGCTAGTGCAGCGGCCTTGGCTTTCTTGCTCTTCTTTTTCCCTGTCTGGGCCAGGTCGGGACAGAGCGTGGTGATCATCTGCTCCAGGTCGTGGCGGAACTCTGAGCCGTACTGCCAGTTCTCGGGCTTCGAATCGTTGGTGCCGAGCTTGATGATGACGATGTCGGGTTTATAGGCCAGTGCGTCGCGCCAAGCCATCTCGTTCATATAGGGATGGTCGCCCTTGTTGAGCATGGTGCGGGCGCTGACGCCGAAGTTCTTCACCCAATAGCCGTTCCCTAAAAGCTTCTGCAACTGTGCGGGATAGCCGTTGGCTGGTGCCAGGTCGATGCCGTGACCGTCAGTAATGCTATTGCCGATGCAGGCCACGCGGACGGCATCGGTCTTTGGTGCCTGTCGTGCATCGATCCACTTGCCGAGGTTGGCGAGCATCTCGTTGCGATACTGGAACCAGGAGCCGAAACCATAGCCGTGACCACCGGTAGGATAGATGAACATGGCACACTCGTTGCCGGCATTGCGCATGGCTGTGTAGTAGGCCAGACCATTGGTCAGCGGCGGCACCAGATTGTCGTCGCTCGACATGATGATGCAGGCGGGCGGCGTCAGGTGGCGGCGCACGGCCTTGTCGGTCGAGAACTCACGCACCTTGGCAGGGTCTTTCTGGTCCTCGCCGAGGAAGTTCTGACAAGACCATTTGTGCGACACGCGCTCGTCCATCGATATGACGGGGTAGAACAGAATGCTGAAGTTAGGACGCACCTCGAAGGGCGAGTGGGTGGAGATGACCGAGGCCAGATGACCGCCGGCCGAAAATCCCATGATGCCCACGTCATTAGGGTTGATGCCCCATGCCTGTGCTGAGTCACGGACAATACGGAAACCCTGCTCCACGTCGCCGATGGGCTTGGTGCGGTCGCCCTCGGGTAGCCGGTAGTTCACGACGAAATAGGCAATGCCGCGTTCGTTCATCCAGCCGGAGGCCTGCGTTCCCTCGTGTGTGTTAGACAGCACTGAATAGCCGCCGCCGGGTATGCCCACAATCGCCCTGCCCGATGGCTTCTCAGGCAGGAAGCATACCATCTGGGCCTTTCCGTCGTCGGTCAGGTTCAGCGTGAACTGTCTCGCAGTCTGGGCATACGATAACGAGAACGTCAACGAGAACGTCAACGAAAACGAAAACGAAAACAATTGCCTTAACAGGCTTTTCTTGCATACAAATTCCATGTTCTTGTCCTTGTTGGTTGATAATAACTTCTAATTGTTGGCAAATTTACAAAGACTTATCGACATTTCCAAATAAAAAAGCAGAAATACCGCCATAATGTCCGAAACTTTTTGTAATTTTGCACGCATGAGAATGAAAACGATAACTTTGTCAATGGCCATGGCGGTGCTGATGGCTGTGACGGCTACGGCACAGGGAACGGCGGATGACTACAAACGGGCATTCGCCACTCGCGGAAAGTATTCCGGGAAGATGATTGGTGGCGACGTGAGGGCTCACGTCAAGCGCGGTGAAGACCATAAGTTCTGGTACTCCGTTTACGACGGAAAGGAGACGGTTTATAAGGAGGTCGATGCCGAACGGAAAACTGTTACCCTGCTCAAGGAGAACCCTGAGCCGCCACGACGTCCGGAGTGGCGCGGACCACAGCGCCACTGGATGGAGGTGCCCGACGAGAAGGACGGTTTCCGGCAGTCGCCCGTCGATTCGACGCTTAGTGTCTTCCACCGTGACAATAACCTCTGGACGCGGCGTAACGGCACTGAGGAACCACTTACCACCAATGGCGATTCTTCCTATTATTATTCCGCTTGGGGCACCTTTTCTGACGACGGACGCTACTTCGCCACAGTGCGCATTAAGCCCGCGCCGAAGCACTATGTCTATTATGTGGAGTCGTCGCCGAAGGGCCGGGTGGAGCCAGTACTTCACAAGCAGGAGTATGCCAAGCCCGGTGACTCGCTGAACGTCCGCGTGCCCGTCATTGTCGAGATGGCGACGGGTAGGGTGGTGGAGCCTACCACCGAGCTGTTCAGCCATCAGTATGAGGTGTCAGCTCCCCACTGGGACAAGTCGGGGCGGACGGTGACCTTCACCTACAACGAGCGCGGCCATAAGGTGTACCGCGTGTTGGAGATGGACGTCACGACGGGCCATGTACGCACGCTCATCGAGGAGACCAACCCGAAGTACGTCAACTACAACCGCCTCTACCGTCACGACTTCGACGACGGCCGCCACATCCTCTGGACCAGCGAGCGCGATGGCCGTAATCATATCTACCTGTACGACCGCCAAAAGGCCAGGCTTGTCCGTCAGATTACGAAGGGTGAGTTCTATGTCCGCGACATCCAGCATATCGACGAGAAGGCAGGAGTCGTCTATTTTTCTGCCTGTGGTATGAACAAGGGGGAAGACCCTTACCTCGTGCATTATTTTAAGATAGGTATCGACGGCAAGCACCTGACGTGTCTCACCCCCGAGGGGGGTAACCATAGCGTCACCTATAGCCGCGACATGCAGTATCTCATCGATACCTATTCCACCATCACGACACCACCCGTCACCGTGCTCCGCTCAGGTTGTGACGGTCGTGTGCTGCTGACGTTAGAGACTGCTGACATCAGCCGACTTGAGGCTGAGGGCTGGACACCCCCTGAGGTGTTTGTTGCTCCGGGCCGCGACGGGGTTACCCCGATGTGGGGACTCATCCGCCACCCCAGGAACTTCGATCCTCAGAAGAAGTATCCCGTCATCGAGTACATCTACAGCGGTCCCGGCGACCAGTATGTACCCAAGTCGTTCACGCCTTGGATATGGACGATGGACGACCTCGCTGAACTGGGCTTCATAGTTGTACAACTCGATGCCATGACCACCTCGTTCCGTACCCGTGAGTTTGAGGAGGTGTGCTACAAGAACCTGAAGGATGCTGGGTTGCCCGACCGTATAGCGTGGATTAAGGCAGCCGCAGAGAAATATCCGTATATGGATGTTGATCGTGTGGGCATCTATGGCTGTTCTGCCGGTGGCCAGAACGCACTTGCCGCTGTACTATGGCATGGCGATTTCTACAAGGCGGCATACGCTGCCTGTGGTTGTCACGACAACCGCATGGACAAGATATGGTGGAACGAGCAGTGGATGTCGTACCCCGTCGATTCCAGCTATGTGGAGTGCTCGAACGTTGAGAACGCCTGGCGCCTGGACCGTCCGCTGATGCTTGCGGTTGGCGAACTCGACGACAATGTTGACCCTGCTTCGACCATGCAGGTGGTGGCCGCCCTCGAGAAGGCCGGCAAGGACTTCGAACTGGTTGTCATCCCCGGTGCCCGTCACACGATGGGCGAGACCTACGGCGAGCATAAGCGTTACGACTTCTTCGTCCGCCATTTGCTTGGCAAAGAACCGCCGAAGTGGGGCGAACTAAAGTAACGAAAACCAAAACAAAAACCAAAACGAAAACGAAGACGAAAACCAAATCCAAAACGTATGAAAAGACTACTGATGCTATTGCCGCTGTGTCTGTCCTTTTTCGGTCAGACCTCTGCCCAAGTCTCTTTTGGCCGTGCCGAACGCCTGAACCGCAACTGGCTGTTCCTTCGTATTGACTCTGCATGGAACATCAGGGAAGTGCCTGACATGATGGCCCCGAGCTTTGATGACAGCCGTTGGCGTCGTGTCACGCTGCCCCACGACTGGGGTGTTGAACTACCCATGTCGCCCGACAAAGGCTCGTGTCAGGGCTATCTGCCGGGTGGCATCGGGTGGTATAGGAAGAAGATAGAAGTGAAAAGTGAAGGAATGAGAACCTACCTTTACTTCGAGGGTGTCTATAACCACTCCGAGGTTTACTTGAACGGACATTTGTTGGGGCGGCGGCCCAGCGGCTTTGCCTCGTTCCTATACGATCTGACACCTTATCTCAATGACGGGAACGATAACGAAAACGGGAACAGCGAGAATGTGTTGGCTGTCCGTGTGGACCACTCGCAGGAGGCCGACTCACGTTGGTACACGGGCTCGGGCATCTATCGCGACGTGTGGCTTATTACCGCCCCCGAAGTACATCTGGCACAGTGGGGAACGGCCTACCGCCTCGTCAGCATAAGCAACGCGAAAGCTGAACTGGAAGTTGATGTCGAGACAGCCGACGACCGTACTGACAAGTCGCCGGTGACACTGAAGGCTGAGGTGACGCTGAGCGATGCACAGGGTAGGGTAGTGGCCACGACGACCACCGCCATTGGTCCGCAGCAGAAGAAGACCGTACGCCTGACCGTCAGGAATCCGCAACGCTGGACGCTCGACACCCCCTATCTTTACACTCTCAAAACGATTCTCCTTCCACCTTCCACCCTTCACCTTTCACCCGACACCTCCACCGTTCGTGCCGGTCTGCGAACGCTTGAGTTTTCGCCCAACCGCGGCTTTGCCCTCAACGGCAAGTGGATGAAGGTGAAGGGCGTCTGCGTCCACGACGATGCCGGCGTCTTAGGTACCGCTGTTCCCTCCGAGGTGTGGCGTCGTCGTGTCCGTGAGCTGAAGGCCATCGGTGTCAATGCCCTGCGCATGAGTCACAACCCCCATGCCCCTGTCCTTTACGACATCTGCGACGAGGAGGGTATGCTGGTGATGGACGAGGCCAGCGACGAGTGGGAGTTTCCCAAGCGTAAGTGGATGAAGGGCTGGAACCAGGGCAGTCCTGGCTATGAGGGCACCTACACTTACTTCGAGGAGTGGATAGAGCGCGACGTGGCCGATATGGTATGCCGCGACCGCTGCCATCCCTCCGTCTTCCTCTGGTCCATTGGCAACGAGGTGGACTACCCCAACGACCCCTATTCGCACCCTGTGCTCGACGGCGACGGCAGCTTCACGCAGCCCGTCTATGGCGGCTACAAGCCCGACCAGCCCAATGCCGAGCGCATAGGCCGTATTGCCGAGCGGCTGGTCAAGGTGGTGAAGAGCATCGATACGTCGCGCCCCACGACGGGTGCATTGGCCGGTGTGGTGATGTCGAACGAGACTGCCTATCCTGACGTCATCGACGTCGTGGGCTACAACTATACTGAAAGCCGCTACGACAGTGACCATCAGAAATATCCCAAGCGCATCCTCTACGGCTCTGAGAACCGCCACGACTTGGATGCCTGGAAGGCCGTGCGCGATAAGCAGCACATCTTCGGCCAGTTCCTCTGGACAGGCATTGACTATCTTGGCGAGAGTGGCCCTTGGCCTGCCCGTGGCAGCAGTGCCGGACTCCTCGACCTTGCCGGTCAGCGCAAACCCAATGGCTGGTACCGAGCCGCTCTGTGGAGCGAACAGCCTGTGTGCTATATCGGAACTGCTGCGCATAGGGGCAGTGGTGGCTACAGGGCAAACAGACCAAACAGGTCCAATAGGATTCAGGGTCCCCAGGTGAATTCATACACCACCGATTCATGGAACTACCGTGAGGGCGACCGCGTGAGGGTGGTCTGCTATACAAACGCCCCGTCGGCACGTCTGCTGCTGAATGGCCTGCCCGTTGACGCTGAGTTCCAGCGCGATGCTCAGACCGACATCCTCTACTGTGACATCGAATACAAACCCGGAACTCTGCGTTGTGAGGCTTCCAATGGTGCCGTCTATGAGGTGAAAACCAGCGGACAGCCCTATGCCCTGTGCTTGACCACTGACTCCGTGGGCCATGTTTTCGTCGAAGTCGTTGACGAGCAGGGCATCTTGGTGAAAAACGCCGACCACGAGGTGTCGCTTATAGTCAGTGGTGCCCGTCTTTTAGGCATGGAGAATGGTAATATCATGGACAGTCAGCTGAACAGTCGGGCGGCGAAGAACCGCCTCCGCGTCAATGGCGGTCGCTTAGTGGCCTACCTGCAAACCCAAAAAGAAGAAGAGGTCACGGTGCGTGCCTCTTCCCCTTTCCTGCAGTCGGCAGAGTTGACGTTTGTGTCTCGCTGAGCTTACAGCAGTTTGAATTCGTCCACGTCGATGTAGCCGCCGGCTTTCTTCGTGGCGTAGTTGAAGATGGCGAATTTGCTGCCCATAAAGAAGCGGCGGTAGTCGAAGATGCAGCGGTAGTTCTTGGTGCCTATCTGCGTCCACTCCTGACCGTCGAGGCTGTAGTAGAAGTTGGCAGCGTCGTTGTGGCCGGGCTGGAAGTCGCCGTCGATGCGGAGCCAGATGGTCTTGGCCTTCGGAGCAATCTTGGTGAGGGAAACGCCCTCAATCATCTTGTCCTCGACGTTGGTGACAGCCTTCTCGCGGTCGGAGAGGCTGACCTTTTGCTCGCTCATCTCGAGGTTGACTGTCTTGCCCGTCTTCTTGAGGGTCAGCGCACCCGTGTCGCCGTTGAAAGCACAGAAACCGGCACAGTCGCCGTCCTTCATCTTTGAGAAGTCGATGCAGACGACACCGCTGCACGTCGGGCCGAACATACGCTGTGTCAGCGTGTTGGGAGCCAAATAGAGGTTGGGCACCACGCGGTTGGTCTTCAGACGCAGGAAGCCGGGGCGCTCGGTCAGACTCCAGGCATTGTCGATGGGATTGTGGTTCCACTGCCAGTGGAGACCGAGTTTCGACGAGGAAAACTCGTCGGCGCACACTATCTCTTTCTTGGGCTCACCGCTCTTATAAGGGCGCATCACGTCGGGCACCTTGCCGTTCTCGTCGCCCAGCATTGGCCAACCGTCAATCCAGCGGACAGGCGAAAGGGTGAGCACACGGCCCACACCGCCACGGTCCTGGAACATGATGCCGTACCAGTCG
>Ga0326512_10002496_pt1 | contig 13629 bp, 14 predicted proteins | sample 1_2617_0518_D_FD_203652 | JGI IMG/M metagenome (GOLD analysis project Ga0326512, IMG submission 203652) | Bovine rumen microbial communities from UC Davis, California, United States - 1_2617_0518 | ecosystem: Host-associated > Mammals > Digestive system > Stomach > Rumen | place: USA... | reverse complement strand
TCCCATCCCGGCAATGTAGCCGACCCTTGGTACACTGGCGACTTCGAGGCCACCTGGCGCGATGTGCTGGCAGGATGCACCGTCCTGCTGAAAAGCACATAAAACAGGAAAAATGTCGGACAAAAACATTTTTGGAGGGCAAAGTACCAGAGCGCTCTTTGCCCATTATATATACAAGGAGCTACTGAAATGAGAGTTTGTAACCCTTGTTGATGTCTTATGCCTCTATTATCAGAGAGAAAAGCCGTTTATCTGTTGCTGGCTCATCACGACTACGACGAAGCCGCACTCCAATACTTGCTGTTAGTACAGAAAAAAGCTGAGGCAGGCGACATCAAAGAAGCCATGCAACAGGCCAAGCGGTTCCTTAAAAGACAGGTGTTTGACAGCCTGTAACAGAACGACAAAAACAGTTGCGATGCACAAGAAGATAAAGGTTAACCATTTTTGTCGGAAACATTTTTATGCAAAGATGCAACTTTTCTTCAATAAATCTTTCTTTATTGTCAGAAAAAATGTAACTTTGCCACTGTTATGTATACATTACGCGAAGCTTGGATAAAAATGCATGGCAGCGAGCCGTTTGAACACTGGGACGGCAAGATGTACTGTAATGAGACAGACGCTGCCATCACTTTTCGCGCCAACAAGACGCAAGGATATATCGCGGCCTATACATTTACGATTGTCCTGGAAGGAAGCCTTACCATCATATATAACGGACAGGAACTGACCTTACATCCCGATGACCTTTATATTTATTCGCCTGGTCTGGAGGTGACAATTGTGCATGCCTCAGCAGACTATCATGGCATCTGCCTGTTGGCCGACGAGCATATCACCATTGAGTCGCCTACAGTACACGATCTTGTCAACATTGCTTTTCTGCCCATTGTGCAACTGCATCAGCCCAAACTGGCCTTAACACACAGCGATGCACAGCGACTGGCCGAAAAGATGCACGAGATAACCAGTTACCTGCATTCTGACCACATTCACAAGCTCAAGATTCTCCAGATGCTCTATGCCGTGTTTCTGCTCGACTTGCAGAGTGCTCAGAACAGAGCCATCACGCAGCGCGTGGTGCCTCAGCGCGTAGAGGAAATCTTTATGGGCTTCATTCGTTTGCTGCCTCAGCACTTTGCCAAGCACCACGACATAGCATTCTATGCCTCAGAGCTGAACATCTCAGTGGTCTACCTGTCACGTGTGGTCCGTCAGGTCACAGGGCGCACCGTTGTCGACTACATCAACCAGATGCTGCTCATGGAAGCCTCGTTCATTCTGCGCACATCGGAGTTGAGCATCAGCCAGATAGCCAGTCGGCTCTGCTTTGCCGATTCCCCTTCGTTCAGCAAGTTCTTTTCGCGCATGAAGGGAGTATCGCCTAAGGAATACCGCAACGGATAACTATTGAGACATAACGATGCCATGACAGTCAGCGAAGTTTACAAGTTACGAAAACAAGGCAGAGTGGAAGAAGCCTATAGTGCCATACGCAGTCTTTATGCTGAAGACAAAGGGCCATACACATCGCTCGCCATGTTCTGGGTGGCCACGGATGTCCTGAAGAAGCGTGTAACGGAGAACCGTTTGGCTGAAGCCGAAAAGATATATCTTGCGCTTGAACGCATGCTGCCCCATGTACCCGACAAAGAGGGATGGGTGGGCGAAGCGTTCAGAAAAAGCCAGCGACTCATGGGGAGAGAACCTTCAGCCCAGAATGATGCAGACAATGGGGCCAACCATCTGCTAATAGGCGAGTGGGGCGAGGAACTGGCCGCCTGCTATCTGCGCGAGCAAGGCTATGTGATTTTGGAACGTGACTGGCATTCAGGGCATCGCGATATTGACATCATTGCACTGCAAAACGAAACCATCGTTTTTGTGGAAGTAAAGACACGACGGAACCGAAACTTCGCCGACCCGATTTCGGCAGTACATTATCGTAAGCAGCGCAACCTGTTGCTTGCCATCAACCACTATCTTAAATATCGCAAACTGGACCATCCTTTCCGCTTCGATGTCATTACCGTAGTAGGCACGTTGGGCTGTGAGAATCCTGAGATAGAACATATAAAGGATTTCACGCTGCCGTGCTACTTCAGACGGTAGAGAAAAGAGCTATTGTCGTTTCAGTCAACTGTTCAGCAATAGTTGCATGAGCACAGCTGAATGATAGGCTTTTCCATCATAAAGCCAGTCGGGAAGGGACGCTATCTGACGAAAACCAACCTTGGAGAACAAAGATACAGACGATTCGTTGTCGGCACTGATGCAGGCATAGAGCTGATGCAGATGGAGCACACGACAAGCATACTCAGACATTTGGCGAATGACCTCAGTGGCATAGCCCTGCCGACGATATTTCTTCGCAATGACTATGCCTAACTCCGCCCGACAATGACGCGCATCGAAATTGATAATATCGGCAATGCCTATCACTTCGTTGCCATCAAGCTCAACAATCAGTCGCACTTGCTGGTCGGCATAGATGTCGCCCCTAGTGCTCGACATATACTCATGAAGCAAATAGCGCGAATAGGGTACGTTGGTCACGCCTACCTCCCACAGATCGGCATCGTTCTCTATGAGATAGAGGAAATCAAGGTCTTCGGGCTCCATTGCCCTTAGGTGGACGTCTTTCATGGGCTCTTACTGAATGATTTCCTTTGAGGTGATAAGCACATGGCTCTTCTGACTGAATGTGCCAATCTCGAACTCGCCTGCATGCCGACGGGCATACTCCAGCACTCCCTCATAGCCTAGTTTGCCGTCGACCTCGAACACCAACACATCACACTGGTCGGCCTCATCGAGTGTCTTGCAAAACGTGGCATCCAGTCCTTTTCGGCGAGCCAGTTTCTTGCACTCGTTGAGCATGGCACCAGAGCCGACGAAACAGAACTGCGTAGAGGAGATATTCTCATAGCCCAGACCGATGGAATTCCACATGCGCGTGTACTGCATGGCGATGAGGGCCATGATGGCACGCAGATAGATGGCAATCTTGATGGGCATGGTGAACAGGAACGACAGATGGCCATAGTGCTTTCGGAAGAAGATGATCATGGCCTGATAGAACACGTGGACATAGCGGAAGGATGACTTCTGGGTGGACTCGCCCTTATAGTGCAGAATATTGGCCGGCACATACCAGTTCTCGTAGCCGCCCTTCAAGATGCGATAGGACAGGTCAATGTCCTCGCCATACATGAAGAAATCCTTGTCGAGCATGCCCACCTCGTCGATGACGGAGCGACGCAGCATGCAGAAGGCTCCGCTGATAACCTCTATCTGCCCAGGCTCGTCCCACGACAGATGGCTCATGTAGTAACGCTTGGTGAAGCCGCACATCTTGAGGAACGACACCACGGGCGTGGGAATGCCTCGGCGCGACTCGCGTGCCAGCGAGCCGTCGACATTGTGCATCTTGACACCCACGCCCCCTGCCTTGGGATGAGTGTCCATGAAGTCGAGCACCTGACGGATGGACTTCTCACCAACGAACGTATCGGGATTGAGCAACAGTACATACTCGCCCGTAGCCTCACGTATGGCTTTGTTGTTGGCCCGTGCATAACCCAGATTATGGTTGCTCTCAATGAGTTCTATGCGCTTTCCGAACCGACGGCGCAGATAGGCAACAGAATGGTCGCTGGAAGCATTGTCGACTACGAAAATCTCTGTCTCGATGTCGGTAGTTGCCCGCTCCACGCTGTTGATGCACTGCTCGATATAGTAGCGAACGTTATAGTTGACGATGATGACACTTAGTTTCATTTCTCAGCATAGCCCGTTTCGCTGAGGAAACGCTCTTTTGAAGGGTAAACAAAAAAGAAACCTGTGGCTACAATGAGTGACAGCCAGAGGAAGGATGAATTAACAAACAAGAGATAGCCAAACAAATCAATATGAACAATCGATTCGAGTATGATGAGTCGGACGATGCTAAAAGGCTGATATTTTGAAAGGGGATCGTCGAGCAACTGTCGCTCGATGGTGCCCATCTTGAAATAGCGCAGAGCAAGGAAGAGACCACCCAACGACAAGAGCGTGGCCAGCGACTGAAAGACAAACTCCAGATTTGCATCATCTGAAATGGCAGCACCGCCCATAAGGTCCATGAAAAAAAACTCTATCAGCAGCACTAAACCTACGAGCAAGACAATCATCGACCAATAAATCTTCTTGAGTCTATCTAATATTTCATTCATACTACTTTCTTTTTATAACTTTGGGGCATTCTTCACTTTCATCGTTTCAATTTACCTCACTTTCCCCCTTCGAAGGGAGTACGGTTCAGAATGGAGCGTCCCAGTGTCACCTCGTCTGTGTATTCCAACTCGTTGCCCACGCTGACCCCCCTGGCTATCACGCTGATACGCACATCGAAGTTGGCCAGTTTGCGGAAGATGAAGAAATTGGTGGTGTCGCCCTCCATCGTGGGACTCAGTGCGAGTATCACTTCCTTGATGTCGCCCTGCCCTACCCTTTCGACAAGCGAACTAATCTCCAAATCGCTTGGGCCTATGCCGTCCATCGGTGAGATGACCCCGCCCAGCACATGATAGAGTCCGCTGAACTGTTGCGTATTCTCGATGGCCATCACATCCTGTATGTTCTCTACCACGCATACAACAGAGGCATCGCGATGCTTGTCACGACAGATAGGGCATACCTCTTCGTCGCTGATGTTATGGCACACGCGGCAGAACTTTACTTCACGTTTCATCGTAGAGAGCGCAGTAACAAACTGCTCAACATCGTTCTGTGACTGGCGCAACAGATGGAGCACCAGACGCAGGGCCGTCTTACGACCAATGCCCGGCAGTTTGGCAAACTCCTGTACGGAGCGTTCTAAGAGACGTGAGGGATATTGCTGTACCATGTGTCAAACGGGTGTTCACTTTAATTCTGATAGTTCCAACCAGCGCATCGACTTCTCATCAAGTTCGTCGTTCAGTTCGGGCAGACGCTTGCTCTTCTCTGTCAGCTCTTCGACCGAAAGGGTACCGCTGCACAGTGCCGTCTCTATCCGTTTCTTCTCTTCCTCAAGAGCCGCAATGTCTTTTTCCAACTGCTCGAACTCGCGCCGTTCCTTATAGCTCATTCGCTGGGGCCGAACAGGGGCATTCGCATTCCTGGCAGGCTCAACCGTCTTTGGTGCGGCTTTGACATGGTCGTCACCCTTCGGCTCAATGGGTTTCAGCGAGTTCCACTCGCGATACTGCGTGTAATTGCCAGGGAAGTCCTTGATCTCGCCTTCGCCCTTGAATACCAACAGATGGTCGACCACCTTGTCCATGAAGTAACGGTCGTGAGAAACGACGATGACACAGCCGGGAAAATCCTGCAAATACTCTTCAAGAATCTGCAACGTCACGATGTCAAGATCGTTGGTAGGCTCGTCAAGCACAAGGAAGTTGGGATTGCGCATGAGCACCGTACACAAGTAAAGCTTTCGGCGCTCACCGCCAGAGAGTTTGTAGACGTAGTTATACTGCTGTTCGGGTGTGAAGAGGAAATGCTGCAAGAACTGACTGGCCGAGAGATGACGTCCCGAACCAAGGTCGACGTATTCGGCAATGTCGCGCACCACATCAATCACCTTCTGCTGCTCGTCGAACTTCAGTCCCTCCTGTGAGAAATAGCCAAAGCGCACCGTGTCGCCGATCACAATTCGACCCTCGTCGGGCTGCTGCTCACCCAGTAGCATCTTGATGAATGTCGACTTGCCCGTGCCATTATTGCCCACAATGCCCATCTTCTCAAATCGGGAGAAGTTATAGTAAAAGTCCTTCATAATGACCACCTCGTTCTGCGAAGCCTGATCATCCGACTCATTGTTAGACCGAAAAGCTTTGGAGATATACTGGCACTCAAAAATCTTGCTGCCAATATAGACGTTGCTGGCTTTCAGATGCATCTGCCTTTCTTCGATGCGAGCCTTGGCCACGCGCTCCAATTCGTAGAACGCATCTTCGCGATACTTGGCCTTGTGGCCTCGGGCCTGCGGCTGACGGCGCATCCAGTCAAGTTCTGTGCGATACAGGTTGTTGGCTCGTGCAATCTCAGCCCGACGGTTGTCAATGCGCTCCTGTCGTTTCTCCAGATAATAGGAATAATTGCCCCGATAGGTATAGATGGTCTGGTCGTCGATTTCGAGGATGACCGAACAGACACGGTCGAGGAAATAGCGGTCGTGGGTGACCATGAGGAGTGTCTTATTACCCCGGTTCAGAAATCCTTCAAGCCACTCGATCATTTCAAGATCCAAGTGGTTGGTTGGCTCGTCGAGAATCAGCAAGTCTGGCTCCAGGATCAGCACGTTGGCCAGTGCCACACGTTTCTGTTGTCCGCCCGAAAGCTGTCTCATGGGCTGATTGAGATCTCTGATCTTCAGTTGCGTCAGAATCTGCTTGGCCTTAAGCACCTTGTCGGGATTGCCCTGATGGTTGAAGCAGGCATCAAGCACACTTTCGTCGGGATCGAACTTAGGCGACTGTTCGAGCATGCCCATTCGCAAGTCGCGCTTGAAGATGATGGAGCCTTCGTCGTAGCCCTCATGACCGGCAATGATCGAAAGCAGCGTCGACTTGCCTGTGCCGTTCTTGGCAATGAGTCCAACCTTCTGCCCTTCGGCAACAGAGAAGCTGAGGTTCTTGAACAACACGAGCGAACCGAACGACTTGGTCAGGTTCTGAACGTCGAGATATGGTATTTCCTTGGGCATTGCTTACGGGGACGGGTGACAATAAGAGGCAGCGGCTTTTCTGAACCGCTGCATGTCCTCTTAACCATCAACCGTTATTCTTAATGTTCTTGTTAATCGATTCTATATAGTCGAGCAATTCGTCACGACCTTCACGTTTTTCCGACGATGTCACGAAGCGAGGGGGCAGTTCCTCCCACGTTTCGAGCAGTTTCTTCTCATAGGCAGCCACGTTGGCCTTCACCTTGGTAGGTGTCAGCTTGTCGGCCTTGGTGAACACGATAGAGAAAGCGATGCTCGACAGCCCCAGCCAGTTCATGAACTCGATGTCGATGGGCTGTGGTTCCAGTCGGACATCGACCAGCACGAAGACGTTGACCAACTGATCGCGCCCTAAGATGTAGCTGCGAATCATCTGGTCAAGACGTGCTATCTCTGATTTCGACCGTTTGGCAAAACCATAACCAGGCAGGTCGACCAGATACCACTCCCTATTAATAATAAAGTGGTTGATAAGAAGTGTCTTGCCTGGCGTGGCCGAAGTCTTGGCCAGTTTCTTGTTGCGAGCCAGCATGTTGATCAAGCTCGACTTGCCCACATTCGACCGCCCGATAAAGGCATACTCAGGCTTTGTGTCGGCAGGACACTGCGACAACATGGCTGAGGAAATAGTAAATTCGGCTGTTTTTATCTCCATAGCTTACCTGATTCTGTCAAGCGAGCGCACCAGCTTCTCGTCGGCCAAAATACCCTTGCGAGCCATGAACAGCAGAATGATGCCGACGGCAGGCAACACGGCGGGCCACTCCAAGTGCATCATTCCGCCAATGCTCTGCGGCATGACGGCCAGCAAGATGTACCACACCACGAGCAACAGCATGTCGACGAGGCACATCATGGCTTGCAGCTTGCGCTTCATATACATAAAAATGGTTACGAGAGAGAGAATGGCCGAAAGCATCAGGCATGCAAAGAGCGGAGCCGAACGGAAGGAGTGCTGTCCCTCTGCATCGGTCAGCCACAGGTTGTACATGTCGGCAAAGGCTTTGCCGCTGTCGCTCACCATAGTGGCCACCTGCGAAGACATGCACACCACCGTGAGGATCACGACGAGCAGCAAGTAAATTGTCTGTTTGCGTTGTATCATAAGTCTCGCGCAACGTTATGCTTCAACGGGCGTTGCCTGTTCGCGAACAGGGTCACGATAGTACACCTTGCCTTCTATGAACTCTTGGGTAGCCAGCAGCGTGGGCTTCGGCAGTTTCTCGTAGTAACGAGAGATTTCTATCTGCTCGCGATTCTCGAACACCTCTTCCAGCGAGTCGTTGTAAGAAGCAAACTCAGCCAGTTTCTTCGACAAGTCTTCCTTGATCTGAATAGAGATCTGATTGGCACGCTTGGCAATGATGACAACACTCTCATAGATGTTGCCCGTCTCGTCGCACAAGTCCATGATGTTGTGGGTAACGGTGTTGACCGGAGCTTTTGATTTCTTGTAATCCATGTCTGAAATTTAATATTTTAATTTTCGAAAATTATATTTTTCAATGTTCAATCTTCAATTTTCAATGTTCAATCTTCATCAGTCTTTCGTTATCTTCTTGCATCGCTCAATATATTTCTCGGCAAGCTGTTTGTTCTTTGAGTCGGGAAACTCGTTGATGAAGCCATAGCACTCGTCCTCGGCCTCACGAAAACGCTCCACCTGCTTGTCACGCGATGAGTTGACTGCCAGATAGTACTTGCTCTTCATGATGAGCAGACTGAAATCCTCGCGCATCTCTGAGAAGGGATAGAGCTTCAAGGCGTTCTGTGCCGTGACGATGCAAGAGATATAGTTACTCTCCGAATTTGAGTTGATGTTGCCGAAATAGCCGCCCAGGTTGTAATAGAGCGTTGCCGAGAGCAGTTCCTTCATGATCAGTTTGTCTTGCAGGTCGAAGAGGTCCTTCTGAGCAGCACTGCGCATGCGAGAGTCTGGATAGTAGTCTAGGAAACGCTGATAGGCATTGATGGCACCGATGGTGGGACTCTGGTCGAGACGAGGTTCCGGCGATCCTTCGGTCAGCGACTTGCCCACGTAGTAGGAAGCATGCTCAGCCAGTTCACTGCCCGGATAGGTCGTGACAAACTTCTGGAAAGTTTCCGAAGCCATCTCGTAGTCCTTGTTCATGAATTGCGACATGGCCAGCATATAAAGAGACTCCTGGGCCTCGTCGGTTCCTTTCTTCAGTGTGATAAGGTCTATAAGCAGATTCTCGGCATTGTTATATTTTCCCATAGCAAAACATTGCTTGGCATATTCGTAGCGATAATCGTAGTCGGTCGACTTATAGACTCTGTTCAGTTCATTAGCACAACTCACCGACAAAAGGGCGAGACAGCATACTATGAAAAGGTTCTTTTTCATCCAATCTTTTTATTAATAGCGTGCAAAATTAGTTATTTTCAGCCTAAAAACAAAGCGTTTATAGTTTTTTTTACCGCAGATTACGGAGTTTTCACAGAATATACTTAATTTTGCATTTATTTTTACAGACTATGGACTTTAAACTTACTTCAAGATACCAGCCCACCGGCGACCAGCCTGAAGCCATCAGGCAACTGACCGAAGGTCTCAGACGAGGCGACCGTGCTCAGGTGTTGCTGGGAGTGACGGGCAGTGGAAAGACTTTCACCATTGCCAACGTGATTCAGAACTTTCAGCGCCCCACCCTTATTCTTTCGCACAACAAGACACTGGCGGCTCAGCTCTACGACGAGATGCGCGGCTTTTTTCCCGACAATGCCGTAGAGTATTACGTGAGCTACTACGACTACTACCAGCCCGAAGCCTATCTGCCACACACCGACACCTACATTGAGAAAGACCTGGCCATCAACGACGAGATTGACCGTCTTCGTCTGAGTGCCGTGTCCAACTTGCTCTCAGGTCGCAAGGATGTCATTGTCGTTTCTTCCATTTCGTGCATCTACGGCATGGGGTCGCCCGTAGCACTGGAGTCGAACATCATTGAGCTGCACCAAGGGCAGAAACTGGACCGCAACGCACTGCTGCGCCGCCTGGTGCAGGCACTCTACACGCGCAACGACATTGCGCTGGAGCGCGGCAACTTCCGCGTGAAAGGCGACACCATCGACATCTACATGGCCTACAACGAAACGGTGCTGCGCGTGGTGATGTGGGACGATGAGGTCGACACGATTGAAGAGCTCGACCCGCTCACGCTGCAACGAAAGGCTCGCTTTGCCGAATACAAGCTCTACCCGGCCAACCTGTTCATGACTACGCAGGAACAGACAAACAAGGCGATCCACGACATACAAGACGACCTGACCAAGCAGATTGACTTCTTCAACGAAATGGGCGATCCCATCAAGGCGCAGCGCATCAAGGAAAGGGTGGAATACGACATAGAAATGATCAAGGAACTGGGCCACTGCTCGGGCATTGAGAACTACTCGCGCTACTTCGACGGTCGTCAAGCCGGCGAGCGACCGTATTGTCTGCTGGACTTCTTCCCCGACGACTTCCTGCTGGTCATCGACGAGAGCCATGTGTCTGTGCCACAGATCAGTGCCATGTATGGCGGCGACCGAGCCAGAAAGAAAAACCTTGTGGAGTATGGCTTCCGACTGCCTGCCGCCTTCGACAACCGTCCGCTCACCTTCGATGAGTTCCAACAGGAAGTCAATCAGGTCATCTATGTCTCAGCCACGCCTGCCGACTTCGAACTGCAAGAGGCTGAAGGCGTGGTGGTCGAACAGGTCATCCGCCCTACAGGACTGCTCGACCCGGAGATTGAAGTGCGACCGTCGGAGCATCAGATTGACGACCTGCTGGAGGAAATCAACGTGCGCATTGAGCGAAAAGAGCGCGTGCTGGTCACGACACTGACCAAGCGAATGGCCGAGGAGCTGTCGGAGTTTCTGCTCAACCACCATGTGCAGACGGCCTACATTCACAGCGATGTGGCTACGCTCGACCGCGTAAAGATTCTTGAAGACCTGCGCAATGGGGTCTACGACGTGCTGGTGGGTGTCAATCTGCTGCGCGAAGGCCTCGACCTGCCCGAGGTGTCGCTGGTGGCCATCCTCGACGCCGACAAGGAGGGCTTTCTTCGCTCGCACCGAAGTCTGACGCAGACTGCCGGACGTGCCGCCCGCAACGTCAACGGACGGGTCATCATGTATGCCGACACCATCACACAGTCCATGCAACTGACCATCGACGAGACCAACCGCCGACGCACAAAGCAGCTGAACTACAACGAGGCGCACGGCATCACTCCGACACAGGTAGTAAAGACACTGAAACAAAGCAACTTGAGTCACGAGGAACGTCCCGACATCAAGGAACTGCGCATGGCTTCGGCTGAGCCAACACAGTCGGCAGCCACGATGGCAGCCGACCCGATCATAGAGCACATGACGCGCCCGCAGATGGAGAAACTGATTGCCGAGACGACACGAAAGATGAAAGAGGCTGCCAAGCAGATGGACTTCCTGCAAGCTGCCCAGTATCGCGACGAAATCATTCGCCTGCAGAACGAGCTGGAGCTGAAGTAGCAGTCAGCTTCAACACACGGAAGCCCACATCCTGCCCTGCATCACGACGTGTCGCAGTTTCGGCCTTTATCTGCCGACCGGCACGCCGTATGCGTTCCTTTCCTATCTCACAAATATTCTTATAGCCTGCCCTGAAGGCCTCGCTGCCCTCATCTGTCCTTACTGGATTTTGCACCACGATGAAGCGCCGATGGCCCCCGTCGAGCGCGTTCTGCTGCATCACGGCATGAGCCGTCGTGGCCGAACCCGAGAAGAAATCGAGCACGATGCTCTGTTCGTCGGTGGCAATCTTCAGGATGTCACGCATGTAGACGAGCGACTTGGGATTGTCGAACAGTCCGGACTTGCCCATCAGACGGGACAGTTGCTTGGCGGCATTGCCAGTGCCATACTCCGACTTGTACCACAGTGTCTTGGCCGTCTTCATGCGCAGCGAACCGTCTTCCAGCGTGGCACGCATCTTAGTGCACAGTGTGCCAGAGGGATTCAGCGCCAGGTTGAAGTCTTTCTGCTCAAGAAATGTGGTCATTCCCCACCGCCATCTGCCATACTCGCCGCTCTCTGTGCGAGGCCAGATGACGCGGTAGCCCTCTGCCTCATAGCGTTCTGTCAGTTCCTTCAGCTGCTGGTCGTCGAAGGCCTTGGTCTTCGGATTGTACAGCAGGCGCAATTCTTCCTTGCTGACGGTCGAGAAGCATTGCTGCTTGCAGAGCACCGGATAGAACAGATGCGGTCGTTCCTCCCTGCGCCAGGCATTGCCCGTCTTGCGAAAGCCAATCAGTTTGTAGTAGCCCATGTCGTCTTGCTGATCGTAGTCCTTGTCCAGTTCCTCTTCTTCCAGTGCGAATCCCTTGACAGAAAGAAGATTCTTCGATTTGGCATAGACCAACAGGAACTCGTTGCTCGTGGCAAAAAAGGCATCGTCGGAACGACCTTTCAGATTGTTGACTACAGAGAGGATGCCCACCCGATTGGAAGCACCGAAGATTTCGTCGCAGATATATGTAAGATTGACCATCTCATTGTGGTCGATGGAGATGAAGATGGCTCCATCGTCGCTCAGCAACTCTCTGGCGACTTTCAGCCGGGGATAGATCATGTTGAGCCAGTCGGTATGAAAGCGCCCTTCAATGTCGGTGTCGCTCTGCGCGCCACGGTCTTTTTTCTCGCCATGATGCAGATAGGCACGAGCCGACTGGACGAAATGGTCGTTGTAGACGAAATCATTGCCCGTGTTGTAGGGGGGATCAATATAAATCAACTTCACCCGTCCCTGATAGTCCTTGCGCAACAACTTCAGCACTGGCAGATTGTCGCCCTCTATATATAAATTATGTGTGGTGTCGAAGTCCACACTCTCTTCGGGACATGGGCGCAGCATGTCAGTGGTCGGGGCATTGGCCATGAGAATAGCGTTGCGCTTGCCGTGCCAACAGAACTGATAGTGCTCGTCGCTGCCTTCCACTGCCCTGCCCGACAACTCCTGTCGCAGTCGGTCGAAGTCCACGGCCAGTTGCACTTGCCCATTGGCATCCACCTGTTCCGTCAGACTGTTCGGGAACAGTTCGCCTATCCGTCTTATGTTTTCGTCTGTTGTCATGGTCTTTCAGCATTCAAGGCTTTTTGCGCACAAAGTTACGAAAAACAAGAGAAAAGCAAAAGAAAAACACATTTTTCTTTATATTATTCGCCTCTCTGCCAGCCTTTAACTCAGATTAACAATGTATCCGATTGATACTTGGTAACTATTTGTTACTTTTGCAGACACAAGTAGAGACGCCACAATGTGACGTATCCAAAATAAATCATTACAAATCAAGAAATAACAAATCAATATGGCAGACGTTAAGGCTGAATATTTGGCATGTCCTATCCGAAACGTGATTAGTCGCTTCGGCGACAAGTGGTCGTTGCTCGTTCTCTTCCTGTTGAACAGGAGCGAGACGGGCGTGTTGCGCTTCAACGAGATTCGTCGCTTCATGACGGACTGTTCGCAAAAGATGCTTTCGCAGACACTGAAGAATCTGGAGCAAAGTCATTTGGTGCATCGTGAGGTATTCCCCGAGGTTCCCCCACGCGTAGAGTACTCACTGACTGAGACTGGCAAGTCGCTGATTCCACCCATCACGGCACTGATCGACTGGGGCAAGGAGCATTTCAACGAGGTAGTAACCGACTAGCACACAAACTATTATGAAGAATCCCGACACTATAACTGTTGCTATCTACACTCTCACTTCTGAGCTACACAACGAAGAAGCTGTGGCAGCAGCAACCCGCGAGTTCCTTGCCGAACTTCACATAGACTATGATTTTCGTGGCAACAACTATGCCGACTACGGCAC
>Ga0326512_10002495_pt1 | contig 13636 bp, 14 predicted proteins | sample 1_2617_0518_D_FD_203652 | JGI IMG/M metagenome (GOLD analysis project Ga0326512, IMG submission 203652) | Bovine rumen microbial communities from UC Davis, California, United States - 1_2617_0518 | ecosystem: Host-associated > Mammals > Digestive system > Stomach > Rumen | place: USA... | reverse complement strand
TCGTGGTAAGTACAAGCCTGTTTTCACTCCCAACATGGACTGTGGAGACAATGTAATCGTTATCAATGCCAACCAGATTAAGGTTACTGGTGCCAAGGAGACTCAGAAGGTGTACATCACTTTCTCTGGTTACCCAAGCGGTCAGCACAAGGCAACTTATGCTGAGATGGTGAAGCGTCCAAACGGATACGAGAAGGTGCTTCGTCACGCAGTGAAGGGCATGCTTCCCAAGGGCATCCTGGGCAACAAGATTCTGAAGAATCTCTACATTTTCGAAGGCGCAGAGCATGACAAGCAGGCTCAGAAGCCAGTAACACTTGATATTAACACCCTCAAATAAGCATTAGGTATATGGCAGTAGAATATATCCACGCAATTGGTCGCCGTAAGAGTGCCGTTGCTCGCGTGTACCTGGCAGAAGGTACTGGCAAAATCACTATCAACAAGCGTGAACTTGCTGATTATTTCCCATCAGAACTGATTCAGTTCGTGGTGAAGCAGCCTCTCAACCTCCTCGGTGTTGCAGAGAAGTATGACATCAAGGCAAACCTCACAGGTGGTGGCTATACGGGTCAGAGCCAGGCACTTCGCCTCGCTATTGCTCGCGCATTGGTGAAAATCAACGAAGAAGACAAGAAGGCACTTCGTGCTGAGGGCTTCATCACACGTGATGCACGTGCTGTTGAACGTAAGAAGCCAGGTCAGCCAAAGGCACGCCGTCGCTTCCAGTTCTCTAAGCGTTAATATTATTAGATGGGCTAGATTCTCTAGAAAAACTAGTAAAACTAGAATGACTGGAGAAACTAGAGACAATAAAGATAATCGTTTAGTATCTAAACTTGCAGGCTCTCTCATGAAAAGGGCGACCTGCGGGTTGGTTAAACAAACATTAACTCAAAAAGAAAGTAAACAAACAAAACAATTATGGCAAGAACAGATTTTGATTCTCTTCTCGCAGCAGGTGCACACTTCGGTCACCTCAAGCGTAAGTGGAACCCCGCTATGGCTCCTTACATCTTCATGGAGCGCAATGGCATTCACATCATCGACCTTCACAAGACAGTCGCAAAGCTCGATCAGGCTGCTGACGCTCTCAAGCAGGTGGCAAAGAGCGGCAAGCGCATCCTCTTCGTCGGCACTAAGAAGCAGGCACAGGAAATCATCGCAGAGAAGGCACAGTCAGTAGGCATGCCTTACGTGACTGAGCGCTGGCCAGGAGGTATGTTGACCAACTTCCCAACTATCCGTAAGGCTGTGAAGAAGATGGCTAACATCGACAAGCTCTTGAGCGACGGAACATACGACAAGCTTTCTAAGCGTGAGAACCTCCAGATTCGCCGTAAGCGTGCCAAGTTGGAGAAGAACCTCGGTTCTATCGCTGACCTGACTCGTCTTCCTTCAGCCCTCTTCGTGGTTGACGTGATGAAGGAGCACATCGCAGTAAGCGAGGCTAACCGTCTGGGCATTCCTGTGTTCGCTATCGTCGACACCAACTCTGACCCACGCGACGTTGACTTCGTTATCCCAGCAAACGATGATGCAGCTAAGTCTATCGAACTCATCCTCAGCGTTGTATGCGGCGCCATCAACGAAGGTCTTGAGGAGCGCAAGGTGGAGAAGGCTGATCAGGAAGCTAATGCTGAGAAAAAGGAAGGCAAGGTTCCTGCTGTAGAGGCAGAAGAAGAGGAAGTTGCTGAAGAGGCACCAGCTGAAGAGGCTGAAGCTCCAGCAGCTGAATAATAAACAGTAAATTGTAATTTTAATATCGTAAATCATTATGGCAATTACCATACAGGAAATCAACGAGCTTCGCAAGAAGACTCAGGCAGGTCTCATGGACTGTAAGAAGGCTCTTACTGAGGCTAACGGTGACATGGAAGCTGCTATGGAAATCCTTCGCAAGAAGGGCCAGCTCGTTGCCGCTAAGCGTTCTGACCGCGATGCAGCAGAGGGTTGCGTACTTGCAAAGGTAGATGGCAACTACGGTGCTATGATTGCACTGAAGTGCGAGACTGACTTCGTAGCAAAGAATGCTGACTTCGTGGCACTCGCCACCAAGATCATCGACGCTGTTGTAGCCAACAAGTGCAAGAGCATGGACGAGGTGAACAACCTCACCATCGATGGCGAGAACATCAAGGACGCTATCACCAACCGTTCAGGTGTGACTGGTGAGAAGATGGAGCTCGACGGCTTCAACTATGTGGAAGGCGAGGACATCGTTGCTTACAACCACATGAACCAGAACTTCCTCTGCGCTCTCGTAGTGCTGAACAAGAAGGGCTTCGAAGAGGCTGGTAAGGGCGTAGCTATGCAGGTTGCAGCTATGTCTCCTATCGCACTCGACGCTGATTCTGTTCCACAGGACGTGAAGGATGCTGAAACTCGCAACGCCGTTGACAAGGCTAAGCAGAACCAGATTGGCAAGGCTGTTGAGAACGCACTGAAGAAGGCTGGCATCAACCCTGCACACGTTGACTCTGAGGATCACATCGAATCTAACACTGCCAAGGGTTGGATCACTCCAGAAGAGGCTGCCAAGGCTCGTGAAATCAAGGCTACTGTTGCCAAGGAAGCTGAGGCGAACCTGAAGGAGCAGATGATTGAGAACATCGCCAAAGGTATGGTCGCTAAGTTCTACAAGGAGAACTGCCTCCTCGAGCAGGCATACATCGATGATAACAAGGTTTCTGTTGCTCAGTACCTCAAGAGTATCGATAAAGACCTCACTGTTACAGACTTCAAGCGTTTCACTCTCCGTGCAGAGTAATATGATTCGCACATTCAATAAAGCGGGATGCATTCATTCGAGTGCATCCCGCTTCATTTTACTTCTTCATCTTCCGCTCAAAGAACCGTATCTTCGTAAGTGTCTTCTCGCGAGTCTTACGAGCGATGTCGAGGTCATGCATAGCTTTGGCGAAGGTGAAGCAGCGGTGAACATCGTCACGCTGCCGTGCGGAAAGTCCTGTAGGCAGGAGAGACTGATAGTCAGAACTATCAAGATTCACTTCTGTGAACGTGTAGCGCCGCTTCCCATCAATATTGACAAGCAACATCTTACCACTTTCCTCCACTTCAGGGAAGAACGTGAAGCGCTCCTTGCTCCCTTTATATGCAGGCAACACCCAATAACCCATGGTTTGATACTTCTCCTGTTTCTCGAACACAAAATGCCGCTTCTCATCCTCCACATTCAGAGTGGAGAAAGTGATGATACTATCAAGTTTTGTCAGTTCCGCTTGAGCTTGAGCAAGTTCTGTAGAATCTTTCTGATGGATAGCCTCGCGAAACTCCTCGGCTCTATCGGTTTTCCGTTCTTGACATGCCAACAAAAGCAGCACAGCCAGCAATAAGATGATGTTTCTTGTCATTTCGGTTATAAGTTTAGGATTCTGCTTGCAAAGTTACGAAGAAAATATGAGAAACTGACATCCTATTCGGTCATTTTCTCTCTTGTTTCTTGCCAAATATTCAAAAAAGACAGCGACTTTAGTTCCTTTTTTCTCATTTTTCTTTAACTTTGCACTATCAGAAAAAAAATCACTCATGAAGATACTCACTCATGACGACATACTCAAGCAGCTTGACCACCCCTTCTTCCGTCTCATCTCCGATACAGCAGAAGAGTTGAAGTTGGATTGTTATGTCATCGGAGGATGGGTAAGAGACCTCTATTTGGAGCGTCCATCCAGCGACATTGACATCGTGGTGGTGGATGAAACAAAACAGACCAAGCGACCGGGCATTGCGCTTGCCGAATCCTTGCGCCACAAATTAGGCAAGAAAGCTCACATCGCCATCTACAAGAACTTCGGCACGGCACAATTGAAGCATAAAAGTTTGGAGATTGAGTTCGTTGGAGCAAGAAAAGAAAGCTATGACCGCAACTCGCGAAAGCCTGTGACGGAAGACGGGACATTGGAAGAAGACCAGAACCGTCGCGACTTCACCATCAACGCGATGGCACTCTGTCTAAATAAAGACCGATTTGGCGAGTTGGTCGATCCTTTCGATGGACTGGCAGACATGGAAGACAAGACTATCGCCACCCCACTCGATCCAGACATTACTTTCAGCGATGACCCTTTACGGATGATGCGTTGCATCCGGTTTGCCACACAGTTGAATTTTCACATCGAAGAAGACACGTTTGAGGCTCTGAGCCGCAACAAAGAACGCATCAAAATCATCTCAGCAGAACGTATTGCGGAGGAACTGAACAAGATACTGCTCTCCCCCGCTCCGTCTAAGGGATTCGTTGAATTAGAACGCTGTGGGCTGCTACCGCTGATATTCCCAGAATTGGCATTGTTGCAAGGCGTGGAGACGAAAGACGGTAAAGCGCACAAGGACAACTTCTATCACACGTTGGAGGTGCTTGACAATGTGGCAAAAGCCACAGCCACCCCTGCAGACATATCAGAAGGGAACGGCAATTGGGATTCACCGAAAGACCACATCCTTTGGCTACGCTGGGCAGCACTGCTACACGACATCGGCAAACCCAAGTCCAAACGCTTTGACCCTATTCAAGGCTGGACATTCCACAACCACAACGACATCGGCGAGAAGATGATTCCAAGTATCTTCCGACGCATGAAACTCCCCATGAACGAAAAGATGAAGTTCGTGCAGAAGCTCGTGCAGATGCATATGCGTCCTATCGCCATTGCCGACTCAGAAGTAACCGACAGCGCAGTGAGAAGGCTGCTCTTCGACGCAGGAGATGACATCGACGACCTGATGTTGCTTTGCACCGCTGACATCACCTCAAAAAATGATTTGAAGAAGAAGAAGTTTGCCGATAACTATATCACCGTCCGCACCAAACTGGTGGAGATAGAAGAGAAAGACCGTATCCGCAACTTCCAACCACCCATCAGTGGTGAAGACATCATGGAGATGTTTGGCTTGCGACCCTGCAAGGAGGTGGGCATTCTCAAGATGACCATCAAAGATGCGATTCTCGACGGCAAAATACCCAACGAATACGAACCAGCGGAGAAGTTACTCATCGAGGAGGCAAAGAAACTCGGACTGAATGTGATCACTAACTAACACCTAATTATATATGAAAAAGTTATTAACCCTCATGCTTGGCTTTGTGCTTTTGGCACAGACACCCACAGCGCAAAACCTTCCCTCCCGACAGTTTGAGATGAAGGCTCCTGCCCCTGACGTTTCTGTGACACAAATGATTCAGAAGGTCAACGACTATTGGCAGAGCCATAACTCGTCCAAGTGCCGCGCTTTCTGGGACAATGCCGCCTACTTCACCGCGAATCAGAAGGTTTATCAGCGCACGTCTAAGAAGGAATATCTCAACTATGCACTCGAATGGGCTGAATACAATCATTGGCAGGGCGCTACGCAGACGGACAAGAGCAAGTGGCAGTACAAGACCTACGGCGAGGGCATGAATCATGTGCTGTTCGCCGACTGGCAAATCTGTTTTCAAGTATATATTGACCTTTACAAACAAGAGCATCGCGCTGAACGCATTGAGCGAGCATTGGAGGTGATGTGCTATCAGGCAACTACACCCGAAAAGGACTATTGGTGGTGGTCGGATGCCCTTTATATGGGACTTCCCATCTTCTCCAAACTTTACACCGTCACCCATGACCAGAAACTCCTCGACAAACAATATGAGTGTTTCAAGTGGACAGACAGCCTGCTCTTCGACACCGAGGCACAACTCTATTATCGCGACGCCAAGTACGTTTATCCAAAGGTAAAGACCGCCTGCAACGACGGCAAATCCTTCTGGGCACGAGGCGACGGATGGGTGCTCGCAGGCTTGGCACAAGTGCTGGAAGATCTGCCACGGGATTGCAAATATCGTCCGTTTTATATTGACCGTTTCAAGAAACTGGCTGAAGGAGTTGCTCAATGCCAACAGCCCGAAGGACATTGGACACGCTCTATGCTCTGTCCCGACGATGCCCCAGGCTATGAGACCTCCGGCACCGCCTTCTTCACGTACGGTATTCTGTGGGGCGTGAACAACGGCATTCTCCACCCTGACCAATACAGAGAGACCATCAAGAAGGCATACAAATATCTGTTCGAAGTGGCACTCCAACCTGACGGCAGCATTGGCTACGTACAACCTATTGGTGAGAAGCCCGACCCGACAAAGACCGTCAATGCCCAATCGCAAGCACCATTCGGCACCGGAGCATGGCTATTAGCCGCCTGTGAGTTTTACAATTATTTCATCGACCTCAGTTTTGCAGGAAGAATTGCTGGAAAGAAGTAAGCCTAAACCCTCAGCTCTAAACCCTCAACCAAAATGGAAGGCGACCACATCAAAATCAACTACTGGCTCCTGCCGCTCTCATGGCTCTACGGACTGGTAGTAAGCATCAGAAACCTGATGTTCGATGTCGGTATGCTCAAATCCAAGACCTTCCCCCTGCCTGTCATCTGCGTTGGCAACATCACCGTGGGCGGAACAGGTAAAACACCACACACTGAGTACCTTATCCGACTGCTGTCGGAGAAGCATCAAGTCGCTGTGCTCAGTCGAGGATACAAACGTCAATCGGAGGGCTATGTACTTGCCACCCCAACAACATCCATGACAGACATCGGTGATGAGCCTTACCAAATGAAACACAAGTTTCCACAGATACACATGGCTGTGGATAAAGACCGCTGCCATGGCATCGAGAAACTGATGAAGAAAGAGGTACAACCGTCTACAGATGTAGTCATTTTGGATGATGCTTATCAGCACCGTTATGTAAAGGCTGGTCTCAATATCCTGCTCATGGATTATCATCGCCTCATCTATCTTGACAAACTACTACCAGCAGGACGATTGCGCGAGTCCTCGTCGGGAACAAAACGTGCTGACATCGTCATTGTCACGAAATGTCCACGCGACATCACACCCATAGAAAGAACAGGCATTGAACGTTCTCTAAACATTGAGAATTGGCAGAAGATATTCTTCTCCACCTACTCATATCCAGACGACATGAAGGGAATCGGGAAAAATCCGTTACTCGTCACAGGCATCGCTTCACCTGAGCAGATGATATATGATCTCCAGAAGATTGTACCAGAATTTGATGTGATGAGTTTCCCCGACCACCATCACTTCACCGAGAATGACATCAATAACATTCGCACCCGGGCAGCAGGACGCACGATCCTCACCACTGAAAAGGACTCAACCCGTCTGCATGGACTTGAAAACGTAAAAGTCATCCCTATTGAAGTGGAGTTTATTGACGGGAAAGAAGAGTTTGACAACATCATCAGAAACTACGTAAACACTAAAAAATAAATGGCAACAGAAATAGCAACCCTCGGTGAGTTTGGGCTCATCAAACGACTGACTCAGAACATTGAACTGAAAAACCCCGAAACTAAATATGGGGTGGGCGATGATTGTGCAGTGCTGAAATATGGAGAAGACAAGGATGTGCTCGTGACCACCGACCTATTGATGGAGGGAGTCCATTTCGACTTGACCTACCTGCCCATGAAACATCTCGGCTATAAAGCGGCGATGGTCAATCTCTCCGACATCTATGCCATGGGAGGAATGCCGAAGCAAATCACTGTCAGTCTTGCACTGAGCAAGCGTTTCAGTATCGAAGACATGGACGACTTTTACGATGGGCTGAAACTGGCTTGTGAAGCACATGGCGTGGACATAGTAGGAGGCGACACCACCAGTTCCCGCACCGGACTTGCCATCTCGATCACGGCTATCGGTGAAGTGGAACACGGAAAAGCCATCTACCGCAACGGCGCCAAAGAGACAGACCTCATTTGCGTGAGCGGAGACCTTGGAGCAGCATATATGGGCTTTCAGCTCCTCGAACGTGAAAAGGAAGTCTATTACAAGCAGATTGAGACAGCCAAGACTGACGCCGAGCGCATGGCGATTTCACAACCAGACTTCAGTGGACGTGAATATCTGCTTGAACGTCAGATGAAGCCAGAAGCACGACGAGACATCATCCTCCAGTTGCGTGAAGCAGGCATTCAACCAACCGCCATGATGGATATCAGCGACGGACTTTCTTCTGAACTGATGCACATCTGCACACAAAGTCATTGTGGATGCCGCGTTTACGAAGAGCGTATCCCCATCGACTACCAAACTGCAGTGATGGCGGAAGAACTGAACATGAACCTCACCACTGCAGCCCTCAACGGAGGAGAAGACTACGAGTTGCTATTCACAGTGCCCATCGCTGACCACGAAAAGATCGAGCAAATGGAAGGTGTGAAACTCATTGGGCACATCACAAAGGAAAGCCTTGGATGCGCACTCATCACGCGCGACGGTGCCGAGTTTGAGCTGAAAGCACAAGGATGGAACCCTCTCAAACAGGACAAATGACATAAATCATTATAATCAACATTAGTATTAACCACTAAAACAACACAAAATCATGAGAGTAATTATTGAACCCGATTACGACTCCCTTTCAAAATGGGCAGCCAACTATGTGGCAAATCGTATCATCGAAGCGAACCCAACACCCGAAAAGCCTTTCGTTCTCGGATGTCCCACAGGTTCATCACCACTAGGTCTGTATCGCAACCTGATAGAAATGTGCAGCGCAGGTAAAATCTCCTTCCAAAATGTCATCACATTCAACATGGACGAATACGTGAAACTGCCAGAAGACCACCCTGAAAGCTACCACTCTTTTATGTGGAATAACTTCTTCAACCACATCGATATCAAGCGCGAGAACGTGCACATTCTTAACGGAAATGCCCCAGACCTCATTGCTGAATGCAATCATTACGAAGAACTCATTGCTGAAGCAGGTGGCGTTGATCTCTTCATGGGTGGTATTGGTCCTGATGGACACCTCGCTTTCAATGAGCCAGGCAGTTCGTTGTCTTCACGCACACGCATCAAGACACTGACCACTGACACTATCCACGCTAACAGTCGCTTCTTCGACAACGACCTCAGCCTTGTGCCCAAGCAGGCCTTGACTGTCGGCATTGGTACTGTGATGGATGCCAAAGAGGTCCTCCTCGTGTGCAGCGGTCACAACAAGGCACGTGCCCTCAAGCACTGCATCGACGGTGACATCAGCCACAAGTGGACATCATCCATGCTGCAGATGCACCCACACGCTATCGTGGTTTGTGACGAGGCTTCTTGCGACGAGTTGACAGTCGGCACATACAAGTACTATCTTGACAAAGAGCGTGGTAATTTGTAAACCCGCATAAACACAAAAAGAGGGACACCCTTTCATCGGGGTGTCCCTCTTTTTTATTGCCATTGCCTTTGTATTCTAATCTGCCAAGAAATCCTCCACCAAGGCACGAGCCTCCACTTTTGCAACCTCAAGGTTATCATTGATGACCACCTCATCAAAATGTTCTGCTTGCTCAAGTTCATACTTGGCACGCTCAACACGCTGGGCAATCACTTCAGGAGCATCAGTGGCACGTTTTTCCAGACGATCACGAAGCTCTTCAATGCTGGGTGGTTGGATGAAGATGGAAAGGGCGCGTTTGCCATAGAGTTTCTTGATGTTCATGGCACCATTTACATCCACATCGAAAATAACATTCTCCCCACTAGCCAACTGCTTATCCACCTGCGACTTCAACGTACCGTAAAACTTGTCGGTATACACCTCTTCATACTCGACAAACTCATCATTGGCAATCTTCTGACGGAACTCTTCTGGTGTAAGGAAGAAATATTCCACGCCATTCTTCTCCTCGCCACGGGGAGCACGTGAAGTGGCAGAAATCGAGAAATGGAGATTAAGATCTTCTGCACCCCCATCTGCCATAATACTGTTGATAATCGTTGACTTACCCGATCCAGATGGAGCGGCAAAAATAATCAGTTTTCCTTCCATACTTACATTACATTGAGCACTTGCTCCTTAATTTGTTCAAGTTCGTCTTTCATCTTCACCACGATGTTTTGCATCTCCGCCTGATTGGACTTTGAGCCAGTGGTGTTGATTTCGCGACCCATTTCCTGAGCGATGAAACCCAGTTTCTTTCCCTGTCCATGACCTTCTTTCATTGTTTCAATGAAGTAGTGGAGATGATTGGTAAGACGCTGTTTCTCCTCGGAGATGTCAAGTTTCTCTATATAGTAAATCATCTCCTGCTCAAGGCGGTTCTTGTCGTAATCAACGCCAATATATTGTTCTAACGCATCTTGAATACGCTGACGAATCTTCTCGGTACGTTCCTTCTCATAAGGTTCTATGGAAGCAAGTAATGCAGCGATGTTGTCAATCTTTTCCTGGAATTTCTTTGCCAAAGCAAGTCCTTCCTGTTTACGGAAAGCCACCAGTTCATCTACGGCACCTTCCACAGCTTGGCGGGCTGCGTTCCACTCCTCTTCAGAGAGTTCTTCCACTTCGGTATGAGTAAACACATCTGGAAGGCGGAGCAATGTCCCATACCAATCCACTGGCTGAGGAAGAGACAAATCATTCTGCATCTGCTCAATTTGCTGCTTATAAGAACGCACCAACGCCATATTGAGAGGGGCAGCCTGTGAAGCCTCATCTTTCTCAATCCAAAGTACAAAATCCACCTTGCCGCGTTCCAATTTCTGTTGAATGATTTGGCGTATTTCCATCTCTTTCTCACGATAGATCGTGGCAATACGTGCCGTCATGTCAAGTGCCTTGCTATTCAGCGACTTCACCTCTGCATGAATCTTCTTTCCATTATACGCTACGACGCACTTGCCGTAGCCTGTCATTGATTGTATCATGATATAGTTTGTTAATTTTCGTGCAAAAGTAATGATTTTAATTGACAATTGGCAACTTTTTCGTACCTTTGCACATATTTTATATCTATGTGGACATCAGATGTCAGTAATTTTACATATTGAGACTGCAACAGACTTATGCAGCGTGGCGGTAAGTCAGGATAGCGCCATCATCTTTCAGACAGATAACCTGCCGAAAGAGGGAGAGGAGCCGAAGCAAGCAAAGGGAACAAACCACGCATCCATTCTCGGCACGATGGTGGACGAAGCCCTTTCATTCACAGACAACCACGCCATCCCATTTGATGCCGTGGCCGTAAGTGCCGGTCCTGGCAGTTATACAGGTTTGCGCATTGGCACATCGATGGCAAAAGGTGTAGCATACGGAAGGAACCTCAAACTTATTGCAGTATCTACATTGGAAATACAATGTGTACCCATCTTATTGGTGCATGACGACCTGCCTGAAGATGCATTGCTCTGTCCCATGCTCGATGCACGTCGAATGGAAGTGTACACAGCTTTGTACACACGGGCATTAAAGGCAGTCATGCCTACACAGCCAGTTGTCATTGACGAACACTCATTCGAGCAGCATCTAAACGAGCACCCTGTTTATTTCTTTGGCAATGGCGCTGAAAAATGCAAAGCCATCCTTCAGCATCCCAATGCCCATTTCTTCGACGGGGTTCCTTTGCTTGCCAAGTACATGTCTCCGTTGGCTGAAAAAAGGTTTTTACGTGAAGAGTTTGAAGATGTGGCATATTTTGAGCCAAACTACCTGAAAGAGTTTCAAGCAACCGTAGCAAAGAAATTATTATAAATGGACTACAATACAAAAAGAGAAAAACTCATCATGCCCGAATATGGGCGTGGAGTACAACAGATGGTGGAACACTGCAAGACCATTGCTGACAAGAACGAGCGGATGCGGTGTGCTCAAACCATTATCAGCACCATGGCAAACATGGCTGAACAGACATCGGACAGAGAAGATTTCCAAAAGAAGCTGTGGAATCATCTTGCAGCCATGTCACAATACGAACTGGACATTGATTATCCTGTTGACATTGAGCGTATGGATGATGAAGAAGCACGTCCAGACCGGCTGGTTTATCCTCAACATCGCATCAAAAAGCGCAATTACGGCACCATTGTGGAGCAGTTCGCAGAGCATCTCGCCACAATGGAGGAAGGACCACAGCGTGACGATTTAGCCATAATGGTGGCTAACCACATGAAACGCGACCTCTCCAACTGGAGCACTGATTCCATGAGCGACGAAAAGGTGGCTGACGACATGGCGCACTATACTGACGGGAAGATACAGTTAGACATTGACCGCCAACCGCTCATCAGTGACGGTGAATTACTCAGCACACGCGTTGCCACCAGTCTCAAGAAGAAAAAGAAAAAGTAATATGGCATCTTTCATCATCGAAGGCGGGCACAAACTGCATGGTGAGATTACCCCTCAAGGGGCAAAAAACGAGGCATTGGAGGTCATCTCAGCCATCTTACTCACCGCTGAGCCAGTCATCATACGAAATGTTCCAAACATCCTCGATGTCAACAACCTCATCGGTTTGCTCAGCAAGATGGGTGTGCGTGTGACAGATTTGGGAGACCACGCATGGCAATTCCAAGCCGACCATCTTGACATGGAGTATTTGGGAGGTCAAGAGTTTGTACAACGTTGTCAAGCCTTGCGTGGCAGCATTCTTGTACTTGGTCCTCTGTTGGCACGTTTCCACAAAGCATGTGTGGCAAAACCTGGAGGTGACCAGATTGGTCGTCGCCGATTGGACACACACTTTCTGGGCATTCAGGAGTTGGGAGCCAAATTCAATTACTGTGTCGAGCGTGGTGTTTATGAGATTGACGCCAACGAACTACAAGGCACTTACATGTTGTTGGATGAAGCCAGTGTGACAGGTACTGCCAACATCATTATGACAGCAGTCTTGGCAAAAGGCACCACAACCATCTATAATGCAGCCTGCGAACCCTACATCCAGCAACTCTGCAAGATGCTCAATGCCATGGGTGCCAAGATTTCAGGCATCAGCTCTAACTTGCTGACCATTGAGGGAGTGTCTGCGCTACATGGCACTGACCACACTATCCTGCCCGACATGATTGAAGTGGGTTCCTTCATCGGTATGGCAGCCATGACCGGTAGTGACATCACTATCAAAAATGTCGGCTACGAAAACCTTGGCATCATTCCTCAGGCTTTCCGACGTCTGGGCATCACCCTCGAACGTGTCGGTGATGACATTCACATCCCAGAACATCTGCACTACGAAGTATCCTCCTTTATGGATGGCAGCACCATGTCGATTGCTGACGCACCATGGCCAGGACTCACACCTGACCTCCTCAGCATCATGCTCGTAGTTGCCACACAGGCAAAAGGCTCTGTACTTATTCACCAGAAAATGTTTGAGAGCCGTCTATTTTTCGTTGACAAACTCATTGACATGGGTGCACAGATTATCCTTTGCGACCCTCACCGAGCAGTGGTTGTCGGACATGACAATCAGATGAAGCTGCGTGGTTCCAAAATGTCAAGTCCCGACATACGTGCCGGCATTGCCTTGCTCATTGCCGCCATGTCTGCCAATGGGGTGAGCATGATTAGCAATATTGAGCAGATTGACCGAGGCTACGAAAACATCGAAGGGAGACTGACAGCACTCGGTGCAGCTATCAAGAGAATCAACTAATTTACAATTTGACAATTTACAATGTACAATTTATTGGGCGATTGAATCATTTGACAGTTTCTCCCCAGCCGCATGGTAAATTGCCAAATAACCAAATGAATAAATAAATGGTAAATTGTACATTGTAAAATTGTACATAAATAGATGATTAGAATAGAAGACG
>Ga0326512_10002494_pt1 | contig 13640 bp, 22 predicted proteins | sample 1_2617_0518_D_FD_203652 | JGI IMG/M metagenome (GOLD analysis project Ga0326512, IMG submission 203652) | Bovine rumen microbial communities from UC Davis, California, United States - 1_2617_0518 | ecosystem: Host-associated > Mammals > Digestive system > Stomach > Rumen | place: USA... | reverse complement strand
TGGGGCGGTGAATTCCTCGCGAATCTCGAATGAAGATAGTCACTTGAAAACCTTAAAAAAATATTATATAATATATATGTAAGGTTGAGAGAGGGGAACGAAATGAGAAACATCCTTAGTTACCAGACAGGATCAAGATTTTCTGGAAAAGAGATCAATGAGTTCTGTGAAGAACAACTTAGGAATCATGGATCTCATTATCATGAAGCCCATCACCTGTATATGCACTACACATTTAAAGATTCAAGAACCTATGAGTTAGTGCATATTCAATTCAGAATGTATGAACCGAAACGTATAGGCTTTCTGAGGGTTATTTGAAAAACTTAAAAAAAAATGATATTATATATATGTAAGGTTGAGAGAGAGGAAAGGGGTTGCCGCTAATGCTGGATGATTTCATTATGAACGATTCCTACGATGCTTGGGATGAAGAGTTCGATGAGATGATGGAAGCCTGGGATGACTACTGCAAGGAACTGGCTGAAGAGAGCGACGACTTGAAAAACTAAAAAAAATATGATATAATAATTAAGGAGAAGGAAAACTCTTAAAACCCTTCAAACTACGACAATGAAGTAAAAAAATAGTTCAAGTCGAAACTGGGTCCCGCGGCCAGGATAAAGACACGTGGGGTCGAAGGAAGGTCACATGCCTGACCTAAGGTAACAAATCCGGCAGAGAGGCGCTGGACCGCTCAAAATCCAGCATTTATGACCCGCTAGTCTAGTGGTAGGACGGATGCCTCTCAAGCATCAGAGCGCAGGTTCAAATCCTCGGCGGGCCACCAATTCGACAGGAACGTAGTGTAGGGGTTCGAATCCCCTGGCAGTGGCTCAAAGTAACAGGTTGGTCACCTGTGCTCGCTGCCCGGATATAGGCGCTACCGCGTTTGGCAAGATCACCGCTTGCACTGTCTATATGACCTGCTAGTCTAGTGGAAGGACGACTGGTTCTCACCCAGTAAAGTGGCGGTTCAAATCCCCAGCAGGCCACCATGACGTAGATATTCGTCTGTGTGTAACGCTTGGCTAACGTCAAAAAAGAAAAGGCAAGGTGTGACACTCATTGATCCTCTCGCTGTCCTTGCGACCTACCCGTATGGTAAGTCAATAGAGGGCAGGTTAGGAACCGTAGTTGGAAATACGGTATATAAAAGAACCAACCGTCTTCGTGGAGATTGCCTGCACAGTTCCTCACCACGGGTCGCGTTAGAACCCAAAAAAGAAGTCTCTGGCACTGTGGCGGCTGAGCGATACGCAGTACGTGTAGTCCCAGTGAAAATCTGGCGAAGGACTAATAATTGCGCTCACGATGCATCGGGGTTTGTCGGTACTTCCTCACTATATGTTGTGGAAAAACCGTCTGTATATCGCGGGGTAGAGCAGTTGGCAGCTCGCCACCCTCATAAGGTGGAAGTCGCAGGTTCGAGTCCTGTCCCCGCTACCAGGGTTGCACTACCCAAGAATAAGTGCCGTGGGGAACGCCAGCGCGGATCTGGTGAGGGCGAAAAGGTAGAGACACTGCTCGGGTTCGACTCCCGGCGGTGGCGCGGCGCGCGGTGTCAGAAAACCCTGATGCACTTAGAGTCTAGCCCCGCTCAAAGGCGGCCACCTGAGAGCGTATACTGAGCCCATAACAGATAAGAGAGTGGGCGGTGGGCCGTGCCACCTTTAAAAAGGGTCAACCGCACATCGTTCGCGGTATATAAGTAAGCGGTGTTGGCAAGCAGGGCCAAACTGCTGCAGGCTTGGTAGTCAGGCAAGCCCTCAAACGTGCGTAGTCGTAGGCAGGGAAGCACAACACCCTGACGTGCCGCGGTCACGAAAGCCACTGTGTGCTGGTGGATACGACAAGCCATGGCTGAAAAACGGGAAGGCCGAGGAAATGGATAGGTAGTCCTGGACAGCTCTTGGGGTAGCTCCCCAAACTGGAAATTCAAAGCAGCTTCATCAACTGCTCCCGTCACGATGCGTAGGCCAGTATGTTCTCATTAGATATGCGCAAACTCTGTAAAGATATGTACAAATTCTAATTGATAACATACAAACTGGATACATGACCCAGTATAAAAAGGTGCCGCGCTGATAGACCGCAAGTTCGCAATAGTCTATCATCATTATGCCCCATTTGTGTAAAGGTAAGCACGTCGCCCTTTCAAGGCGGAGATGTAGGGTTCAAGTCCCTCATGGGGTACCATCATGGTGCATTAGCTTAGTTGGTTCAAAGCGCCAGCCTGTCACGCTGGAGATCACGGGTTCAAATCCCGTATGCATCGCCATTATTTGCCCCGGTAGCTCAATCGGCAGAGCATTCGGCTGTTAACCGACAGGTTGTAGGTTCGAGTCCTACCCGGGGCGCCATTTTTATCTGATCTTCCCGATATGACTGTGGCTACAAGGTGCGGAAGGGAAGCGGTTAGTATCACGCCCCTGTTGGTGAAATGATAGCCGACAAGGGATGACGTTAAGGGCCTACTGACGCCCGAAGAGTGATACACCACGTGAGCTTTAATACATATGAAATGTAGCCGTACTCCCTGTGGTGCGTTACGATATAGCTATGACACAGGGAAGATTTTCGGGCATTAGCTCAGTTGGTTAGAGCGCACGCCTGATAAGCGTGAGGTGTCTGGTTCGAGTCCAGAATGCCCGACCAAGAGGAGCATGGAACCTCTCAACTCTTGCCCGTTAGCCGTGGGTGAGCTAATAACATGCGCAACGGCGGGAAACCTCTGAGGCGAGCACTGTTTCAAAGACAGCCCAACTATGGGTGAAATAGTAAAGCGTAGATCCGTTCCTTACAATGGTCGGGGAGCTGATTCCTCTTGTGAAAGTGGATACACTGCAATGCAAGATTAGGAAGAGATAAGGGTTTAACGACCCGCCATATGACGATGCCTGCATCGTAAATGGTCTGGATTGTGTTTAATGAGCACGATCTTGGAGCAATGCGGGATGCCTGGGTACCAAAGGAATGACAAAAGATCCCCTACCATGACCAGCAAGTCTAAAAACTGCCACGGGCTGGGTGAGATGCCCAGGGTCCACCTTCCTTGCCTACGGTGAGTGTCCGTTCAAGGCAGAAAACATGCGGTCCAGCTGGACGCGACGATGGCTAGTTTGGGGTTTTACGCCACGCTCTTTAGGCAGCGCAACCCGCTATGACGAGATCTTAGCACGCTTGCCTATATGCGCCATTCGTATAATGGTAGTATGACTGCCTTCCAAGCAGTATGTATGGGTTCAATTCCCATATGGCGCTCCATGCCGAGACACGTCAGCAATCTTTCTTCAATTAACAAGAATTTGGATTTTGTAGAAGGCACCGGGTCGGCACCGGGAAGATAAGCGTGTCTAGTAATGCCCCCTTCGTACAATGGCAGTACAATGCTTTCGTAAAGCATGAACGTTGGTTCGATTCCAACAGGTGGCTCCAACACCGCAGAGTCAGAAAGCGGTGAATATATCAAAGAGAAGAGGAATTGATATGAAGTATATTTCTGACGTAACTGGTAAGGTTTATGAAACTGTGGATGCTCTTGAGCAGGAAGAGAAAAAGGTTCTTGCTGAACGAGAAGCAGAAGAAAAGGCTCTTGCAGAAAAGAAAGCCAATCGTGAAGCGCGCGCAAAAGAAGTCGATGAAGCACTAAAGGCTGCTGTTGAAGCACAGAAGGCAGCAAATGAAAAGCTCGCCGCTTTCTGCAAGGATTATGGCCCATTCCATACCAGTATTGAGAATGCGGATATGGTGCTTGGACTCCAGAGTCCGTTTGACAGATTCTTTAGACATTTCTGGGAACTGTAATACTCAGGCGTCAGTAATGACGCCCTCTGGGGAGGTACCCAAGTGGTTGAAGGGAGCGGTCTACTAAACCGCCAGCACTGCAAGGTGGCGTGGGTTCGAATCCCACCCTCCCCGCCATATAAAGTCACTCACAGCAAACATTACTTCCTACAATAGGGAGAGTAGCTCATTAGGTAGAGCGTTGGATTCTTAATCCAAAGGTATCTGGTTCGAATCCAGACTTAAAAATTGTGACTTGAATTTTTAGAAAAATTATTATATAATATATATGTAAGGTTGAGAGAGAAAGGAAGTGCCGCAGATGTTCTATTACAAGGTTGAACACTGGGATGAGATTGATCACGAGACTCGACAGGAATCTGGTATCCTTTCTGCGAAAGATTATGCTCATGCGGCAGGTCGTGTAGCAGAATACTACGGCGCTGAGAATATGATCTCGATGTACCTTGAAGAGTGGGAAGATGTCCTCACTGAAGATGAAATCCTGGAAGGTTTTGAGAAAGCCGACGTGAGGGAGTAATCCCTCGATTATGCGGGTATGGCGGAATCGGCAGACGCACCGGACTTAAAATCCGTTGGGTTCATCCCGTGAGGGTTCAAGTCCCTCTACCCGCACCAATAGATGTAGCAAGCAGGTATTACCTCCTGTTTCGTTCATGATGTTTACCTCCTACCTAATTACATTTTGAGCTTGCTACATCTTCTTTATGCCCGAGTGGCGGAATGGCAGACGCGCTTGACTCAAAATCAAGTTCGAGAGAGTGTGGGTTCAAGTCCCACCTTGGGCACCAGATTGTTGTCCGGCCGGCAACCCAGTGGATGGATTGTGACGCATCCCGTGCTACTACTGCGAGACGGTTCACGCTTAGGCTTTGCATGCGCACCACGGCCGATGAAGGTAGCACAACATGCTCCATTAGCCCAATGGCAGAGGCGATGCGCTTAGAACGCATACAGTGAGGGTTCGAATCCCTTGTGGAGTACCATGTGCCCGATTAGCTCAACGGATAGAGCACGCGGCTACGGACCGCGGGATGTGGGTTCGATTCCTACATCGGGTGCCATGACCCACGCAAGAGCAGTGACTGCATAGCAGGAGCCCGTGGGTGTTTTATAAAACGGGGCTACAAAAGCCCCATATCGGGAATTGCTGGAATTGGCAGACAGGCATGCTTGAGGTGCATGTGTGCAACGCACGTATCGGTTCAAGTCCGATATTCCCGACCACTTTAAGGCTCACACAGCAAACCATTAAATTAACAGCATTTGTATTTGTAAACAAAAGTAGCTATTAAAGGAGCCTTGATATTATGATTCAGTCTGAGTATGAAAGCATTGTTCGTGAGTGCGCGAAATGGTATCCTAAGCGCAAACGTGAACATTGTATCAAAGTTGAAACGTATGTGATTGAAGATCCAATGTTCTTCATTCTCAGTGAGGACCAGCAGTGGTTTGTAAGAGCGTTAGCATATGCGCACGATGTGGTTGAAGATACTGATTGTCCAATTGATGATATTCTTCAGCATATCGGTTTTAGTTCTGAATCTTATGAACGACTTGATTTTGAAACCGATTTACTCTTGCTAACACATACAAAAGATACGACTTATTATGATTATGTAAAGACCCTGGTAGAATCTCGAAGGATGTTGGCCATTATGGTTAAGAGAGCTGATATGAAAGATCATCTTACAAGGAAGAAAACCCTTACACCGAAACTGAAAGCAAAGTATGAGCCAGTTCTTCCGATGCTCTTCTACCCGCACGGAGTTCTTAGATAACTCCCAGTGGCCCAACGGATAAGGCAACAGACTTCTAATCTGTCGATTGTAGGTTCGAATCCTATCTGGGAGACCAAAAGCCTTCAGAGTCGGAGTTAAAGACTTAAATATAATAGACCGTTTCAGCAAATGCCGCAAGGCTTCGCATTTGTCAAGTGGATAAGACATAACTCTGTAAAAGTTAGAACGTGGGTTCGATTCCCACATGCAATTAAACGGTCTAGATATGTGGTGCGTCGTCCAATGGTAGGACAACAGATTGTGGCTCTGTGAACGTAGGTTCGATTCCTATCGCTCCACCCAGTATGCGGCTATGATGTAGTGGTAACATACGACCTTGCCAAGGTTGGTTCACGGGTTCAAATCCCGTTAGCCGCTCCACTTCAAAAGACCTGTCAGCAATTTTCTTATGATTTTGGGAATCCGAGGTTATCAGTTCGAATCTGATTGTCCCCACCATGGGGATATAGCTCAATTGGAAGAGCGCGTATATAGCGGGTCTTGTATTTTTAGATCTAAAAAGGAGAAACAACAATGGCTGACGCTAGACTTAAGATCCTCCCGCCTTGGACTATTGCTATCCGTAAGTTTGAGGCACTATTTGATGGCGATCCGCAGATCGCATGTAATTGTGACTTTGGTGGCTCCACTCCTTCTATTGTGTTTGCCTGCAATAATGGTGATAAGGTAGCCGCACTTCAGCAAATTCTTCCCGAGGAAATTAGCTTTGGTAATGTAAAGCTCAAGGTTATGGTTGATGGTACCCCTTCTAATCGTGCTTTCAAGAGCAAGGTTGAATTGTTTGATACTGCTTTTGAGAAGAATCCCGCTTATGCTTATTCTGTTTGCCCAGCTGAGGAAGGTTATCAGTGGATTGGAACAACTTATGTTGTGTTCAATAACTGTGTGGTTCAGTTCCCCGCTGACAATCTGAATGACTGCCATGGTGTTATCAGCACTCTTTATGAGACTATCGCTGATGAGCTTTTGACTGGCCCTGCTGTTCAGGGTGTGTTCTTCAATACCAACGTTGAGCGTGCCGGTCTTGGTATGCCGCTTGGTGAGTGGCCGTAATTGCGGCGGTTGACTTCGGTCTAAGCCTTTGTTGGGTGGATGCGTCCGCCCTTCATGCCTCGGTAGCTCAGGAGTAGAGCAACGGACTCATACCCCGTAGGTCGATGGTGCGAAGCCATCCCGAGGTACCATTATCCCTGCGCCGACTGGTGTCAGTCTCGCACTAATCCGGAAAGGGAAGGCGCAATATAAATGGAACCACGGTCAGCGTGCGTAATGCAACACGACGGGCCATAAACCTCGGCCGAGGGACTGATTAGGCCGAGGTAAATTTTTAACCTGAAAATCCGAACGCATAATCTGGCCCGAGCGCAGAGGGTCGTGCACGCGAAAACAAAAGTAGGTTTACAATTTTTAATTTGATATTGCGGCGTATGCCGTGGTAATAAAATTTCCCGAAAAGGAGAATAAAATATGAAGAAGATTTTTGCTATCATTGTAGCTATTATGTTAGTATTTACTGCCGCAGGATCTGCATTTGCCGCAGGTACTAAATCCCCAACTTGGAAAGATATGATGTATTTTATTCCAGCATATGCTTGGACAGAAATGGTTCCGCCTCCAACAATGGAAAATATCCAGTTTGCAAAAGACAATTTGACGTATTTTTTTGAAGATGCAGATTATACTATTTATGAAGCCTTTAATTTAGATGTATCATTTAAATATTCTATTGTTAAGTTTGTTGCTCCAACCTTAATGCCAGATGTTGCATATATCTTCTTGCTTACAAACGACGATAATACATATTATTTAACTCCAATTGTAACCAGCAACACTAGAGGTTGGACTACTGCTGTTATGGATTTTACAAATGTAGAACCTGGTATTTATGAAGCATATTTAATTGGTACTATAAAGTAAGGAGTTTTATCATCATGCAAAATATTAAACGTGTACCTATCTCTATTTTTATTCAAGAGTTAGAAGCGGCTTTAAATCGACATGATGGTTATATTTTAGGTGCATATGGGCAAAATCCAAAAACAGGTTCATTAAGTTTATTAGTTACACAAGAAGCTTCTGCATGGAAACCTACAGGAAAATATTATAAACAGTATGATGTTGGATACAGCCTTGCTTAGAAAGAATAGGCTCTTTATTGGCGAGGACATGCAACGCGTGTTTGGGATGGTAACGGTTTAGCTGCTGGCATTTATGAAATGCAAACTAAATTGCATCTTAACTCAAATGCCAATTATAATTATGAGTTTTGGTGTGATCCAAAAAGCACCAATATGAGTTTATTACCAAAAGAGCCTGGTATTGCAGTATTTAAATACAATATGTCTGCAGGGAATATAGTAACTGTTGGCTATTTGTGGAAACCAATAGATGCTACAAATCCTAAAGGGGATTGGTGGATTATTGAAGCTAATAATGTATTAGTTGGTGTAACACAATCAAAATTAAGTTTAGGTAATTGGAACCGTTGGGGAAAAATGAGTAAGTATTATGATTATACTGAAAATGAAAGTTTGATTTCATCATTAAAAACAGAAGAACAAATAAAAGATCCTTTAATTATAAAATATTAGTCATGGCTATTTAATTTAGGATTTAATGTAACAATTAATGGTATTTTGGATGATGATACTAAAAATGCAATTATTGCTTTTCAACAAGATAATGAATTACCTATTACCGAAAAATTTGATATAATTACAATTAATCTTTTACGCACTTACTAGCAAAAGGTATTAATAGTAAAAGATAAATGCACTATTCGTTCTGGGCCTGGTCTTGCGCACAAAATTATTAAAACAGTAAATGCACAAGAAAAATATTTATATGGTCATATGGAACAAAACAAATGGCGTGCTATTATTATTGATAATTAGCGCTATTGGGTTCCAATTAATGCGACTAAACTCTTGACTTAATGCAAAATTTTTGTTATTATATATATAGAAAGTGAGTCGTTTGGCAGCGAACGGCGCCAACCTCACTTTATAGCCCCTTAGTTCAACGGTAGAACACCGGTCTCTAAAACCGTTATATCCCTCTGAAGGAGGTAGTCTGGGTTCGAATCCCAGAGGGGCCGCCACTTATAAAGACGCTTCTTGCAGCAATCAAGCCTACAGACTGGCTTAATAGTCTGTGCCATTTAGAATATATAGCGTCTTGGTTGATTTTTATTAAAAAAAATGATATTATATATATGTAAGGTAAGGAAAGGAAGTGGCAAAATGGCGAAGTGGTATATCTATGTTGATGATGAGCGTAAGGTTGATTGGCATACCTATGATCGTTATATTTGGTCTTGTTATGTGCACGGTTTGTCAAATCCGATTACTTGCCGTGACTATGTATCTGCCATCCAGTGTCTGAGAGAGATTCGCGAAGTAGGCGATGAGGTTATTCTGGACCTCGACCACGATTTGGGTAAAGGTAAGACCGGTTATGACATATGTAAATTTATAGTGGAAAACTCTTATCCTATCCTTGGTTTTCATATTCACTCTATGAACCCGGTCGGAGTGATAAATATGCAACACCTTCTTACCCATTACGGGTACTCTCAGTTTTAATCTCGGGCCTGGCTGGGGCATTATACCAGCCATTTAATGGGGCTGTAGCTCAGTTGGTAGAGCGCCTGCCTTGCAAGCAGGAGGTAGAGGGTTCGATCCCCTTCAGCTCCACCATTAAAATGAAATTTGAAAACTTTAAAAAAAAATGATATAATATTTATAGAAAGTGAAGAGGGGATGGTTCCGATGGGCTATTAAAGCACTTTCTATTAAAGGCGAGAACAGCAACTAATTTTGAATGATTTGGGCATATAAATCAATTTAAAAGACTCGCCTTGCTTTTATCTGGGTGTAGCGCAGTTTGGTAGCGTACTTGATTTGGGATCAAGGGGTCGTGGGTTCGAATCCCACCACCCAGACCATTTTTATTCGGCGGTTACAGCAAACCTAAAAAAGATTCTAAATCTTTCTATCGCAGGTTCGAATCCTGTTTTGTGCATTGCGCAAATGGTGAAATTGGTAAACACAAAAGACATTCTTTTCCGCCGAGTTATTATTGGGGTGTAGCCAAGTGGTAAGGCATAGGACTTTGACTCCTACATTCGCTGGTTCGAGCCCAGCCACCCCAGCCATATGCCGTCGTGGCTCAATGGTAGAGCAGCTGATTTGTAATCAGCAGGTTGTAGGTTCGAATCCTATCGGCGGCTCCAGCTGGTGAAGCGATAACACCGTCTAAAAAAACACAAAGATGGCTTTTTGGCTCATTTCAGCAATGTTTAGCCGAGATGGTGTAGGGGCAGCATTCTTGTGTATAAAACCCAAGAGACTTTGGTTCGAATCCAAATCAATAGCCATCTTGATATGGGAGTGTGGCCGAGTGGCTTAAGGCGGCGGTCTTGAAAACCGTTGACCCGAGAGGGTCCGTGGGTTCGAATCCTACCGCTCCCGCCATTAAAAATTAAAAATTGGTGGTGTTGTGTATGCGAACAAGAGCAGAACGTAGACATAATGACTGGACCAAAGCGTGGCGCAAGCGGCATATTTCAGATCAGTATTCCTGCTGGGGCCCTGATGAACATTGGTATCCATATGTCCACCAATATAGTAAAAATAAAATTCATTGCTCATGCGGCATGTGCGCAAGATATAGGAAAACAAATAATAAAGGACATCGCCGTAATATTCCTGGTAATTATGCTCCTTCATATAATCCAAGTCCTCGTGATATCCGTATGGACGAACATATAAATGCAATGTTGGTCGATTATGAAGAGTCACTCGCACTTGCTGAAGAAGAAAATTTTTGATAAGATATAAATAGTGGATGGGCCGAATTATCACAGCAATCTTTTTAAACAATTTATAGAAGATTATTGGATATTTCTATTGTGACTAATCGGTGCAGTTAGACCGGGCCCCTCGTTAGAGTAAGGTTTGTAGCTGGGAGATTAGAGAGAGCATTTACAGCAATTTATATATATTTAATTACAATTATTAAAATTATTCTTAAATACATATATTTTGTTCGTTAGCTCAGTAATGTGAGATCGCTCTCGAAATCACAACTCACATTATGAGTTAATGATCTGGTTGCGGGGAAAGCCTCTATCTGGTCAATAGAGGACGAGCGACATGGTGTTCCTTCCTTTCTATTTGGTTACTATGGGAAAACGAGATGGTCGATGTAAAGTGTGGATCGATTGTCTCGTTTTTTTTATATAATTCTACGGGCGGGTTTATTTAATTAAACCTGTCTTTTTTTTATAAGTATTAGAGAAAAGTATTTCTCAATTATTCTATTTAGAAAGGATGACTTCTAAGATGGCAATTATTTTAAATGAACGCGCTGCTGCGCTTTCTGTGACCAAGGTTTATCAAGAACGCTTGAAGAAGAGTGCAGAGTTAGTCGCCAAAAAGGAATTAGCATCTTTAGCAACAGCTATTGATACCGCTGCTACAAAAGGTTTAGACTAGGTTAGTTTTAAACTTAGTGCTTCTATTACTAAATTAACCGGTGAGTATCATACTATTGCTATTCAAGTAATTGAGCAAGATATTCGTGATGCTGGTTATTCGGCACAGCGTGTTATTACAAATGACGTAATTACAGGTTATGAAATTAGTTGGGCTGAGGAAGAAGAAGGCGGAGATGACCCTAAACCTTCCGAAGATCCAGATGACGACTCCGACATACAATCACCTGAAGACTTAAGTGTTCTTCTTACCGAGCAAAATGAAGTAGAAGCAACTCTATCTCATAACTTAGTCTTCACAGCACCTATCGCAATTACTGCTGGTACGAAAGCAACTATTCATATGGATAACAGTATTACCAATAATAGTAATTCTGCTTTCTTAGTAGATGGCGGCGAATTGGTGATTGATGGCGCGGGTGAAATTTCAGGTGCTGGTTGCGCAATTGCTGCTCGCAATGGTGGTAAAGTTACAGTTAATGGTGGTACTTATACAAGCACTTCTGCAGGTCAGACAATGGCCTCTATTGGTGAAGGTTCTGCTATTACGATTAATGATGCTACAGTTAATAGTCAAGAGGCAGCTGTAATGGCTTTTGATGGTGGTACATTAACACTCAACGGTGGAGATTATAATACAAACGACAATTTTGTTGTTGGTACTAATGGTACTGCTGGACGTGGTGGTAATACTATCAATATTAAAAATGCCATATTAAAAGGTAAAATTCAAAGCAATGGATATGAGGCTTGTGGCATTTATGTGGCTAATAACGACATAGTTAATATTGAAGATTCTGAAATCATCGCTGAAAATGGCTGCGGTATTTTAATGCGTGCAGGTAATGTAACTGTTAAAAACACCAAGATTACCACAACAGGAACAGCTGGCGGCTTTGTTGGTGACAAGAAGAAAGTTATGAGTAATTCTGGTATTATTTATGATGAAGCTTCTAATTATCCTGGCAAAACAGGCATGAGTCTTGTTTGCGGTCCAGATGTAACATTTGATTGCTCTGGTGAAACGGTTGAGATTTTAAGTAATGAAGAAACTCCTAATGTAACAATTGTTGCTTAAGGAGGAATAGCTTATGGCTTTTTATACTGATCGGAATGGTCGCGCCCAGCAATGGGATCGCGACCATAACCGTCTTGAATTAAGTCGTTGGGTTTATCATCATCCAGAAAATCTGTGGGCTTTTGTGAATAAATTAAAAGAATATGGAATTGATTTATTTACAGAACCTACTGAAGAAAAACCGGATTATAATATTGAAATCTTAGTTCGAGAATTAGATGAATTAACCAAAGACGATATTGACGATATTACAGGAGTGGATTTAGATGGCAACTAAGAAATATTTATCCGAAGATGGTGTTCGTCGTCTTTGGGCGGCTATAGAAGCTAAATTTATTGATGGTGAGGAAATTGCCGATATGCTTGCTGAAGTACAGCCAGACGAAGAGATGGTCGCAATGACGAATGAAGATATTGACGCCGTTACCGGATATGTTGCTCCTGTTGTTGATCCGGAAACACAAACGGATCCATAATAACATAAAGGAGGACATAATTTATGGCTGATGTAAAAAAGTTTCTTGACCAAACAGGTACTGGTTATTTGTGGAGCAAGATTAAAACTGAATTAAATAAAAAAGCTGCACAGGCTGATTTAGAAGCTTTGCAAGCTACAGTACAAACTATTCAAGAGAATGCCTACGATGATACTGCTCTTAAAAATCGCATGACTGCCGCTGAAACTGCTATTGACACCAAAGCGGCGCAAGCAGATTTAACTACTCTTGAAGGTAAAGTTACTACTCTTATTGGCGATGATGCTAGCAAGAGCGTTCGTACTATTGCAAATGAAGAATTAGCTGCTCGTTTGATCGCGGCAAATGCTGATGAGTCTCTTGATACTTTGCAAGAAATTGCTGCTTGGATTCAATCACATCCACAAGATGCTGCTACTATGAATTCAAAGATTAGTGCTCTTGAGACTAAAACTTAGCTTGGCCTTGATAGTAATAATCAAGAGTATGCAACTGTTAAAGCATATGTTGAAGGCTATGTTGGTTCTGCAGTTGCTGCTGTTCATTCTCATGATAATAAAGCTGTGCTTGATGGCATTACAGCATCATTAATTACAAATTGGAATGAAGCCTATACTAAGGCTCATGTTCATGCTAATGCTACAACCCTTGATGGTATTACTGCCGAAAAGGTTGCCGCATGGGATAGCGCTGAAGCTTCAGCAAAAGCATATGCAGATGGTTTGGCTGGCAATTATGCTACTGCTGCACAGGGTACGAAAGCAGATACTGCTCTCCAACCTGCTGATGTTGTTGCTCTTACCTCTGCGGAAATTGATGCCGCTATTGCAAATGCATAATTCACTAACGGGGTGCGAAAGCACCCCGTTATTTTTATTATAAGGAGGTAACGGAGTAATGGCTGTCAAAAAGTTTTTGGATGCCAATGGTGTAGCTTATTTGGCATCCTTACTTGATAACTACCCTGATAATGAAGTTTT
>Ga0326512_10002493_pt1 | contig 13641 bp, 12 predicted proteins | sample 1_2617_0518_D_FD_203652 | JGI IMG/M metagenome (GOLD analysis project Ga0326512, IMG submission 203652) | Bovine rumen microbial communities from UC Davis, California, United States - 1_2617_0518 | ecosystem: Host-associated > Mammals > Digestive system > Stomach > Rumen | place: USA... | reverse complement strand
GATACTGACCGAGCACGCCGAGGGACACGCCAAACTGGCCCAACTGCTGATAGACCGCGAGGTGATCTTCGCCGAGGACGTAGAGAGAATCTTCGGCAAGCGCCCCTGGACAAGCCGTGCCGACGAGTTGCTGGAGGCCCAGATGAAAGCCGATGCCGAGCGCATGGCTGAGGAGCGCGCACGCCAGCTGGAGGCTGAGGCAGAGGGAGAAGTGAAAAGTGAAAAGTGAGAAGTGAAAAGTGAAGAGTGAAGGATATGAAGAATTTTATAGTTAGAACCATTACAGGTATCTTCTTCGTGGCGGCCATCGTGACCTGCTTCCTGAGGCCGGAGGCTATGATCCTGCTGTTCGCAATCGTCACCGGCCTCACCATCTGGGAGTTCGCCGGACTGGTGAATGCCCGCGAGGGCGTGGCCATCAACCGCATGATCTGTACGGTGGCGGGGGTCTATTTCTTCCTGGCGATGGCCGGCTACAACAGCGGCATGACCCCCTCTACAGTATTCGTGCCCTATCTGCTGTCGGTGGTGTACCTCCTGGTGGCCGAACTCTACCTCAAGCAGAAAGACCCCGTCAACAACTGGGCCTACACGATGATGAGCCAGATGTACGTCGCCCTGCCCTTCGCCCTGCTCAACGTGCTGGCCTTCCGCTCGGCAGGCCCCGACATTCGCTACACCTACCTTATACCGCTGAGCATCTTCGTGTTTCTATGGATAAACGACACCGGCGCTTACCTCTGCGGCTCGCTCTTGGGGCGCCACAAGCTCTTTCCGCGCATCTCGCCGGGCAAGAGCTGGGAAGGCAGTATAGGCGGCGGACTGCTGGTAGTGGCTGTTGCCGTACTGATATGGTACGTGACTGAGCAATACGGCGTGAACGAGCTGGGCATGAACGCCAGCGAGTGGGCCGGCTTAGGACTGACGGTGGTAGTGTTCGGCACTTGGGGCGACCTGGTGGAAAGTCTCTTCAAGCGCACTTTAGGCATCAAGGACAGTGGCAGCATCCTGCCCGGCCACGGCGGCATGCTCGACAGGTTCGACTCCTCGCTGCTGGCCATCCCTGCCGCTGTAGTTTATCTTTATACGCTCACCTTATTATAATATATATATAGAACATGATGTGGTCTGTACTCCTTGCCCTCCTTCCGGTCTGCACAAACAGTGCTGAAGAAGCCGACACCCTGCGCCAGCAGCGGCTGGAGGAGGTGATTGTCACCTCGTCGTCGGCACGCCAGCGCTTGCAACAGGTGCAAGCAGGCGCAGAGGTCCTGCAGCTGAAAGACCTCATCGCCGCTCCGCAACTGTTCGGTGAGAAGGACATCATGCGCAGCATACAACTGCTGCCAGGCATCAAGTCGGAAAGCGATGCCTCGAGCAGTTTCCAGGTGCGCGGCGGGCGCTCTACGCAGAACATGGTGCTCTTCGACCTGGCTCCCGTCTATAACGTGGGCCATCTGGCCGGGCTCTTCTCCACCTTCAACGATGATGCCCTGGGCGGCGCTACCCTCTACAAGGGCCTGCTGCCGGCACAGTTCGGCGGTGCCTCGTCGGCCGTACTCGACATCAGCGGGCGCACAGGCGACAAGCAGGCCTGGCACGGCGGCGCGTCGATAGGGCTGCTGTCGGCGAAAGCCACCATCGAGGGGCCGATAGTGAAGGACAAGTTGTCGATGCTCGTCACTGCGCGCCGCACCTATCTTGACGCTTTCCTCATGCTGTCGAAGGACTTCAAGAACAATACCCTTTACTTCTACGACGTGAACGCCAAGCTCGACTGGAACATCGGGCAGAACGACCAGATGTTTCTCACCTTCTTTACGGGCTACGACTGCACCGCCCTCGACAAGATGGTGGACCTCAGATGGAGCAACCTGACTGGCAGTCTGAAATGGCTGCACCATTTCAAGGGCAAGTTCTATGCCCAGACTACCCTGCTGCACAGCACTTACAAGAACGATGACGCCGTGGATTTCGTGGGATTCAACCTGTGGTACAAGGGCCATATCCGTCAGGAGAGCCTGCGTCAGGACTTCAATATCGCCTTTGGTCGCCACGAGCTGCAGGCAGGCTTGCAGACATCGCTGCTGAACGTAAAGTCGGGAGAGTGGGAGGTCGTCAACAAATATGAGAAAGAGCAGCGCCGCTCGTGGGAGAACGCCGCCTGGGTGAACGGCACCTTCCGTCTGGCCCGTTGGCTCACAGCATCGGCAGGCTTGCGCCTGAGCACCTTTTCACCGCTGGGCGGCTCGCTATACTACGACATCGCCGACGACGGCTCCATCGCCTGGTATTACAACTATCGCAGCAACCAGATTGTGAAGACTTACGTGAACCTGGAGCCCAGAGCAGCCCTGAACTTCGCCCTCAGCGAGCAGAGCAGCGTGAAACTCTCGTATGCACGCACGACGCAGAACATGCACGCCCTGCGCAACCAGACCACCTCGACACCCTTCGACCGCTACACCATGAGCAGTAACATCATCAAGCCCGAAGTGGCCGACCAGTGGAGCGCCGGCTTTTACGCGCTGACCGATGACGAGACCTACGACTTCTCGGTGGAGGGCTACTACCGCCAGATAGACAATGTGCTGGACTACCGCGACGGCAAGACTTTCCGCAGTGCGGTAGAGATAGAGCGCCTGATACTGCCTGGCGAGGGGCGTAACTACGGCGTGGAACTGATGGCGCGCAAGAACACCGGACGGCTCACGGGATGGCTGGGCTATACACTGTCGTGGTCGAAGACACGCATCGACGGTGTGAACAACGGACAATGGTACGACGCCAACAACGACCGCCGGCACGACATCAACATTGTGGCCACCTATAAACTGACCGACCGCTGGACCCTGAACGCCGCCTGGGTGTTCAACAGCGGACAGGCCTTCACAGCGCCAAGCGGCAAGTACCAGATTATCGACAACTGGATATACTACTATTCTGAGCGCAACGGCTATCGCGCACCCGACTACCACCGCCTCGACGTGAGTGCGATGTGGTCGAAGCGCTACAAGCGGACCACCCATGAGTGGGTGTTCAGCATCTACAACCTCTACAACCGTTACAACCCCTTCCTCATCAGTTTCGAGGACAGTGCCATCGGCGCACGCACAAAGGCCACGCAGTATTCTCTCTTTGGCATCGTGCCGTCGGTAGCCTTCAACATCAAATTCTGAGCACGCATGAAATCCTATCCCATTCTCACCGCCCTGCTGGCAACGCTGCTGCTGACCTCCTGCGAGAAGGAGATCAATATCGACTACCACACCACCAGCAAACTGCACGTGATAGAGGCCAGCATGACCCCGACTGGAACGAGGGCCCGCGTGAGCCGCACCAACGACATGGACGACAACTCGTATGTCAGCGACCTGACCGACGCAAAGCTTACCATTACCGGTGAAGACGGCTCCTCGTGGACGCTGACCCACCAGCGTAACGGCAACTACCAAAGCGCGAAAACAGGTACGCCTGGTGTCACCTACCGGCTGGACGCAGAGGTGGAGGGACAGCACTACTCATCGACATCCACGATGCAGCGCCAGCCCACCATCAACAGTTTCAGACTGATACGCAAGAAAATCGCCTCGCAGTGGATACAGATGGGCGACGTGCGCATACAGGACATCGCCAACGAGACCAACTGGTATTTTATCCATCTGTACCGCAACAACGTGGGCTACCGCTGGGCCGTGATGCGCGACGACAGCGACCCCAACCACGAGCTGCAGAGCCTGATGTCATTCTTCCGCGAAGGCAGCAACGACAGCGACGTGCTCAACGAGGGCGACCTGCTGCGGCTGGAGGTGCGCGCCATCGACGAGCGCAGCTACGACTACCTGTACTCCATGCAGGTGATGGAAAGCACAGGCACCAACCCTGTGCAGAATTTCACGGGCGGGTGCCTGGGATATTTCTCCGCTTTCGGCATCACAGAACTCACCAGGGAGTATCACTCTGCCGACGTGGAGGACGAGGAATAAAGTTTCATAGTGACGGTTACCCCGTAGTCGCTGCTGTCATAGCGCAGCAGGATAACCTCTGGTGAGAACATGAGCACCTGGGCATGGATAACCTGGCGCGAGCCGTGCTCGTCGGTGAAGGTGAGCCGGAGGTTATTGTTGTCGCATTCATACGTACCCGCATAAATCAAGTCGCCAAACATATCGTAGGTCTCGGCAGAACCTTTCTTCACCATCCCATTGTAAGTGCCGTCGTCGTAAAACACGAAGCGGTCATAGCTGAAATTGTCGGGATAGACATCGTCACGGCCCTCTATCACGACATCGCCTTCCTGCCAGCCGCGATACCAGGTGCCGGCAATCTGCTCCGCCAGGCGGAGCCCGTCGTCATCACCTGTACCGCAGGCTGTAAGCAGCAGCAGCGAAGCCAGCAGGGAAAGAATCACTCTCATCGGCATGCGTCGCTAAGGCGTTATTTCACATTGCCCACCTTGACAAGATACTCGGCAATCTGGACAGCATTCAGGGCTGCTCCCTTGCGGATCTGGTCGCCTGAGAGCCAGAACGTCAGGCCGCAGTCGTCGCTGAGGTCCTTGCGGATACGGCCCACATAGACATCATCCTTGCCGGCTGTCTCCAGAGGCATGGGGTAGGTGAGTGTCGAGGGGTCGTCCTTCAGTGTGCAGCCGGGAGCGGCGGCGATGGCCTGCCGGGCCTCCTCGACGCTGATGGGGCGCTCTGTCTCAATCCACACGCTCTCAGAGTGGCTGCGCAGCGAGCTGACGCGCACGCACATGGCCGAGCACTTGGCATCGGTGTGCATAATCTTGCGCGTCTCGTTGTACATCTTCATCTCCTCCTTTGTATAGCCGTTGGGCTGGAACACGTCAATCTGGGGAATCACGTTATAGGCCAGCTGGTGGGGGAACTTCTTAATCGTCTTCACCTCACCCTCAGTGACCATCTCCTGATACTGCTGCTGCAGCTCGGCCATAGCGGCGGCACCGGCGCCCGAAGCGCTCTGATAGCTGGCCACATGGATGCGCTTGATGTGGCTGATGCGCTCCAGCGGCTGTAGCACGACAACCATCATAATCGTGGTGCAGTTGGGATTGGCGATAATGCCACGCGGACGGTTGAGGGCATCCTCGGCATTGCACTCAGGCACCACGAGGGGTACGTCGTCGTCCATGCGGAAGGCACTGGAGTTGTCGATCATCACAGCACCGTATTTAGTGATCGTCTCCGCAAACTCCTTCGACGTGCCGGCACCTGCAGAGGTGAAGGCGATGTCGATATCCTTAAAGTCGTCGTTATGCTGCAGGAGTTTCACCTCGATGTCCTTGCCCTTAAACGAATATTTCTTTCCTGCGCTGCGCTCAGAGCCAAACAGCACCAGTTCGTCCATTGGAAAATCACGCTCTGCAAGAATGCGCAGAAACTCCTGTCCTACAGCGCCCGAGGCGCCTACAATTGCTACTTTCATCTTGTTTAATTCTATAAATTGGTTATAATTTGGCTGCAAAATTACAAAAAATCCGCGTAATCAATGCCATCCGTGACAAAAAATTCGTAACTTTGCAGTCGAATATGACATTGTTGGCATCATACTTCCCTATCACCGACCCCACGCTGATATTCTTCGTGGTACTCTTCATCATTCTCTCAGCGCCTATCATCATGGGCAAACTGCGCATTCCCCACATCATCGGCATGGTGCTGGCGGGTATTGTTATCGGGCAGTATGGCCTCAATATTCTTGAGCGCGACGCCTCGTTTGAGATACTGGGCAGTGTGGGCCTTTACTATATCATGTTCCTGGCTGGGTTGGAGATGGATATGGAGAGTCTGAAGAAGAACTCCGGCCGCTTTATGCTCTTCGGCCTGCTTACCTGCCTGCTCCCCCTCGTGCTGACCTACGTCATGGCCCGCTCCATATTAGGCTACTCGCATCCGGCCGCTTTCCTGCTGGGCTGCGTGATGGCCTCCAATACGCTCATAGCCTATCCCATCGTGGGCCGCTACGGCTTGCAGCGGCACCCGTCGGTGCAGCTGTCGGTAGGCTCCTCGATGATCTCGCTCTTCCTCGCCTTGGTGATGGTGGCGGCCCTGTCGGCAGCCTTCAAGGGTGGCGGCTGGGAGCTGTGGCCGCTCTTCTTCCTGAAGCTGGCGGCCTTCATCGTGCTCCTGCTGATGCTGCTGCCTAAGCTGGCGCGCTACTTCCTGCGGCGCTACAGTGACGCCGTGATGCAGTACATCTTTGTGCTCGCTGTGATGTTCCTCTCCGCAGCCCTGTCAAACCTTATTGGCTTGGAAGGCATCTTCGGGGCCTTCCTCTCCGGCCTGATCCTCAACCGTTATATCCCTCGCGTGTCGGCACTGATGAACAGGATAGAGTTCATCGGCAACGCCCTCTTCATCCCCTATTTCCTCATTGGCGTAGGCATGCTGATCAACGTGCGCACACTGCTGATGGGCGGCGGTGTGCTGTGGGTGGTGCTGCTCATCGCCTTTTTCGGCACGTTTGGCAAGGCCGTGGCTGCCTACATCTGCAGCCTGCTGTTCCGGCTGCCCCAGCGCGACGGCAACATGATGTTCGGGCTGACGTCAGCCCATGCTGCGGGCGCCATCGCCATGATGATGGTGGGCATGCGCCTCGAGGTGGCCCCAGGCGTATATCTGGTGAACAACTATATGCTCAACGGCGTGGTGCTGATGATTCTGGTGACTTGTATCATCTCGACGCTGCTGACAGAGCGGGCCTCTCAGCAGATTATCCTGCATGAGAAGAGCCACCTGCAAGCCGCCGGCAGCGACAGCGACGACGAGCGCATCATGCTCTGTGTGAAATATCCCGATATAGCCCCGCAACTGCTCAGCCTGGCGCTGTTGGTGCGCAACGGCGCGCTCCACCGCAGTATCGTGGCGCTCAACGTGGTGTACGACGACCAGGACGCCGCCACCGGGCGGCAGCAGGGACTGCGGCTGCTCGAGCAGCTACAGCGGCAGGCGGCCTCGGCCGACGTGCAGATGGACACGCAGGTGCGGCTGTCATCCAACATCGCCAACGGCATCAAGCATGCCTTCAGAGAGTCGGCATGCAGCGAGATTATCATGGGCATGCACGTGCATACCGACATCAGCCCGAAATTCTGGGGTGAGTTCATACAAAGCCTCTACAACGGCCTGAGCCGGCAGATTATCCTCACACGCTTCATACAGCCGCTCAACACCCTGCGCCGCATACAAGTGTGCGTGCCCTCGAGGGCGGAGTTTGAGCCAGGCTTCCACCGCTGGCTGGAGCGCCTCAGCCGGCTGGCAGGGCAGCTGGACTGTCGCATACAGTTTCATGGCAGGCAGGAGTCGCTCGTGCTGATTGCCGAATATATCAACAACCGCCACCCCTCAGTGAGGGTCGATTATACCCCCATGAGCCACTGGAACGAACTGCCCAAGCTGGCCGCCTCAATAGCCATCGACCACCTCTTTGTGGTGGTCACTGCGCGTAAAGGTACTATCTCGTACAAAAACGCCATCGAACGGCTGCCCAATGAGCTCCAGCAATATTATTCGGGCAAGAATCTCATGATTATCTTCCCCGACCAGTATGGTGACCCGAAGGAAGAGCGCATGTCGTTCACTGAGGCACAGCACCATGAGGAGAGCAGCATCTACGACACCATATCCTACTGGATACACAAGAAAATGACAACAAGAATATGATAGAACTCCATAACATCACAAAAAGCTTTGGCACACTTGAGGTGCTGAAGGGTATTGACCTCGACATCGCGAAGGGTGAGGTGGTGTCGATTGTCGGGCCTTCGGGCGCCGGCAAGACCACACTGCTGCAGATTATCGGCACGCTCGACCGCCCTGACACAGGCACAGTCCGCGTGGACGGCATCGATGTCACTGCACTCTCATCGAAGAGCCTGTCCGACTTCCGCAACCGTCATCTGGGCTTTGTGTTCCAGTTCCACCAGTTGCTGCCTGAATTTACGGCTGTCGAGAATGTCATGATTCCCGCCTATATCGGTGGCATGGGCCAGCGGCAGGCGAGGGAGCGGGCGGGGGAACTGCTCCGTTTTATGGGACTGTCTGACCGCGCCACCCATAAGCCCAACGAACTCTCCGGAGGCGAGAAACAGCGCGTGGCCGTCGCCAGGGCACTGGTAAACAACCCGGCCGTCATCCTGGCCGATGAGCCCTCCGGCAGTCTTGACACCCAGAATAAGCAGGAGCTGCATCAGCTGTTCTTCGACTTGCGCGACAAATACGGACAGACCTTCGTCATCGTAACCCATGACGAGAACCTGGCCACCATTACCGACCGGACTATTCACCTTAAAGACGGACAGATATGCTGAAACTTGGCGAATACCACACACTGCGCATCCGCAAGCGCATAGATTTCGGACTCTATCTCGACGGGGGCGACGAGGGCAACATCCTGCTGCCAAACCGTTACGTGACAAGCGATATGCACATCGGCGACGAGATAGAGGTGTTCATCTACCTCGACCAGGAGGAGCGCATCATCGCCACCACGGAGCATCCCATCGCCAAGGTGGGTGAGTTTGCCTATCTGGAGTGCTCGTGGACCAACGAGTACGGTGCCTTCCTGAAATGGGGACTGATGAAAGACCTATTCTGCCCCTTCCGCGAGCAAAAGGAGCGCATGCAGATAGGCCACACCTATTATGTATATATAAAGGAAGACGAAAAGAGCCACCGCCTGATGGCGACAGCCAAGGTGGAGCGCTACCAGAAAACCACTGGCCGCGAAAGGGCACTGGACTTTGCTGAAGTGCTGCTGCGCTACCTTTACGAGCATGAGGGCCGCTGTGACTTGGGCGACAAGTCGCCCGCCGACGCCATATCAGCGCGCTTCGGCGTATCGAAGAAAGCCTTCAAACAGGCTGTCGGCGACCTCTACAAGCGCCGCCTTATCCGCATCACCGATGAAGGCCTTCAGCTGAATGCCGACAATACCTCAACCACCTGAGCGGCCTCCTCGCGCGTGATAGCCGGCCCCATGGGCAGGCTCAGCTCCTCGCGCGCCAGCTGCTCGGTGATGGGCAGCGACAAACGGGGCACGTTCCATGCCGCCTGCGCATAACACTCCTGATGGTGGGGTGGAATGGGATAATGGCACACAGTGCCAATGTCGTGAGCAGCGAGATAGTCGCGCAAAGCATCACGACGCTCTCCGCCAACCAGAATGGGAAACAGATGGTACACATTCTGTTCGTCGGGCAGCACGTCGGGCAGTCTCACCAGCGGATGCTGGATATGAGCCTCATAGTAACGGGCTATTTCGCGACGGTGGGCGTTGTCGGCTTCAAGATATTTCAACTTCACATCCAGCACAGCCGCCTGTATCTCATCGAGGCGGCTGTTCCGGCCGGCATACTTGAAGACATATTTCCGCTGTGAGCCATAGTTGGCCAGTGCCCTTACTGTTGAGGCCAGTTCCGCGTCGCTTGTGGTTACAGCGCCGCCATCGCCCAGTGCGCCAAGGTTCTTGCCAGGATAAAAGCTATGGCCGGCGGCATCCCCTATGGAGCCGGTCATCCGTCCGTCAGCCGTGCGGCAGCCGTGGCTCTGTGCACAGTCTTCTATCAGTTTGAGACCGTAGCGGCTGCACAGTTCGCCAATTCTGGGCGTGTAGGCATTGCGGCCATAGAGGTGAACAATAGCCAGGGCTTTGGTCTTCGGTGTAATAAGTGCTTCTATACGTTCGGCATCAATCTCAAGCGTGTCAGGACTGGGCTCACACATCACAGGGGTAAGCCCGTTCTCGGTAATAGCCAGAATAGTGGCAATATAGGTGTTGGCCGGCACGATAACCTCATCGCCAGGCCTCAGCACACCCATCTCTATGTAGGCCCTGAAAATCAGGATGAGCGCATCAAGGCCGTTGGCACATCCCACACACTCGGATGTGCCGACGAAATCGGCGTAATGACGCTCGAATCGCGCATTCTCCTGCCCTTGCAAATACCAGCCGCCGTCAATCACCCGGGCGACGGCTTCCTGTATCTCTGCACCATGCAGAGCAGTCACATCACGTAAGGAAAGAAATGGAATCATATTCAAAAAATACTATAAACGACCGCAAAGGTAGGGATTTTTTTCATCTTAACCAAACCTTTTTTCAATTTTGCTTGTTGGATTGAAGAAAAAACAGTAATTTTGCACCCGCGAATTATTCGCACGCGTGATAAAGACAATAAGGTGATACAATTATAATTGATAAACTGATGAAATCAGACGAAAAGAAGGTTACCCTCAGTGAGCTTGAGGATCTCGTTGAACAAGAGCAAGACAGCAGTGCTCTAAATTTCCAGGCAATATTCGCCATGCTGGTGCTAAACTGGCAGTGGTTCCTCATGTCGCTGGTCATTGCCGGCAGCGCAGCCCTGCTGTATCTGAGATATGCCGACCCCGTATATAACGTGTCGGCCAGAATGCTCATTAAGGATGACGACGGACGCACGAGAAATTCCACACAGATGCTGGCCAATATGCAGGACCTCGGATTTATGAGCAACTCGGAGGGTATCCAGAATGAGGTGGAGATCATCCAGTCGAGAGTATTGGTGCGCGAGGCCGTAAAGGACTTGAAGCTTTACACTGAATATTACCGTGAGGGCCGCGTAAAAGACAACCTGGCTTATGGCGTACAGCCTATCACGGTGGATCTGGACCCCCAGCACTTGGACAGCCTCGACAAGATGCTGCTCACCGTGTCGCATAGCATCAAACTGCGTATATCCAAGGAGCAAAAAGGCTATCTGGTAAAAGGAACGCTTTTTGAGGGGAAGTTGGAGGACAGTGTGTTCTTTACTCGCATCAAGGAACTGCCTGCAACAATCCGGACAGACTACGGCACACTGACCTTCACAAAGAATGTGCGCGGCGAGGAGTTTAAGGACCGTGACTGGATGGTAACTATTGCTCCGCCGATGCAAGTGGCTACCGATTATCTTTCGCGCATGACTGTAGAGCCTACCTCAAAGCAGACTACTATCGCCATGATTTCGCTGAAGGACAAGAATGTGCGCCGTGCCATCGACTTTCTGAACCAGTTGTCACAGTGCTATAATCGTCAGGCTAATGCCGACAAGAACGAGATCGCACTGCGCACGGAGGAGTTTATCAACAATCGTATTCAGAAAATCAATGCAGAACTCGGAACGACTGAAAGCCAACTTGAAACTTTTAAGCGCCAGAATGCAGTAACCTCACTGAACGTAGATGCTACCCAGTCGGTACAGATGTCGGGCCAGTACTCCTCGCGACTCTCGGAGGCCAACTCTCAAATCCAGATGCTGGACTATCTGCGTGAGTTTGTGAACAACCCCAGTAACCGCAATCAGATTATCCCCTCTAACGTCGGTCTGACGGACGGAGCCTCGACCGCCCTTATCAAGGATTATAACCAGGCCGTGCAGGACCGTAACCGCCTGTTGCAGGCCGCCAGCGAAATGGCACCTCAGGTACAGACGCTCAATGCTACCATCAGTGAGTTGCAGGCCAGTATCCAGACGGCCTTGCTGCAGGCCCGCCGCTCTGCCGACATCGCGCGCCAGGGTATCCAGAACGAGTATTCAAAGTATCAGGGCCGCATCTCCAGTGCGCCTGTGCAGGAGCGCGTGCTCAACCAGATTGGCCGTCAGCAGGATGTGAAGTCTGGACTATACCTGATGCTGCTGCAGAAACGTGAGGAAAACAGCATCTCGCTGGCAGCAACTGCCGACAAAGGACGGCTTATCGATGAACCGCTTTTGGAGGGTAAGGTAAGCCCGAAGATGATTATCGTCATCCTCGCAGCCCTCGTCTTAGGCGTACTCATTCCTTTCGCTATTCTGTACCTGCTTGACTTCTTCCGTTATAAGATAGAAGGTCATGAGGACTTGGCAAAACTGACGACACTGCCTATTATTGCTGACGTGGCTGTGGCCAGTGAGTCGGTAAAGTCGGCGGCAGGTATCGTGGTACAGGAGAACAAGAACAACCAGATAGACGAGATATTCCGCTCTATGCGTACCAACATACAGTTCTTGTTACAGGAGAATCAGAAGACGATACTTTTCACTTCATCGACATCTGGTGAGGGAAAGACTTTCAACGCGGCCAACATTGCTGTTTCCTTTGCGCTCTTAGGCAAGAAGGTGATTCTCTGCGGTCTTGACATCCGTAAGCCAGCCTTAGGACGACTGTTTAACCGCTCTGACAAGAAAGAGGGTATCACTACGCTGCTTAGCAAGGGAACCGTTACCAAGGATGCCCTCAGAAAGGAGATTGTGCCGTCGGGCGTGAATCCTAACCTGGACCTGCTTCTGGCTGGTCCGGTACCTCCTAACCCCACCGAGCTTCTTGCGCGCGACACTTTTGTTGATATTATCAACATGCTGAAAGAGCAGTATGACTATGTCATCTTAGACACTGCGCCGGTAGGACTGGTGACTGACACCCTGCAGATAGGGCGTGTGGCCGATGTCACCGTCTATGTGGTAAGAGCTGACTATACGCCAAAGAGCAGTATCGGCATGCTGAACACATTGGCTGAGGACGGAAAGATGCCGAACACCTGCTATGTGTTGAACGGCGTAGATATGTCGAAGCGTAAATATGGCTATTATTATGGTTATGGCAAGTACGGCAAGTACGGGCGCTACGGCTACGGACGCTACGGCTATGGACGCTACGGCTATGGCAAGTATGGCTATGGCAATTACGGCAACTATGGCAGTTATGGGCGCTATGCGGAGAGTCACTACGGTAATGCGGAGGACAATTCGATCAAGAAATAATAGACTCAGAGTATATGACAATAGCTGTAGATTTTGACGGCACAATCGTAGAGCACAGGTATCCGAAGATTGGTGAGGAGATTCCCTTCGCGTGTGATACTTTGCGTATGCTTATCAAAGACCGGCACAAACTGGTGCTTTGGACCGTCAGAGAGGGAAAGTTGTTGGATGAGGCTGTAGCGTGGTGTCACGAAAGAGGGATAGATTTCTATGCGGTAAACCGTGATTATCCGGAAGAGACAACCGACAACAATCCCTATTTCTCCAGAAAACTGAAAGTCGATGTTTTCATCGATGACCGTAATATTGGTGGACTGCCTGACTGGGGAACTATCTATGACATGATAACGTACCGCAAAAAGTGGCATCACGTCATAGAGGATATTATCCAGCATCAGAAACCACAGAAGAAGAAGCACTGGTGGTCGTTATAAACAGGATTTATATCATCAAAGAGGATTAACTTTCAAGAATACAAATATACAATGGCAGAACATAGCAAGAAACATCATCATAAAAGAGACTCTGCATCAATCTTTAAGGAGAAAAGCCTGAAGAGCATAGCCCGCAACAAACTGATAGAGAAATGGTTAAAGCGGATTTTGCTCGCGGTTACCATCGTGATGGGCTGCCTCGTGGTAGCCGCATATGCCGTAGGATAAGGATAGCGGCGGCATGGGGAATGATGATAATATACACTGGTACCCGATGCGCGTGACTTACGGGCGCGAACTAAGGGTGAAGGCCTTTCTCGATGAGATTGCGGTGGAGAACTTCTTGCCTGTGAAACAGGTGATTACGCAAAGGGGTGGACATCGGCAATTTGAGAAAGTGCCCGCTGTGAATAATCTGAT
>Ga0326512_10002492_pt1 | contig 13652 bp, 11 predicted proteins | sample 1_2617_0518_D_FD_203652 | JGI IMG/M metagenome (GOLD analysis project Ga0326512, IMG submission 203652) | Bovine rumen microbial communities from UC Davis, California, United States - 1_2617_0518 | ecosystem: Host-associated > Mammals > Digestive system > Stomach > Rumen | place: USA... | reverse complement strand
TCACCTGTCCTGGTTTCCAATGGCACTACATCAGTCCAAGTTTCACCACTATCTGCTGACATCTGTTTTTTCTCCTGTGTCATCTTGGTTGTACCACTACATTCATATGCATCTGGTACTGTGACCCATCTATATTCAATAGGGCTACAAGCCCATTCATCTGTTAATTTCCATTCATATACAGGTGCAACAGTAACTTCAGTCCATTTTTCAGCCCATTCTGAGCCTCTCTGAGACGTTCCAACAAGCTTGATGATAACTATATCACTCTGATTAACTTCATGGCTTCCTTGGACGTTATATGAAGGCACAAGACCCATCTCAAATCCACACGCAAGATGGCCTATCACTACCACATATTTGTTATCAGGGTATTCAAGCAGATTATAATGCCAGGAACTCTGATAATCATCAAAATTGATATTAAATTGTATATTTGTAGTTACATTTGTGCCATCAAATGTCTCTTCCAGCTTGATACTACCCTCATTTGGTTTTACAGTCTTGTATACCTGGTTGGAATAACCATAAATTATGCTTGATGATGCATTAATATTCGCATATTTCTTCTCCAGCATCTTCAATTCATTCACCTTTGTATGATTATACTGCTTGCACTGGATATAATTGCTAATATTTGCATTTAATTTAAGACTTGGGAAGTTGCTTAATGCGTTAAATGTGAATACTGTTTCATCTGTTCCATCAGCCAATGTGTAAGTATAAGTAACAAGGCTTGGAAAATCAACATTTACAAGCCATTTAACCTTATTTTCATCTTCAAGTACCACATAATACTTCTCATTTAATGCTGATAGTTTCAAAAACCCATCAACTGTTACTGTAACTGTCTTCTGGAACTTGAATCTGTCATCATATGAGGTATTTTCCTCAAATGTAACTGATGTTGCTGATATTGTCTGTAAGTCTGTAATTCCACCTGTTACATAAGCCTCGCCATTATCAATATAAACCTTATTTGAAGCAGACGAGAAGATGTGAACAACCTTTTTTAGATTGTTCACACTGTATTTACATGTATTTGGAATATAATTTGTAATCATATTTTTATCTATTTCTTATCTTATGGTATCGCTTGAATTCTTGATGCATAGCTACTCCATGCTGTTTGATAATCAGTTAGACTTGCTGCTGGAACATATATAACTAAATTTGAACTTGTATTATAAAATGCATTATTACCAAGTGTAGGCGGTGTTGTTGCTAATATTGTGACGGATGTCAAACCAGTATCGTTATAAAAAATACCCTCACCCATACTTGTAATACCATTACCAATGATTATATTGTTTAATCCCTTACAATTATGAAAAGCGTACATATTAATAGTTGTTACATTGTTTGGAATCGTTATACTGGCGAGTTCCCAACAACCTTGGAATGCATACATACCAATACTTGTAACACCAGTGCCTATTGTTACACCTGATAGTTTTTCATCATCATAAAATGCACTAACACCAATGGTAGTTACACTATTAGGGATAACTATATCCCTTAAATGGTTGCACCAGAAAAAAGCATTTTCATTAATAGTTGTTACATTATTTCCGATAGTTACGCTAGTTAAGCCATCACAATCTATAAACGCTGCATAACCAATTTCTTTAACACAATCACCAATAATAGCACTCACAACAGTTCCACTATATCGAGATGCAACATCTCCACTCGTTACAGCACTTGATGAATTACATGCGCCTGTAACAACAGAATTATTGTTAAGTATTAGTTTATATCTTCCACCAAAATTTGTACTAGGTCTTTGTACAAGATGTGTTACCTTTGTACATGAAACTCCATCCACAGTATAGGTAATTGTCATATTACCCTCTCTTACAAAATTTGTAGAGTTGGTAGATGCTGTGAATTTAATTAAGTTATTATCAAATATCCAATGACCATCTGTTACAATCTCTTGGAATCCACTGTCATCAGTATGTGTGAAATCTTGTGGTACTAAATCACAGGATGTGTTCCAAGTTGCAGCGGTTACAGCGGTTTCATTACTTGGTATCTCAATCCTATAAGTATTATTTCCCTCGCTTGTACCCTCAAATGCAAATGCATCACAGGTGCATGCTGTTGGCGTTTCTCCACTTTCCTGGGATATGGTCAAGCTTTGACATGTTGTACCACTCAGTGATAAGTTCAATGTTGCAGTTCTGCTTGTTGATGTATTTGCTGATACATTCGCAATAACCGAACCTGTTGTTGACCCTGTATCATAGGTATGATTTCCAATTGTAATCCAGTTATAGGTTGCAGCAGATGTTAGGTCTGGCTTTGTGCAACCTGTATATGAGAATGTAACTGATGTTGCAGCACTGGAAACTGTGAACGCTGTTGGTGAATAGGTAAAGTCAGCACATGTGCATGAGGTAATACCTTCACATTCCTCCAGTGTTGAATATGATGCTATTGGGTCACCATCTGGTCTTGTGACAGCTGGGGTAACATCTTCCCATGTCACCCCGTTGTCAAGACTCACTTGCTCTTTGTAAAGATAATATTTCTTGTATATCATAATTCTGTGATTATTTGTAAAAATATACACTTGTAATTGTAAAGCCATTAGATGCTGTATCTGCGTATAATGCTAAATCATATTGGTATATATCATTATACATGGCGTTATCTGTTATATAGATTTCAAGTGGCTCTGATGTTGAAACTGGTGCTGCTGGGTCAAAAGTCGTTGACCACCAACCATTTTGTATAGTAACTGTGCCACTATCTGGAACACTTGAGAACTCTACATATAAAGGTTCGTTATTGATATACAGGTAGTCTAGATAACCATTCACATTATGCTCAAAATATACCTGCAAGAAGCCTTCAGATTTTGAGAAACGAGCTGTATTGAATCCTGCAAAACTTTGACTACCTTCAAAGAGAATAATTTTTTCCTTTGGTATACATTCTATTCTGCTCGCATATGCTGACCAAGCTGACTGATATGCTGATAAACTTGCACATGGCACATAGATTGGACAATTATTTGTATTATCAAATACACCACTTCCCAATGTAGGTGGTGTTGTGGCAAGACAAGTTATACTTGTAATGTCATCCGATTGGCTAAAAGCATTATTTCCAATGTTTGTAACACTACTTGGAATTGTAAAACCTGTTATATGTTGTAAACTACCAAACGCATAAGCACCAATGGTTGCTACGCTATTTCCAATCGTTACACTTGTAATGTATGTACTATTAAAGAATGCATAACTACCAATTGTTGTAACACTATCCGAAATGGTGACACTTGACTGAGCAAAGAATGCAAAGGCCCAATCACCAATGCTAGCTACACATTCACCAATTTCAAGGCTGGCATAACCATAATTATATGAACTTACCTCACTACTTGTAATAGCACTTGATGAATCACATTCAGCTGATGCAACAGTTGCATCAGTCTTTCTGAAAATGAACTTTGGACTAGATGGCTCTTCTCCCACACATACTGTATCCTCTGTCTGAACCCAACGATATATTGGTTCTGGTGGAGGGCATCCACACTCAGGGTCACACTCCTCCTTCATGACAGGTTCTAGTGTACCCTCAGCATCAATTGATGTTATCCCCAGGTCAATCAGTTCATCACCAATCACTTCGTATTTTCTGTATAAGTAAAAACTTGAATATTGATTATCCATGTTTGATTTTCATTTGTAATAAACATATCCTCTGAGGGTATGTTTATCTAAAACGTAAACATTATGGAGCAGATTATAAAAAAAGATGGAAAGGTTTACCTTGTGAAGGAAATGGATGTGCAAGGAAGACATATCACAATGACATATCTTGGTCTTGACCCTGATTATATTGAGTCAAAACCAATTAAAGAGGAAAAGTCAAAAATTAAAGCAAAGAAAAAAGAGACTGACAAATAAATCAGTCTCTTTCTTTTTGTTTTCAAATTGTAAAGTATATTAACCCTTTACAGTTGCCTGTGCAGTAGCTGAAAGTGGTAAGCTAGACTCTGCAACATCAGCTGCAAGAGTAACAGTTACACCATTAGTATCAGTACCACCAGCAATTGACTGTGCGTTAGCCTCAAGGCCTACGCCTCTACCGAGCATTAACCACTGGCCATCACCAGTTACAACAACTGCGATGAATCTGCCCAAAGCAAGAGCATCGATTGAGCATACCATATCCTTATTATATCCACCAGGAAGTGTAAAGGAAATTGTATGAGTTCTGTACTTTGAACCGTTGTCAGCAACTACCAATTCATCAGTGTAGTTGATGCTATCTTTCTGAGGCTCGATATGATAGAACTTTCCGCCAGTTACCATTGAGATAGCTGTAATCTCAGTTCCACCACTTGTTGGGTCGCAATCCTCTGTCTTTGTAGTTGCACTTACATCATTGTAGTTTGCAAGATAAATGTCAACGATTTTTGGCAAACTATAAGCACAGTTGTCACCCTTAAGAATGTTTCTATTTAATGAACAATTAGCCATAATATATTATGATTTTATTTAAATTTTATTTTCTTCTCAGTAAGGGGAGAAGCACATGGAAGAAATACTCCTCCCCGACATCGGATTTATATATTGTAAGACAAATGAGCCTTAATTACTCACTAAGTACGAACAACTCTGGGAACAAGATTGCTGCTGCAATATTAGTAAGGGCGATTACACGGAATGCGTTGTCGCCAGTTGTTTCCCTCATGTCAATTAATTTGTACTCGATTCTTGCATCGTAGCTGTCGAATCCAAGGAAAAGATTCTTGGCTGGGCCAAAAATCATCTTACCCTTAGAAACCATGCTAGGAACAATCTCGAAGCCCATTACATAAATTCTACCGTTTTCTCTTCCCCAGTTAGCGAATACCTGGTTAGTGCTATTTGGACAACACTGCTTACCTAATGCAACCTCAAGGACTCTAAGGTCATTGTGGTTCATGAACAACTTGTAACCCTCAGTGTCAACCTCAGCTGCATTAGCAATCTCAAGACCCTTCATGATGATAGCCTCAACTTGGCTGATTGCATTGTCAACAGTGAATGTAGCACCGCTAACCTTAGTTACGCCAGTGTTATCATGGAGCTGCTTCTCAATACCATCAATAGTCTTAAGATAAACCTTTGAACTTCCAGTGTAGCCTGTGTCTCCTCTCCACCAAAGGTCCTGGTATTCCTTCTGCATCTCCTTACGAAGCTTTGCGAAATACCAATCTGCAAAGGTTGGAGGAATCTGTCCCTGCAAGCTAATTGCTGTAGATTCTACAAGCCATGTGTTCCAAAAATTATCATAACATGACTCAAGATTTACTTTTATTACAGCAGGCTCAATGTAAGCCTCAGCAAGTGAAGCTGAACCCTGTGGGGTGAATGGGCAGGTGTAGAGCTGATACACATCTGAAATCTCACCTGTGTAAATCTTCTGCTTACCCTTCAAGCCATCTAAAAATGTAATGCCATACTGACGAAGGTCGATATCGTAAATATCTTTACTAAAAATCTCCTGACCTTCTTTTCCGCAGTAACTGATGTTACTAACGTCTACCATATTATTAATAGCCATAATTAATTATGATTTTTTTAAAATTATTATTTTCTGTTTTAATAAACATATTTTAATTCTCACAACTAAATATTAACACTACTTAACACTTAAAAACTTGTGATTTATACATTTTTTAGATATATTTGCAATAATCTCAATAGTGGGAGAAATATTAATATTTTAATATCATGAGTAAAAAAATTGAAATTTGGTTTGATAAGATGAGTCAGTCACTATTTCTTTTTGGCGATGACAAAAAGTCTCATTCATTTATTAAAAAAAATGGGAATGAAGTGATTAAAGAAATGATTGAAAAAATTAAAAACAACCTTAATTCTACCAATGATGAATTTCCAGATTATCTACGTTTTATAAGAGAGAATAATGGAAGTTGGACTATCGAGAGCTTTTTTGACGAAAATGTTGGTTATGATGAAGACGGAAAACCAAGTATTGTTGATTTTATGAATAACATTGATGAAATGGATATTTCGCTTACTGACAGAGGTGTACTAAATTAATAGAACGATGTTAACAGAAGAAGAGAAAAAACAACATAAGAGGGAATCCCAAAGACGTTACAGAGAGTCACACAAGGACAAAATTAAAGAATACAGCAAAGTGTACAATAAAAAATACTATTGGGAGCACAAAGAAGAAAATAAGGAAAAACACAATCAAGAAGTTCGAGAACGATATAATAAAAATAAAGAAGAAATATGCAGTGCTAGAAGAGAACGGTATGCAAATGATGAAGAATACAGGAATCAAGTGCTTGAAAGAAATTCTTTATACAGGGAGAATAATCGAGAAGTATTAGCAGCTTATAGAGCAAAAAATAAAGAAGAAAGAGCTGCATATAATAAAAAATATGCAAATACACCAAGAGGCAGGGCAAATAGTCTTCTAGGGTCATATAGAACAAATGACAAAATACACAATAGGGGAGAATGCACTATAACTGTTGATTGGATAATTGAAAATATTTTCAATGCTGGTATATGCACATATTGTAAAAGAGAATTTGATTGGACTGAATTGGGGTGTGATAGAAAAAATAATTCACTACCACACACACCAGAAAACTGTGTACCTTGTTGCCTAAGTTGTAATTCTAAAAAAGGTAACATGAGTTATGATGAATACATGAAAAAAATCCTAGGAGAAAAAAACTCCTAGGATTAATCTTTTAAAGCATATGTCTCATTTGCTCTCTCCAAGCACTGTATGTGTCACCAGCATTTGGCTTAGCGTTCACATTTACAGGTTGAGCACTTGGTGTTTTACCCATTTCCTTAATCTTCTCCTGTAACTCACCGTTAGAATTCTTAAGCGCATTAATCTCTTCCTTCAATGAAGCAATTAACTCTTCAAGATGATTATCAGGCTCTGGAGCTGGAGCTTCCTCTGCCTTTGGTGTTAGAATTTCCTTTGGGTCTCCACCATCAATGATTGGATTATTCTCTGCTTTTGGAGCTACCACTGCTGGGTCTCCGTTTTCAACAATTGGATTATTCTCCACATTTGGTGTTACCACTGCATCTTCTGCCTTTGGCTCTGGAGCAGGTGTCTGTTCCTCCAAATCAATGTTTGTTGGTTCAATCTCTGTAGGCTCTTCAACCTTTTCCTCTTCCTTCTTTGAGAAGGCTTCTTTTAGGATATTCTTAAGCTTCTCCCAAAACATGTCATTCGTCTGTATTTCCATATTATTATCTATTTTATTTTCCTTTGAAAATTCTTCAAGGCTAATGAGTGATTCGACAGAAAAGCCCCTAAGTGAACCCTCTTTAACTCTGTCCCATACCTCAATATTATTAACCTTCATTGCAACCATCCAGGTGTTTTTTGGTACATTGAAACCAAGTACAGCGGCTTTGTCTCTGTATGGGTCTTCAACAAGCCATGATTCACAAATATATACTTCATCTGCTTCTGTTTCATGGTCAAGTGTCACCTCATGTTGCCTATATTCCTTCATGAAGTCCTGAGACATCTTGATGATACTCTCCTCAGTGAAGTTTATATAGAATTCTTGTTCTCCGTTGTTTCTATAAATGTCCTTGTTTGGAATCAGAGCTGGGCCATAGCAAATATGTCTTTCATCTGAAGAAAGTTTTACACTAACTTCCTCTTCCTGTTTTGCTAAGGCAACATAATCCACCTCAATAGCAGGTTCTTCTACCATTGAGATTGCATATGTTTCACTATCTGTTCCTACCTTATATTTCTTAATCTTTTTTCCCATGTGAAAAATCTTTTAATAAACATATCTTATTTCGAAAAAAGTGAGGCTAGTAGTGGATTCGAACCACTGTGGAACGTTTTTGCAGAACGACCTATAACCAGACTCTAGCAACTAGCCTTACAAATTGATACCTATACCTAGTCCAACATATATATCACACTGCTTGCCAAAAACTCCATAACCAAATCCAGCTTGTGGTTGTATCTGAATCCATTTTTTCTTCTTCTCAACGTACTTTGTAATAGTCACAGTCTCAGTGGTGTGTGTGGAATGTGTCTTTAAACGCCATTTCAGGCTGTCTAACGAGGTATTTATGCCTGTGGTGTATATCTGAAGGTCACAAGTATCTTTCGAGCTTAGAAGGCGTTTTTCAAATACCTTTGATTTAGTCACAAGGTGGAGTGTATCGCCTTTGTTTGTATATACTGTGTCTACTTTTTTTTTGATGATAATTTTTGGTACAAGTTCCTTTTCGGTGATGGTTGTATCTCGCCACACAGTATCTTTGACAATGGTGGTATCCCTGGTTTCTTTAATCTCTGGTTGCTTATGATACCCCCAGTACAATGAAAAAGCAGTAACTAATAATGCTACTGCCAATATCAAATATAAACTACTCTTTTTCATTTTCAATCTTCTTTAACCGTTCATCAATTTTGGTTTGGAATTCTATCATCTGATTTTTAAAGAAGCTTGATAAACCGAAGAAAGCCAAACCTGATGCCAGTAATGTACCTCCCGCACTGATTATATCAAAGCCAATGGCTAGTGTCAGTACAAAACTTAAGAAATATAGTATAATAGCAGAAAAAACAAGCACAGTTCCATTAATAATCTGCCATTGCTCCTTGCTAGATGTCTCTTTCCATTTTCTGTTTTCCATTTTGTTAATGTCTCTTTTAATAAACATACCATCAAAAAAGAATGAGAGAACTTCACAGCCCCCTCATTCCCAATAAAAAAATAACTAGATTAAAATATTTAAAAGAATTTGGCAAAAAACTTTTGTTATCAATATAAACATACTAAGCTAGTCCTGCAAGTACCTTAACATTGTTGTACTGCTTGGTCTTGTCAACGATATCAACAACCTGTACAACTGAAGGTGTCTTAGCATATTCCTTAAATGCATCCTTAAGTCCTCCAGAAACGTCAATATCAGTTCTGAGGGTAGGTAGTGAGCCTCCATCAGCAAACCTGGTTCTAACGCCTTGTATTGCCTTTCTTGGCTTATCACCCTGGTAGAACTCAATAAGGTCTGAGATGTTGAGTTTCTTCCTGTTAGAATTGATGTATTCAAGCAAGTCTATGTTCTGCATTGTTGTATGCTTGTTAACAACATACTCGTTACCTTCAAGTTCAACACCACCAGCTCTGATACCACCCTGCGCATGAGATGGGCCTTCAAGTAATCCACCCTTAGCGAACTTTGGAGGATTAGCCTTTGCTATAGCATACTGTGCTGCTGTTATACCTAAAGCGAGTGAACCCATAGCCAAACCAACAGGAACGAATGGTTTTGTAGCATATGCATTAATTGCTGCTAATGCACCACTAACCAAGATTTGTGTAAGCTCTCTCTGATACTGAGCTTGCTGTCTCTTCTTATCCAGGTCATCCTGTTTCTTCTTAAGTGCTTCCTGTTCCTTCTCAATCTTTTTCTTCTCAGCAGCAGCCCTTCTCTCAGCAATGACTTCAGCATTAAGTTGGTCAATCAGATGTTCTCTTCTTGCACCTCTAGCTGTCTGGAGTTCATCCTCGATGCTATCAACATTTTGCTTATGTCTTTCAAGGATTTCCTCATTCTTATCCATTGCTGTCTGAAGCTTCTCATTGAGCTTATCAAGTTGTCTTGATTCGTTATCAAATTCTCTATCCTGTGCATCCCATACAGCACTCATAATGGTCTGTAATCCTTGCCCCAAAGCTTGGATATATTGCTGGATTGAACGAATGAATTCACCCTCAACATCCTTAAGGTTTTCAGTTACATCCTGTGCTGCATCTGCTGTATCCTGTGCAAGACCATCAAGTTCTCTCTTAGCTTGCTGGAAATCATCAAATGTAATCTCGTCATTATCAAGTTTTTCTTGAAGTTTAAATTTTTCATCTATGATATCATTTGATAATTGTTTATATGCTTCAAGAGCTTCCTTGTAGTTTTTCTTTGTTTGAGGCATATTAACAATACCCCAACCGCCTTTATCTGTTTGTGGTTGTCTTGACTGTATATTTGATATTGCAGCATATGCATCTCTATACTCGTTTAGCATGCCTCTAAGACCATCAGCAGTAATCTGCTTCAGTCTATCTTGATGCTCTTGCTGGAGACGTTCTTGTTCTGCATCAGCTCTGTCTCCAATAGCTTTTAACGCATTACCATGCTCTTCATAAGCTCTTTCAACAAGTTCATCGTAATGCTGTCTTGTCATTAAACCATCTTTCAAATTGGCATTAAGTTCTGCCATTTGGTTTTCAAAACGGTCTTGTTCGGCTCTTTTCTCAGCGTTTTCCTCATTCTTAAGAAGTGCAAGTTCATTCTTCATTGTTTCCTCAGAATGTAACTTTTGCATCTGCTGAAGTTTCCTGTAATACTCTTGTGTTTCATCAATCCTAATCAAATAAGCATTAGTAATTGACTGTGTATAACCATTTTGCCTTAATTCTTCAACAGTAGCATCTTTTTCCATTTCAGAACGCCAAACTTCATTCTCGTCAAGCCAATCTTGAAGTGCTTTAGTGGCTTCTTTAACATGTTTTTCAAGCAATTCTTGCCATTGTTCACCCCTTCTGCCCATCAAACTTCCTCTACTTGATTCAAGTTCTGCAACTTTGATGTTTTCAACAAGGTTAAGATATTCCTTTGCTCTTTGCTTTAATTCATCAATATCTTCATACCAATAGCCTAAACCCTCTTTTAAATCAGTTGAAACATTGTTATTAAATCTTGTTCCACCATATGAAGCATACTGAGGTGTGAATATCTTTGTATATTCCTCTTCAATCTGTTTTGAAGCAGTTTCCATTTGCTGGAGTTGAGAGTCAAGATTCATTCGAGTTGAAGCGTCTGATATTCTATATATCTCATTCCAAGAATCTTTATATATTGCTGCCATTTCAGCAAAATGTTTCCTCTCAGCATCTTCAATCTTCTTGTTATACAGCTTATTGATTTCAGCTTCAAGTTCCTTTACCTTAACACCATTGATTCTAACTTCAAACAGTCTTTGTCTCCATTCCTCTTTAAGTTGGGCTTTTTCCTTTTCCCAACCATCCTTCATATTCTGGATTTGAAGTTCTCTTAACTGTTTTCTGTAGTTCTCAGTCTCAGTAGCAATTGTCTTCGCATCGTTTCTCTCAGACCTTGCCCTGTCCCTTCTTGCTTTCTTAAGAGCTTTCTCTTGCTCACTGACAATCTTATTGATGTTTGCAACCTCTTCAACTGAAAGCTGTTCACCAGCTTCATTAACACCCTTCTTAAGCAAATCCTTCCAACCATCTAACTGACGTTGCATTGCTCTTGTTGGGTTGAGTCTGTCAAGTTCTTGTTCAATCTTGGTATCAAGCTCTATTTTTACAATGATTGGATTCTTGAAGATGTTATCTCTTAAGTTTTGAACAAGTTTCCAAGCCTCATCAAGTTCCTTCTGAAGACCTTCATTATCAACTTTTACAAGCTGCATTGCTTTGGAGTACCTTCCACTTGTCAGTTTATCCATCTTATTGACGTATTCTGTTAACTGTCTTACTCCCTTTTCAGTACCGTCTGAGAATTTGTTAATTGCGTTAATAAAATCACCACCAACAAGTTTTGCAAGGTGTGATAATTCATCTCTTGCATCAGATGCTGTTGAAAATAATTTATTAAGTCCTTTATCATTTGAAACAGCTTTTTCAACCTCATCCCATCTCTTTATGAAATCATCAATTGACTTAATGGCTTCATCATAGCCACCAATTGTTGTAACACCTTTATCACCGATTGCACCGCCAAGATTAATTGAAGTTCGTTTTGTTGCATTTCCATTTCTATTAATACCTTGTAATGCCAATATCTCAGCTCTCTCCTTAAGTCTCTTGTTGGTTTCCTCAAGTGCTTTTGCATAAGCCTTTTCAGTCTCAAGTCTAGCTTGGTCTGGAGTGATGTTATTGGCATTCATGTTTGCTTGAACAAGCTTTAGTCTTTCCTCTAAAATCCTATTCTGGCTATCTATTGCAGCATTAACAGCATCAGTTGAACTAATAAGGTCTGCATCACCCTTAACCCAATCTTTTAATGCACCAACAAGCTTTCCAATAGCAACTTGGGCTAATTCAATAACTTCGTATACTCCGAAACTTACAATTGTCTTTAATGCTCCACTAAGCACTTTAATACCAGCAGCAGCTATTTTTGCTGAAGAACCTGTGCCTAACATTGCTCTATTCATTGCAAGGAGTCTATTGGTATATTTGTCGATATTTTCAAACCATCTTCCAAATATTTTTCCAATTCCTTCTCCAGTATCAATTTGCTTGTGTATTTTTTCGACACCTTGAAGAACTCCTTGAAGTGCTACTAGTTGCTGAATTGATTTTGTGATTTCAGTATCATCAATTCCGAAGAATACTTTTAAGCCTTTACCAACAGATGCCATAGCTGTGAATGACTCCATCCAATCCATAGCAGTGTCCATTGCTTTTGAAGACACTGTTGCATCATCTATTGTGCTTTTTAATTGGTTGATGGCTTTCCTCAAGTTATCAGCTTGTGTGGTTGAACCTTTACCTGCTGCTTCAAGATTGATAAGTTCATTCCTAAGAGTTCTTGATGCTTCTCTAGCATTATTAAACTCCCTTTCAGTATCACCTACCTTAATTACAAGTTTATCCAATCCATCAAAAGCAGATTGATAATTACCTACGTTTCTACCAAACTGCCCATATGTTGCTTCAATCTTCTTTAAAGCCTCATTGAGTTCATTTGCTCTCTGGGTTAGTCTATCGAACTCGCCTGTATCTCCAAGGTCAACTGTCTGCATTACAGCCTTGATATCAGCAAGCTCCTGCTTCATACCAGCCATTGTGTTACCATAAGCATTGGCAGTTAATCTTTCAGCAGCAGCCAATTGCTTCTGGTCTTTTACTGTTTCAGACAAAATTTCCTTCGCTGCAAGATAATTTTGATATATTTCCTTTGAATATGCTGACTGTTTTTCTTCAATCTGTAGAATCTGTTTTTCAAGCTTTTCTTCCTCAGACAATGCGCTGACATTGGAAGCTCTTGACGAACCTCCACCACCACTTGAGCCAGTCTTGATGTTAACAGACTTCGCTTCAAGTGTCTTAATCCTCTGTTCAAGATTGAACAGTTCTTTTTCTAATGACTTAACAGCATCGATTGATTCCTCAACACCATTAATTTTGATTTGGTAAGTCTTAATTCCTGCCATTTGTTGTAATATTTTAGATAAACATATGAAAAAAGGGTGCATGTTATTACACCCTTTTTATTTAAATGCGTTTCATCAGTTTTAAACTTGTCTTGTTGTTGTTCGTAGGGTCAAACCCTTCAATTTCCACCACATCATAGATATCTGAATCAAACTGAACCTTACCACCACTCTTCAATAAGTTATATTCGTCAGCAGTTAAATATACCTCAACTGTCACATAGTTTGAAGCTAGTTCAGCCCTGATATTGAAATAATCGAGCAAACTTACCTCATCATTCTTGTATGACAGATTAAGACCATTGTAACTGTTGGTTGGAGTGTAAATATAAACCTGCTCCTGTGGGTATGTATCAGTCCATATATACGTTGGAAGACTGTTCATCTGAGGGTCAACATAAGTCTGCATTGAAGGTGTGAACCAGAAA
>Ga0326512_10002490_pt1 | contig 13653 bp, 8 predicted proteins | sample 1_2617_0518_D_FD_203652 | JGI IMG/M metagenome (GOLD analysis project Ga0326512, IMG submission 203652) | Bovine rumen microbial communities from UC Davis, California, United States - 1_2617_0518 | ecosystem: Host-associated > Mammals > Digestive system > Stomach > Rumen | place: USA: California... | reverse complement strand
CATTCGCGTGAACCTGTTGGAGGCATTTGTGATACCCAATTCGCAGACCATCGTACGTGGCGACAAGTTCTCTGCCAAGATTGTGATGGCTGCCGTCGATACCACGCAGGTGCCGGAAATCTATATCGGCAACCAGAAAGTGACGCTGCGTGATAATGTCTATGAGCGTGTCTGCGGCTCAACGGGAGACTTTACGCTGGCTGGATATATTGAGACAGTGAACGGCAACGGCGACAAGATACGCCGTGACTTCTCGCAGAAATATACTGTCGTCGATCCGTCGGCAACGGTCAGCGCCGACCTGATGAACATGCTCTACGCCGGTTACTCGAACCCCATCAGCGTATCCGTGCCAGGGGTGCCTCTGAACAAAATCCAGGCATCGATGAGCGGTGGCGGCACACTGCAACCCACTGGCCCCGGCAAGTACATCGCCCGACCGTCGAAGGTGGGCGAGAACGTCACCATCACCGTCACCTCGACCAATACCGGCCGTCCGCAGCAGATGGGACAGTTCACCTTCCGTGTACGCAAGCTGCCCGACCCGACACCCTTCATTGCCATGAAGGACGAGCAGGGCAATCCCAACCGCTTCAAGGGCGGCGGGCTGGCCAAGGGCAGCCTGATGGGCATTGACGGCATCGGTGCCGCCATCGATGACGGCATCCTCGATATTACGTTCAAGGTCGTGTCGTTCGAGACGGTGTTCTTCGACAATATGGGTAACGCCGTTCCGATGGCCAGCAACGGCGCACAGTTTTCGGAGCGTCAGAAGGATACCTTCCGCAAGCTGAACCGTAACCGCCGTTTCTACATCTCGCGTGTTGTCGCTATCGGTCCCGACGGCATACAGCGAACATTGCAGAATCCAATGGAAATCATTGTGAAATAACGGGCTTCCCCCTAAAGAATAAGTTACAATTAATAAAGGAGAAAAGAGATATGAGAACAGATAAGCTGAAATTGAACGAACGATGGATAGTGCTCTTGGCATTATTCTTTATTCACTGTTCATTATTCTTTAGCGAAGCGCAGGCACAGCCGAAGAAGAGCCGCGTGCAGCAGACGCAGCAGGCCCAGCAGCAAAAAAAACAGGGCACGCAGACCCAGCAGGGCATGACACGCCGTATGCAGATCAGCTACCCCGTAGCCTTGGACATGCCGGAGGACGTGGTGTGGCGCCGCGACATCTACCGCGAACTGGACCTCAATGACGATGCCAACGCGGGTCTGTACTATCCTGTGCAGCCTCAGGGCAAGCAGATGAACCTGTTTACCTATATTTTCAAACTTGTACAGAACGGATACATTCCCGTCTATGAGTACTCGGTGGCCAATGACGGCAATGATGATTTCTCGGATGCCGCCAAGGTGAAGCTGAAGACCGTGCTCGACAATTTCCATATCTTCTACGAGGAGCAGGACGGCAAATTGAAGGTTGACAACAGCGACATCCCCTCGCAGGAGGTGCTGAAGTACTTCCTCAAGGAGAGTGCCTACTATGACCAGGCCAACTCCACGTTCCATATCAAGGTGCTGGCCCTCTGTCCTGTCATGTTGCGTGAGGATGATTTCGGCGGTGAGGCTGCCCAGTACCCGCTGTTCTGGATTAAGTACAGTGACCTGGAACCGTTCCTGAGCCGCCAGACTATCATGACCTCTAATGTGAACAATGCCGCTGTCATGTCGATGGATGACTACTTCACGCTGAATAAGTATAAGGGCAAGATCTATAAGACCAACAACATGCTGGGCAAGACGCTGGCCCAACTCTCAGGCGGTGACTCTACCAAACTATCGGATGAACAGAAGCGCATCGAGGCCGAGCTGGAAGCCTTCAAGAATAATATCTTCGGTGACAAACAGAAGCGTGACTCGCTCGACTCTGTGGCTGATGCCAAGGCTGACGTGAAGACGAAGACCAAGAAGGAGCGCCGTGCGAAGACCAAGACCGAAAAGGCCAGCCGCCGCACGAAGTCGTCATCATCGGCATCGTCCAGCAGTCCGGCTGCAGCCCGTGTGTCGGTGCGTCGTCAGAGACATTGATGAGCTAAGGTGCAAGGAAAATGAGAAGGAGGCTGTTTGTTCTTTTGCTATCGGTCGTGTTGGCCGTGCCGCTATGGTCGGAGAATTTGGTTGGCTTTGGCTTCAGGGGCGGTTTTGAACTGACCGAGATGAACTTCAATACCAATGCGTTGAGGGAGTCCAACCGTGCCGGGTTCTATGTGGGACCCACCCTGCGGATAGACCTGCCGCTGACGGGAATGGACCTTGATGTGGCACTGCTCTATAGCAAGCGTGACCTGAAGGTAGCGGGCGAGACGATGGGACAGAAGAGCCTGTTGCTGCCTGTCAATGCCCGTTATGGTGTCGGAGTAGGTGATGTGGTTGGCATCTTTGCCAGCATCGGACCGCAGTTCAGTTTCAATATCGGCGACGACATCTTCTATTGGAAGGACAAGGACAATAACAACAACCAGTACTCGCTGCAGAACACGATGATCAGTTTCAACCTGGGAATGGGGGTCACTATTGGTGGCCATTTGGAGGCTGGCGTGTACTATAACATACCGGCGGGGAAGACGGCTGACTTCACATGGGACAGACTGGGGTCGGAACTGAGGAACACCACCTGGGAGCGTGCCAAGTCGAAAACCAACGCATGGCATGTCGCCGTGTCTTATTATTTCTGAACAGCCTTGAACTTCGCCGATGTCATCCTCCCGTTGCCGCTCGACGGCACCTTTACCTATTCCATACCCCAGCAGTGGCAGCAACAGGTGAAGATAGGCATCCGTGTGCTCGTGCCTTTCGGGCGTAACAAGCAGTATGTGGGTATCGTTGCCAATTCGCATGACCGCCAACCTGAGGGCTACGAGGTTAAGGACATCCTGCAGCCCATGGACACCCAGCCCATCTTGTTGCCCCAGCAGTTGAAGTTGTGGCAGTGGATAGCTGACTACTATATGTCTCCTGTCGGCGAGGTCTATAAGGCAGCTTTACCCGCAGGACTGAAGGCTGAGGACGGTTACCGTCCGAAGACAGAGACCTATATCCGACTGACGGAACCTTATAGGAACGAGACGGCACTCCATGTTGCGCTTAATATGTTACAGCGTGCGACAAAGCAGCTGAAAGCCTTCACTGACTATCTTGCTCTCTCTGGCTGGGATCATGGGATGGGCGGTGAACTGACCCGTGACGAATTGCTTAACGAGGGACATACGCTGCAAACCATAGGATTGCTCATCAAACGCGGAATACTTGAGACCTATGAGGTGGAGGTGGGGCGCCTGAATCATGGTGGTGAACCTCATCCGGAAAATATCAAGAAACTGTCGCCCATACAGGAGAAAGCCTACAACGAGATACTATTTTCATTGCTGAAGAAGAATGTAACATTGCTTCATGGCGTTACTTCTTCGGGTAAAACGGAGATATATATTCACCTTATTCAGCGCGAGATAGACCAGCACCGTCAGGTGCTCTATTTGTTGCCGGAGATTGCTCTGACCGTCCAGATGATGGAACGTCTGCACCGTGTCTTCGGTGACCGATTAGGTATTTACCATTCCAAATACTCAGATGCTGAACGCGTGGAAATCTGGCGTAAACAGCTCTCCGGCCATCCCTACGATGTTATCCTTGGAGCCCGCAGTGCAGTCTTCTTGCCTTTCCAGAACCTCGGTCTCGTCATTATCGATGAGGAGCACGAGACCAGCTTCAAGCAGCAGGATCCTATGCCACGCTACCATGCCCGGAGTGTGGCCATCATGCTTGGCTCAAAAGTCCTGTTGGGGACTGCCACCCCCTCGATGGAGTCCTATCATAATGCGAGGACGGGGAAATACGGACTGGTGGAGCTGACCGGCCGCCATGAAGGCATCGAACTGCCCGAGATACAAGTGGTCGATACAGCTGACCTTGCCCGGCGCAAGATGATGAACGGCCCTTTCTCGCCTTTGCTCCTGACCCGTGTCCGTGAAGCCCTCGAACGCGGCGAACAGGCCATCCTCTTCCAGAACCGTCGGGGCTATGCACCGATGATTGAGTGCAAGACGTGCGGATGGGTGCCCCACTGCCAGAACTGCGATGTGTCACTCACCCTTCACCGGCAGCTGAACCAGTTGACATGCCACTATTGCGGAGCTGTCTATCAGGTGCCTGTGGAGTGTCCTGCCTGTGGCAGTACCGAACTGCAGACACGTGGCTATGGCACGGAGAAGATAGAAGACCAGGTACGTGACATTTTCCCCGAGGCTCGCATCAGCCGGATGGACCTCGACACTACCCGTACCCGTCATGCCTACGACCGTATCATCAGTGACTTTGCCGCCGGGCGTACCAACCTGCTCATTGGTACGCAGATGATTTCAAAGGGTCTCGACTTCGACCGTGTCAGCGTTGTAGGCATCCTCAATGCCGACACCATGCTAAACTACCCAGACTTCCGTGCCTACGAGCATGCCTTTATGATGATGTCGCAAGTCAGCGGGCGTGCCGGTCGTAAGGGCAGGCGGGGACTTGTCATCCTGCAGACCCGCCAGCCGAATCTGCCAGTCATCCGGCAGGTCGTCCATAATGACTTCGCCGCGCTCTATCAGTCACTCTGTGCCGAGCGGCAGGAGTTCCGCTACCCGCCTTACTATCGGCTTATCGATGTTTATCTGAAGCATCGTAGTGATGCTCTCGTAGAGACAGCTGCCCAAGAGCTGGGCTTCCGCCTGCGCCAATGGTTCGGGGGCCGTGTCCTTGGTCCAGATAAGCCAGGTATAGCCCGCGTAAAGGCGCTCTGCATCCGTAAGCTTGTGCTCAAACTGGAACCCCAGCTCAACATGGCCGAGGTGCGGCGTTACCTGAAGCTTGCCCAGCAACAGATGCTGCAGGACAAGCGCTACGCCTCCCTGCAGGTCTATTACGATGTTGATCCGTTATAAATAGGGTTAACCGCCGATGACGACCTGAAGACCGTGTCTTTCAAGTTGTGCTGTACACCGTTTCAGCGTTTCTTCCGACGGAGTGTCCATTGGGATGGACTCTGGGTTATAGGTGTTCCACATGCGGCAGTGCTTGTCCTTGCCCACGTCGTGATAGGGCAGCAGGTTTACTGTCTTGCGCTGCCAAGGTAGTTTTTCGAGGAAACAGGCAGTGGCCTCGATATTCTCTTCATCGGCATTGATGCCTTCGATGAGGGGTATGCGGATGAAAAAGTCCTTATCGGCCTCTGCTATATGGCAGATGTTCTGTAATATTTGTTCGTTGGGAACTCCCGTGTAGCGGCGGTGCTTCTCAGAGTCCATCAACTTGATATCTACAAGCATCAGTTCACATTCGCCGGCCACCTTCATCACCGTCTCCTGAGAGGCGTAGAGTGTCGTATCTACCGTGCGATGGAATCCTCGTCTGCCCAGTTCGCGAAGCAGTTCCAACGTATGGTCTCGATGCATCAGCGGTTCGCCGCCACAGAGCGTCACTCCGCCGCCGCTGTCCTCCATGATGGTACGCTCTTTCTCCACCTCCTCCATCAGTTCCTCCATGGTGTACTCACCGCCGCACATCTCCAGTGCGGTGGTGGGGCACACTTCGGTACACATGCCGCAGAGGGTGCAGTTCTCAGCCATCCGGATACCGTCAGGCGACAGTTCCAGAGCATGCTGAGGACATGCCTCTACACACGTCCGGCAACCGATGCACTTGCTCTTCTTGTAGAGAACCTGCGGTCGTGGTGTCCAGCCCTCAGGGTTGTGACACCACACACATCGTAGCGGGCAGCCTTTCAAAAAGAGTGTGGTACGGATTCCCGGCCCATCGTTGATGGCGTATCGTTTTATATCAAAAATATACATATCCTATCTTCGTGGGGGATTATGCCTTATAGTGGAGCCGTCGCCAAGCGCAACCATTCACATTCACCTTCGTCAAGGTGTGGAGCGAGGCGGTCATATACCATCTGGTGGTACTGGTCGAGCCAGTCTGTTTCTTCCTGTGTCATCATCTCACGGACGATGGGACGCTTGTCAATGGGACAGAGCGTCAGTGGTTCGAAACCGAGGAAACGGCCGAACTCTGTCTCCTTGTAGGGTACAATGAGCAGCGTGTTTTCCGTACGTGCGCCGCAGCGTCCTTCAAGGTATATGCCTGGTTCGTCGGTAATGGTCATGCCGGCTACTAACGGAGCAGGCTTCCACTCCATGCGGAACTGGTGAGGCCCCTCGTGGACATTCAGGTAGGTGCCTACACCGTGCCCTGTACCGTGCAGGTAGTTCAGTCCGTAGCGCCACATGTCTTTGCGGGCAAGGATGTCTATCTGGGTGCCGCTGGCTCCGCTGGGGAACTTGCATAGTTCTATTTGGATATGTCCTTTCAGAACCAATGTGTAAATAAGCTTCTCCTGATCGGTAAGAGGACCGAGGGCAATGGTGCGTGTGATGTCTGTTGTTCCGTCCAAGTATTGGGCACCACTGTCGAGCAGCAGCAAACCGTGTGGTTCCAGGGGAATATCGGTTTCGGGCGTTGCCTCATAGTGGACGATTGCTGCATGTGTTCCGTAGCCGGCGATGGTATCGAACGAGATGTCACGGTAAAGCGGTTGTTCAGCACGTAGCGATGTCAGTTTCTTGTCGATGGAGATTTCTGTCTGTTTACCGGCTTCTACGGCAGGAATCAGCCACTTCAGAAATTTCACGAGTGCGATGCCGTCTTTCAGCATCGCATTCCTAAAACCCGCTATTTCGGTGGTGTTCTTGATGGTTTTCATCCGTTTTACAGGCGACTCTGCTTCGACAATCTCGCGTGTGACGGTTTTGTACAACGTGTAGTTCACCTCGTCGGGGTCAAGCAGGATGTTGTACTCGAAATAGTCTTTCAGCCCCTTCACGACATTCTCGTAGCTGTCCACTTTAATCCCTTCGGCCTGCAGGTAGGCTGAAACCTCGGGTGTCAGCTTTATCTTATTTATATATAAGGTGGCGTCCTTCGAAGAAATCAGCAAGTAGGAAACGAAAACAGGGTTGCAGTGGACATCGGTGCCGCGCAGGTTCAGCGTCCAGGCGATATCGTCGAGTGCCGACATCAGCATGCCGTCGGCATGCTTCTCGCGAAGAGCCTTGCGGATGCGGGCAATCTTGTCGTGGGTCGTCTCGCCGGCATATTCCAGCGGGTAGATTTCCAATGGGTTCTCGGGAATGGCCGGACGGTTGCGCCAGATGAGCTTCAGCGGGTCCAGGTTGGTGCGCAACGTCAGACCGCCCTCACGGCGCAGGTCGGCAATCAGCTCCTTGACGCTATTGGCCGAACTGCACCAGCCGTCAATACCTACTTCTGTAAACTGGGAGCCGGCGTTTGAAAGTTGGCTGTTAATCCACTGTGGAATGGTCGGCGTGCCCTCTATCTTCAGTTTCATCAGCTGGAACTCCGTACCCTCCAGCTGTTGTTCTGCGGCGATGAAATAGCGTGAGTCCGTCCACAGGGCAGCACTGCTGAGTGTAATTACAGCCGTACCCGCCGAACCGTTGAAGCCCGAGATGAACTCACGGCCTTTCCAGTGGTCGGGAATATATTCCCCCTGATGGGGGTCGGTGCTGGGAAAGATAAACGCGGCGAGATGCTCGCGGCGCATCACCTCGCGGAGGTCTGACAGCCTGTCGTTAACGGACTTTACCATAGTATCAGAATTTGTAGTCGATGCCGAGGCCAATAACATTATTGGTACGTGAGAAGGTCTCCTGACCGTAAGCAGCCGTCTTCGTGTAGTCGCTGTAGATAGTGATGAAGTAGCCGGCATTCAAGCGAACCTTCTCGTTGATGTTCCATGCACCGCCCAGTCCGATGGAGTAGCTGTCGCAGGCGAAGGAGGTGTTCTGCTGATAACCGTCGGAGAGTCCGTAGTCAGTACGCTGACCGCCACAGCTGACAGTGAACTTGTCGTTGATGTCGTATTCAACGCCAGCCAGGATTTCGTGGGTGCCGTGAGTTAGCTCGTCTTGACGGTCACCAGCCATTTTAGCGTTTTTGTCGTCGAAGAAGTGATACTCAAGGGTGCCACGGAGCTGGGGAGTGAACTCGTAACCGGCGGCAACAGAAAGCAGGGCAGGCATGTCGTAGCGCGTGCGCACGCCGTCTTGATAAGGTGTGGTATAAGTGGCCAAACCGCCTTCTACCGTCTGCTTGATTTGTGTGGCCATTGTAGCGGCTTGGTCTGCGGGCAGAGCACCAGCAACGACCAGCTGTGTCAGCGGAGCTACAACCAGCTGGTCAGTGTTGAGCGAAGCCGACAGCGAGTTGGTCTCGTTCTCGGTGCTAATCTTGGTGCGGAACTCGTAGCGGGCGGTCAGCGTGAGGGGACCCTGATGATAGTTGACGCTAACCAAAGGTGTGAAGCCCCATCCTTTCTGATCGACGTCGAGCGCGAGGCTGGCGAGGTTACCGATGGTGGAGTGGTTGGCCTTGACATGCCCCCGATAATAGCCGTCATAGTAGTTGACGCGCAAGCCTGCCGCTGCCGAGAAGCAGTCGAGAATCCTGTAGGTGTAGTTGAACTGTGCACCGTAGATATATTGCTTGCCCTTCATCTCAGAATCGAACTGGTTGGGGCTGACGACGGGGGCGAAGCCCTGTGTAGCCTGGTTCAGGTTCTGTGTCAGTGAGGTGATGGTGCTGCCCAGCAGTACGTTGAACATGGGCACACCCTCGTCGTACTTCACGAAGCCGCCGCTGCCCACGATGCCAATCATCGACGACACTGCCCAGCGATCCTTCTTGTACGAGGCAAAGAGGGCTGGCACGATGGGAGCCGATGCTTTGCCTTCGTAGGTATGCCCGTTCCATTCGATATCGCGGTTCTGCCACGGTTTCTGAAAGTCGAGCGACATCTGGAAACCGTCGTAGCCCCACGCCAGTCCGGCGGGGTTCGAGTAGGCGGCGTCAATCTCCATTGAAGCGCCGCGTGCCATCATGCGGTCGAAGGCGATGTGATAGTTGGTGTTGGTCATCAGACCGCCGGCCTGGGCCGTCGCCGTCAAGGCGAGGGCTGCCGTAAAGATAAATAATTTCTTGGTCATGGTTTGTCTGTGTAATATAAATTCGGCTGCAAAGGTACAAAAAAATATCCTTGCAGCCGAATTTTTGGAGAGAAATCTGCCAAAAAGGAACAACTTCTTACAGGTCCACCTGACAGCCGATGCCTAACACGTGGTTGGTGCGTGTGAAGGAGTCACTGATGAGTGGCTCGCGTGAAGTCACACGGTCATAGGTGTCGTACATGGTCTGGAAGTAACCGGCCTTCAGGGTCAGCTTGTCGGTGGCCTTATAGCTGAATCCAAAGCCGATGCTGTTGCTGTTGACAACGAACGACATGTCGTTCATGTACTCATCGGTCAGTCCGTAGCGGGTCAGCTGGCCACCGACGGAGATGGTCAGCCGGTCGGTGACATCCCATTCTGCACCTAACAGGAACTCATTGGAGTTGTGGTCGAGTTTGTCCTGGGCCTCGCCATACCAGTCGGCCTGCTTGTCGAAGTAGTGGTGCCAGCCGGCGTTCAGGCGCACATCGTTGATGGGACTCCACTGGGCGCCGACAGCCAGCAGTGCGGGAACGTCCTCGTTCACCTCCTCCTCATCGCGGAACTTGTTGACAGCCGCAATTTCACTTGCTTCGTTGACGGTCGATTCGTTCTTCATGCGGATCTGGGTCTTGAACTCATACTTGGCGGCAAAGTTGAAGTTGCCTGTCTTGTAGTCAACACCGATGACGGGTGCTAAGCCCACGCTCGACTGGTTGCACAGAAGGTTGACGCCCTGTGAGTATTTCTGCAGCGAACCGATGCTCTGCTTTGCACCTTCCAACTGTGCTTTCGTGGCTGCCAGCTCTGCATACTGAGGCAGGGCGGTGGCTCCGGCAGCCTCGTACTGGGCCATGCCCGCATTGACCTGGTCGATGGAGTTGTCAACAGTGGTTGAGGCTGTCTGCAGGAAACTGCCGAAGTTCATGTAACGGTCGTCGCCGACGTTTACCATGATGTTGCTGATCTTAGCCTTATAGGTGGCCGTGCCGTATAACAGGCGCAGACCGCCATAGACGGAGAGGTTGTCATAAATCTTGTAGGCTGCACCTGCCTGGAATCCGAAGTAGTACTGACGGCCCTGCATGTAGCCGTCCATATCGTAGCCTTTCGCACCGAAGGGCTTCAGTTGGTTGGCGATATTGCCGACGACGCTCTCAAACGAGCCCAGTCCGTCGGCGAACTCGCAACTGCCGCCCCCTCCAGGTACTGAAAAGTTGAACTGTATGCTCCAGTCCCCTTTGTTATAGGCAGCTTGCAGTGATGGAATGATTGGTGCATCGGCTGTTCCTTCGAAAACCTTGGTGCTTTGGCCATTGTTTTTGCGGCCGAGTGCAAAATAGGGACTGGTAGAGGTAATGGTACGTGTTTGGTGGGCATACTGCCAGTTGAAACCTAAATGGAACCCTTCGGGCAGGAAGGCCACGCCGGCGGGATTGGAATAGACACCGTCAAGCCCGATGGCGGCATCGCGGGCGGGGTTGCGGAGAAAGTCGATACTTTGGTTTGTGTTGGTCAAGATGCCGCCAGCCTGGGCGGTGGTTGCTGTTACGGCAAGCACTGCGCCGGCCAGCTTTTTCTGAAAAATGTTCATATCCTAAAAACTTCTTAAATAATTTGGCTGCAAAGGTAGGCTTATTGTTCGGTTTTTCTCCGTTTTCGCACACGGTATTAGGATATGTTAACTTAAAGAGGCTTAAAAACTGCACAAACCAATGTTGTTTGTGCAGCTTTTTCCGCTACTTTTTCAACTCCGGATAGCTGATGCGGGTGTGGTAGATGGTCTTGAGCTTCTCGATGAGTACGGTCTTGGCGTACTGGATGTCGCGGAACGTAATGGGGCACTCACGGAAGTAGCCTTCATCCATCTGACTGTCGATAATGCGGTTCACCAGGTCGCGGATATTCTGCTCGGTATATTCCTTGATTGAGCGCGAGGCAGCCTCGACGGCATCGGCCATCATGAGGATGGCCTGTTCCTTGGTTGACGGGTTGGGGCCAGGGTAGGTGAATAGCAGGTCATCGACGGGCTCCTCGGGAAACTCGTTCTTCTGCTTGATGTAGAAATACTTGGTCTTGCCCAGGCCGTGATGAGTGGCAATGAAGTCGCGGATGACCTGCGGCAGGTTGTACTTGTCGGCCAGTTTCAGTCCCTCGGTGACATGGCTGATGAGCAACTGGGCACTTTCAATATAGGTCTTGCCGTCGTGGGGGTTCATGCCGGCCTGGTTTTCGGTGAAATAGATGGGGTTGGTAATCTTGCCGATGTCATGGTACAGGGCACCGGTGCGTACAAGCTGGCTCTTGGCATCGATCTTGCGGGCTATCTCGGCTGCCAGGTTGCCTACCTGGATGGAGTGCTGGAAAGTGCCCGGAGCGACCTCACTCATGCGGCGGAGGAGTTCCTTGTTCATGTCCGACAGCTCAATGAGCGTGATATTCGACGTGAAGTTGAATGCCTTTTCCATGATATACAGCAGGGGGTACGAGCAGAACAGCAGCAGGCCGTTGATAAGCAGGAAGTTGAACTCGCTGTAGTCAATGCTTGTAATGTCGTTGTCGCGTATCCAGAAGAGAGCCAGGTTGGTGAGTATGGTGATGCCTGTGATAAGGGCAGCCGTCCAGAACAATTGTGAGCGGCTGCTGAGTTCGCGTAGCGAGAAGATGGCCACGACTCCGGCCACTTCCTCAACGGCAATGAATTCCAGGGGATGCTGGAGCATGGCGGCACAGATGAGCACCATCGTGGTGTGGGCCATGAAGGCTGTCCGTGAGTCCATGAACACACGGATGAATATCGGTACCATCGCGAAGGGAATGATATAGACGTGTAGCACGTTGTGGGTCACCATCAGCGAGGCTACCACTGAGAACAGCAGGATAAGCGCGTAGAGCATCGACAGCGAACGGGGCTTGTCGTAGTAGTCTCTGCGGAAGAGCCACAGGTAGATGGTGAAGCAGGCTATCAGGATGCCTACATACAGTATCTCGCCCAGGATGATGTAGCTGATTTTGGCATCGTCCTTGTGGCGCCGCTCGTTTTCGCGGAAGAATGACTCCAGGATATTGTATGTGTGGTCATCGACAATATCGCCTCGCCCTATGATTTTCTGGCCACGCTGGGCGACGCCGCTGGCCAAGGGTATGCTGTTGATCAGGTCATCCTGGCTGGCTTCGCTCCGCTCTTTGTCATACGAGAGGTTAGCCATGATGTAGTCGTTCAGGTTGCACTTCAGTAGCAGTTCCTTGTATTCCGCCAGGCGTTCATCGACAAACAGCTGCTCGTAAGCACCGACGGTGGAGTAAATCTGGCTGACCTGTGTGCTCACGGCTGTCTTCCCGTTGACGATGCGGATGGTTTTCGAAGTGTCTTCGTGCAGACTGTTGTAGTCGGACGTGTTCATGATGCCCTGCGTATAGAACTGTTGCAGCTTCTCCGTAATCAGTCCCGTGTAGTTGACCGGAAGCCCAGCAATGCCGTTGGCATAGTCTTTCCTGAACTGCTTCAGTTGCTTCGTACCGACTTCCTGATTGTAATTGTAATATGGCTCAAAAGTCTTCAGCAGACTGTCACGTTGCTTCTTGACCAGCTCCTCGCTCTTGTAGATGGGGAAGTCGAAAGGTGCCGTGAAGTCGGCATAGCGCCAGGGCTTGCCGGGTTCCACCTTGAAACTGGCCTCTTTCTCACGGGGCATAGCCCACACAATCAGTGAAATAGTTCCCGCTACTAACAGTGCCCTGACAAGCAGGTTACGCCAGTAAATATTCTCTATTATTTGTCTATTTTTCATTTTTTATCAAGTTTGCGCCGCAAAGATACGAAAAAAAGAAATAATATTTGTATCTTTGCACAAAATTTCGAAAAAGAGATGTCAGAAAGAAGAGTTAGAGTACGTTTCGCCCCCAGTCCGACAGGGGCTTTGCATATCGGCGGAGTCCGCACCGCCTTGTATAATTACCTGTTTGCACGCCAGCACGGCGGCGACTTGGTGTTCCGTATCGAGGATACCGACTCAAACCGCTTCGTGCCCGGTGCCGAGGAGTACATCATCGAGTCGTTCAAGTGGCTCGGCATCAAGTTCGACGAGGGTGTCTCGTTCGGTGGCGACAAGGGTCCCTACCGGCAGAGCGAGCGCCGCGATATCTATAAGAAGTATGTGCAGCAGCTGCTTGACAACGACAAGGCCTACATCGCCTTCGATACGCCTGAGGAGCTGGAGGCCAAACGTCAGGAAATCAAGAACTTCCAGTACGATGCTCACACACGCGGCATGATGCGCAACTCGCTGACAATGCCGCGCGAGGAGGTGGACAGCCTGATAGCCGACGGACAACAATATGTGGTGCGCTTCAAGGTGATGCCCGGGCAGGAGATTCACGTCTTCGACCTCATCCGCGGCGAGGTGATCGTCAAGAGCGACATCCTCGACGACAAGGTGCTCTTCAAGAGTGCCGACGAGCTGCCCACCTACCATCTGGCCAACATCGTCGACGACCACCTGATGGAGATCTCACACGTCATCCGCGGCGAGGAATGGCTGCCATCGGCTCCGCTCCATGTGCTGCTCTACCGCGCCTTCGGATGGGAAGAAAC
>Ga0326512_10002489_pt1 | contig 13655 bp, 9 predicted proteins | sample 1_2617_0518_D_FD_203652 | JGI IMG/M metagenome (GOLD analysis project Ga0326512, IMG submission 203652) | Bovine rumen microbial communities from UC Davis, California, United States - 1_2617_0518 | ecosystem: Host-associated > Mammals > Digestive system > Stomach > Rumen | place: USA: California... | reverse complement strand
CAATATGCTTGCGCTGTATGTTTGATAATATCTTCGATAATGATGGTAGCGTACCAAGTACTTACCATAGCTGACGTGGCTAACGGACTACTCATGTATGTAGCGCAAGCGTTCCTACTCGCAGGTTCTATATTCGGACTGGACTACTACATTAAGAAAATCAAGGATGATTTTCAAAGTTGAGAGTTGAGAGTTGAAAGGCAGTTTTAAAGTTTATAGTGTAAAGTAATGGCGCAGGATGTTTTTCATCTTGCGCCATTGACTTCGTCGATAACCAATAACTGTTAACCTTTAACCGTTAACCATTAACCGTTAACCGTTATTGTCGAGAGACACGCAAGCCCTTTTTGTGCACGCAAGACTGGTTAGGCGTGACGGCGTGACATTTGGTATTTCAACAACTACGGAGGCACCCAAGCCCTCTACGAAGGCATCACCTTTGAGAAAGACAGGGATTCGGATTGATTTATATTTGCAAATCATTTTTTTATTGTTTTTCTTTGCACTTTACAAAAAAAAGCGTAAATTTGCACCGAAAAGTTAGAAAAAATGTATTAACCACACACAAAACCGAACTTTCGAGTGTTATTTATGAGAATAGAAAGAGACATTATCAACCAGTTCAAGATATGGAAAGAGGCTCCAGACAGGAAGCCAATTCTACTACGAGGTGCACGTCAGATAGGTAAGACATGGGCGATGGAGGCTTTCGGCAAAGAATGTTTCAAGTACTATGTCAAATTTGATTTCGACAGGCAGCAGGAGTTGAAGTCCGTATTCAAGACCTCAAAGGACCCAGAGCGTATAGTCAAAGAGTTGACACTCTATTGCGACCAACCAATCATCGCTGGCGAGACACTGATAATTTTCGACGAGATACAGGAGTGCGAAGAAGCACTAAACAGTCTGAAATATTTTCGCGATGAAGCACCACAATATCACATCATTGCTGCTGGTTCTTTGTTGGGCGTAGCCGTCAAAAAACGCAAGATGATGGTACCTGTTGGAAAAGTGACAATCAAAAACATGTTCCCCATCACCTTCAAAGAGTTTCTTCGTGCAAGCGACACGCCTACCTTTGAATATATAGAAACCCTTGATGAGATTCGCCACCTGCCAGAAATCATTATGAACAAACTGCGCACAGAGTATCGCCGCTATCAGGTCTCAGGCGGTATGCCAGAAGCCGTTGTTGCCTTGCTTGAAAACAAAGGCATTGGCGAGGTTGAAGCGACACTTCAAGACATTCTTGATCTCTATGAATTGGATTTTGCAAAATATGCCGAACCACGTGAGATTCCTCGTATTCATGCCATTTGGCACTCGCTGCCAGCCCAGTTATCGAAAGAGAATAGAAAATTCATCTATAAGGTAATAAAGAAAGGTGCCCGTTCCAAAGATTACGAAGATGCACTTATGTGGTTGGAGGATGCAGGAATGATTTATCGTGTATTCAACATCAGCAAACCAGGTATGCCCTTATCGGCCTATGAAGAAACAGATGCCTTCAAGGTATATGCCTGTGATTGTGGTCTGCTCCGTCGTTTGGCCCATCTGCCTGCAACCGTTGTTACTGACCCAATCGCCAACTACACAGAGTTTAAAGGGGCTATGGCTGAAAATGCTGTACTCCAGTCCTTCAAACCTTTGCTGGATGACCAAACACCCTATTATTGGACTTCACCAGGGACAGCAGAAGTTGAATTTATTATACAATGGGACGATAAGATTATCCCCGTTGAGGTTAAGGCTGAGGAAAACATTAGCGGAAACAGTTTATCTGAATATAACAAAAAATACACACCTCCATATCGTATGAGATTTTCTATGCAAAATTTCCAATATAATAGCGGACTATTGAGCTGTCCATCTCCTTTAGCTGGATGGACAGACAAATGGATGTCAATGATAAACCATCATTAAAAAGAATAACAATATGATCAACAAAGAATCTGGATATGTATATTGCTGACTAACCCAAGTTCTTGCGGAGGCACCCAAGAACTCTACGAAGGCATCACTTTTGAGAAAGACAAGGATTCAGAGTAGGATTAGCGCCAAACAAACATCAAATCAAATCGCTTATTAAAATAAATAGTGTAATTCAAACAAAATCGCTTATTGCAACAACCTTTTTTTGTAAAAATTCGGTTATTACAATAAGTTTTTATAAATTTGCAGCAAAATAATCAAATATACATGCCTAACAAAGAACCTGGATATGGATAAAAAGACATTAGAATTTGTAACATATTGCATTGGGAAGTTATCAGTAATGCTGAAACTGCCTCAAAATGAAATATACAAACGGCTGAAAACATCAGGTATCTTGTATAACTACATCGTGCCCTCATACGATGTACTGCACACATTTAGTTCTCGATATTTGATGGAAGATCTTACGGAATATATGAGGGAGAAAGGAGTATTGCCAGCATGAAACTATATCATTCGTCAAATGTAAGCGTTGAACACCCAGATACAAAACATTCACGCTTATATCTCGACTTTGGACGCGGGTTCTATCTACAAGTGAACAACTATGAGTGAAGAAAGTAAGCAAGTATTAAGAAGTTCTCAATGTGCACGAATTATTGTCTGCATAAGCGAGATGTTTAATGTACCACTTGATAAAGCTACCGATATTTATTACAATTCAGAGACTGCTAACCTGATAGAAGAAGGCGTTGCTGATTTGCATTGTCGCAGTGACAAATATCTGGCAGAAGAGGTTTGGCGAGAGTTTCAGGAGAGTAAGTAAGATAAAGATGCCTAACAAAGAACCTGGATATGGATATACAAAAAATACAAGAATACAAATCTACTTTCGACTTGATAGCGAAGGATATCAAGGATGATGAAGGGAAGTCTATCGAAGTTTGGTATGCACGTGAGTTGCAACAGGTGTTAGGCTATGCCCGATGGGAGAATTTTGTAGTAGCCGTTGGACGAGCTATGGAATCGTGTAAAACGCTGGAAATCAATATTGATGACCATTTTCGTGAGGTCACGAAAATGGTCCAGCTTGGTAGTGGTTCACAGCGTGAGGTTCAAGACTTCATGCTCACACGATATGCTTGCTATTTGATAGCGCAAAATGGTGATCCGAAGAAAGAAGAAATTGCTTTTGCCCAAAGTTATTTCGCTGTCCAAACACGCAAAGCTGAACTCATTGAAGAACGATTAAACGAAGTTGCGCGTCTGAATACTCGTGAACGTTTACGAGCCTCTGAAAAGCAGTTAAGTCGTAATATCTATCAACGTGGAGTAGATGACCGTGGTTTTGGACGTATCCGTTCAAAAGGCGACTATGCCTTATTTGGAGGACTTTCTACAGACCAAATGAAACGCAGACTTGGTATTAAAAGCGGTGCTTTGGCCGATTATCTGCCCACATTGACGATTGCAGCAAAAAATCTTGCTACAGAGATGACCAATTACAACGTAGAACAAAAAGACCTCTATGGTGAAGCAAGTATCACAGCTGAGCACATACAGAACAATCGTAGTGTTCGTGGTATGTTAGGGCAACGCGGAATCAAACCTGAGGAACTTCCACCTGCAGAAGATATCAAGAAAGTTGAACGGCGTGTAGCCAGAGATGAGAAAAGCATGCTTAAAGAATCTCAAAAACTACCATAAGATAGCAAATAATGAAAAACAAAGAACCTGGATATGGATATATGCTGACTAACCCCAGTTTTCGCGAAGGCATCCAAGCCCTCTACGAAGGCATCACCTTCAAGAAAGACAAGGATTCAGAGTAGAATATGGGGGATTGCTTAAAAATATCATGTACAAAACTTTTTTGAGTGGTTCTGATATAGTTTGCTAAAAATTTAGTACCTTTGCATCCAGCATAAACAACGATAAGTCTCTTGCTCTTTATTCTTGGTTTGTTGTGATTTGCTAAAAATTTAGTACCTTTGCATCCAGCATAAACAACGCACTGAAAGCCCAGGCAGAGGCGAATGTAGTTGTGATTTGCTAAAAATTTAGTACCTTTGCACCAGCATAAACAACCGAAAAAGTTAAGTTCATAGGTTGCCCGTGTTGTGATTTGCTAAAAATTTAGTACCTTTGCATCCAGCATAAACAACTATCGGAACTCATTCCTTCTATGCCGTACCGTTGTGATTTGCTAAAAATTTAGTACCTTTGCATCCAGCATAAACAACTGACCTGATATAAGGCGTTGAATATGTGTAAGATACAAGGTTTTTTAGAAAAAGAAAAAAGATGCTTATGGTGATGAAATCCTGCTAACAAAGGCAGGATTTCTTTTTCTAAAACAGTTCAAGTTGAAGAGGTTGATTCTCTTGTGGTTGCTCTTTTTGTCCATAGAAAATCTCAATATCTCCGAATTGTTTATCGGTAATAGTAAGTATTCCAATCTTTCCATATTCTGGCAAAAAAGAGCGAACCCTTCTCATATGCACATCCATATTTTCTCTACTAGCGCAATGACGTACATATATAGAAAACTGAAACATTGTGAAACCATCACATTTTAATTGTTTTCGGAATTGTGCATAAGCTTTCCTGTCTTTTTAATCATTTTGATTAGTAAAGATTTTACCCAATAGAGATACTTGTATCTTATGAGGATTGTGTGCTATATATGATTTGAAACTCTTGATTCGTATAAACCTTTTGCTTAATGCTGCTTCTGGAGTAGTTGTTGATGTTGTATCAGTATGTAATCTGAAGAAATAGTCAAGGGTTGAGATACTTTGTATCCTATAGATATGTTTTCCCAACTCTTCGTAATTGTTTGTAGAGATGCATATCTCAAAGTCATTATCATCCATATCCATAACGAACATATCATTTGATTGGAGACTTTCTATAAAAGTCCAATCTCTCATGGGGAGTGATTTAATTAAGGAATCAGGGAAGTTTTCCCCATTATTTTCTCTTTGGGTAATCTCATCCCATAGTGCTTTAGGGTCTTTTATTATTAAAGGCAACCTGTATTTAGACCTTTCTACGGCTTGCCAGAAAGTGTAGATGCATTCTTTGTATTTTCCATTTTCGTCTGCATATATTGCTACATGATGATTATTTTTGGTAAGCACATACGAAATAGGGTCGTTATTATTGTTATATCGCAAAGGCTGTACAGCACTAAGTCCCGTATAGCATCTAACTTTTTTTATAACAATGCTCTTATTTTTGTCGGCATATAATGGATGCTCATCTAATGTTTTAAGTTGTTCAAATGCCTGTTTGCATCTATTTTCTCCTTTATATGGTTTCCCTTCAACTAAAGCTTTTTCTGCTTCGCTACGATATGTCTCACCATCGGGGAAAGCCTCGTTTAGTCTTTCTTTGATGACATCCCTGATATGTTTATCAACAACATAACTGAGAGCCTTTTCTATTTCATCATTTATATAATACTGGTTAGTTTTTTTATCAAGGACAACATCGCACGTTTCTTTACCCTTGAAGATATCTTCAACCTTATATCGAGTGACAATTTTGGTGGTTTCCTTGCCATCCTTGTCATATTGCTTTATAGCGCCATATATGGTTTGTTCATGTAGTTGTCCGCGAGGTATCCTAAGTCCTGTCTGTATAGTTATAGGCTTACCATTCTTATATACCTTTCTTTTGCCAGGTACTGTAGTTCTCTTGCCCGCTTTCATAGAAACAAGTATTGAAGCAACCTTATGTAGTACATACTGCCTATCGAAAGGCTTTTTCTCCATTATCCATTGCTGGAGCAGGTTATTGTCCTTCCAATCTTTTCTTGCAGAGTTCACCTCTTTACGCATTTCATCTCTGGAAGCATGAAGCGTATTTATGTGTTGTACTATAGAGCGAGAAGTGCAAGCAACAGCCAATGCATCTACTGCATGATGGCGATGATCAAGGCGCTTTGACCAGTCTTTTATCACCTCACGTTGTTGATTTGTTTTCTCATCAGTTACGAAACTCGTCAATCCTGCTTCTTTGTAGTTGGGGAAATTCAGTTCGTGGAGAATTGTGTCATATCCCCATGTGTGCCTTATCAAGTCTGTGATAGTTCCGCTTGTTGCTACGACTTCACGGCATGCTGTCTTCAATATTTCCTGTGCTTTCTTTGATATATACTGGGAAAGTCGCAATTGTCTTTCTATTGGCGTTTCCCATATCATAATATCTTCTTTTGTTTCTTTGCCTTCTTTCTTGCGACTGAGGTAGTCATCATATGATGCTAGCAGGTGTGAATGCTTCTTTCCTCCAATCTGATGACTTTGATACATATCATCAACTCTATCAAGATAAGCCTGCAAGTTTGATTTAGTACGCATATAATCCAATGCAGTACGTCCACCTTTTTCTTTATTACATTCTCTGCAAGAACATACTTGATTGGCAAAACTGTCATCAAACATAAGAGCTTTAGGTATAACATGTTCGCGCTCTGCATCAGAAGACTTTATAAACTCATTGAAGCTAATAGGTTGACCGCAATAGAAACATCTTTTATTAGATTCTTCCCATAAACGATATCTTAGTATCCTATTGCGTGTAGGGCGAACGCCCTCTTCTACCAACATTTTAGCATATTCTTCATTCCTCTTTTGTTGTTTACGTATTCCATCAGATGCTTCTTTACGTTCGTCTTTGCTCTGCTTTAGTTCACGAGCCAACTCAACCCTTACCTCATCAATACGCTCACCTCGCTTTTCGAGGCGGGCACTGAGTTGATTAAAGACATTTATAGTTTGATTTAATATCTTTTCGACAGTGGGTTGTCTAAGTTCTCCCTTTTTTAAAGCAGGGATTTGATTCAGTAATTCTCTATTAGCATTTTCCTCTTTTGTTAGGCTACCCGAATGATTATATCCAACATATTCGCAGGAATCGCTATAGTCCAACCCATCCATTAAGTATGGTAGCATTTTGCACATCGCCTTCGATGATAAATTGGCATAACCTGGTGTAACGAAGTCTATGTCATTTAAAGCATTGACAACTGAAGCATCTTCCACATTGAACTCTTTGAGAAATTTAGCGATGGCATTGAATCGTTCATCCACATTCTTTATAGAATAAATAATATGCCAAAGTCTGTACAGAGGTTCGTCAAGATAGGTATTCTTAATGCGAAGAAGTATCTCACCAGTTTCTTCGTCAACATTCTTGGTTTCTTCTGTCTCAAGGTTGAAGCGTGTAATATCCTTAATTGTTGAATCTGGTAGTGAGGACAAAGCTGAAAGAATAGCACATTTGGTGGTGTTGCCTTTTATACCAGATTTCATTGCTTTATCACAATACCAACCAGACTTTGAAGTTAAGCCTAGTACACTTTGTACATCTTTTAGTTTTAAGGTTTCTGCATTGTCCATAACACCTGCGATGACCTGCCTCTGCTCTTTCGAAATGAACAGGTATTCATTGCGTCGGTTATGGAAACGAATATTGTTGATTGACTGCCAATTCTTGAATATCTGGAATAGAGGTGAGGTTCTAGGTGCAACCTTAGGACCATCATATATTATCTCGCCCTTTTCATTGCGCTTCACATTTCCTTCTGCATCATAAAAACACCTTTTCTCAAATTCGCAAATGGATACAAGATGCTTGCATGACCTTAAATCACGTTGATAATATATGATTCTATTCTTTATTTCATCAATAACCTCATCTGTTAATATGTCAGGATAAAAACCTTGCTGACACTTCATTATGATGTCATACTCCTCTTCATATGCTTGTCTCGGATATATCTGGTCCTTTATCCTGTATACAAAAAGGGTCTTTCCGTCATGTGTAACAGCTGTTTCTTCTAATTTCTGTGCAAAGAATTGACCTATCGTCATCCCTAAACTGTTCAGTTCTGTATAGCGACTGTTTATCTCTTTTACATATGCTCTTTGCTTAGAATCCTTCTTGTCGGCTTGTGAATGTTTGTATCCTCTCTTCTGATTGAGATGATATAGCACACGACCGAGTTCGCTTAGGGTAACTTTCTCTTTTGCGGCATTGGCCCTTAGCTGCCATAGTTCAAGCACAGGCAGTTTGATAAGATTCTCATCTGGCAGCATGTTGAGTTGACGTAATTTTTCCGTAAGTGCTTGTCTGCGCAGCTGGTATCTGTCATAATTTCTTCGTATTCCTCGTGCTGTTGTCCTATCCGCATTAACGGTTACATCTTGTCCTCGTGTAAACTTATCACCTTCATTCTCTGCCAAAGGCACAATTCTTACGCCCATTCCCTGAATCTCAACAGGTGTATTATTATCTTCTGCTTTAATCAAAGCCCAACCAACACTTGTTGTTCCAAGGTCTAACCCTAATATATTTTTCATAGAATAAAAATATTTTTTCTAATTTATTTGGTGGTTTTAGATTTTATTCTTACCTTTGCAGCACTAAATTTTAGCAAATCACAATAAGGATTATTCCGTTGTGAAAACATTCAAGGCGGGGGAAACCTCGCCTTTTTTATGCTTATTAGCGACTGCTTGTTAGTAGTTTTTTTCGCTCACAAAATTAATAAAAATCCCCAACACCTCCAAGAAATTGCCTAAATTATTAAAGATTTTTATATATTCTTTTGTCTTTCAATCACTGGAAAAAAATGAAAAAATGAAGAAAGATGTAAGATGGCTGATGTAAGAAGTGATAAAAACAAAGGTTTTGAGAATTTTGTTTGGCAGATTTGAGAATTTTGCATACCTTTGCAAGCAAAGCGAACTAGTTATAGCAAGAGGATATGACACAATATACTTATAAATACCCCAGGCCGGCGGTGACAACGGATTGTGTGGTGATGACGAAAGAAGCCACACCGCAGGTGCTGCTGATTGAGAGGGGTTTAGAGCCATATAAAGGGTGCTGGGCTTTTCCTGGCGGATTCATGAATATGGATGAAACGACGGAGCAATGTGCCATACGTGAACTGGAAGAGGAAACGGGAATGAAAGTGACTGAGCTTCAGCAGATTGGCGCATACTCAAAAGTAGATCGCGACCCACGAGGAAGAACGATAACGGTGGCGTATCTGATAGTAGTTGATGCTCCTGTTGCTGTAATTGGTCAGGACGATGCTGCTAAGGCTCAATGGTTTCCCATTGATGCGCTTCCTCCCCTAGCCTTCGACCATGAGGACATCATGAAGGATGCTATTAATATGATAAAAGAAAATATATGACATAATAAAAGAAGTGCAACAAATCTGCTGCACTTCTTTTATTTTTTTACTCAAATCTATTTTCATCGAAGAAGCCGAAGCCGCTGATGGCGGTGAGCAGACGCTCTACATAATCCCAAGCGGTGTCACTCCATTGGAAACCAAGGCGGTGCAGCACAGCACAGGTGTAGCGGTTATCGCGCTCTATTAAGACAGCCTTCTGTCCGTGAGCCATATCCTGATATGCCATCATTGCAGAGAGCAGCTTAGCCTTCTCTGGGTCTTGGCCAGCTTCAGCAAGTGCCTTCTCAAATTCGTCAGTTTCTACAAAGCGCATATCCTTACCCACCTTCGCCATGAGTCGGAGTACATCACCCAACAACTCGGTGTGGTTGTTGAATGGTTGGAATACGGTACATTCCTTTGGCGTGCTTGCAAGGAGCACCACAGCCTTTGCTGTCTGATCAATTGGAGACATCTCTGTGAGTTCGTCATAGCTGTCGTAAGAGCAGCAACCAAGTGTGTAGAACACCTTGAGGCGTCCCATATAACTGTTGCTATTGAAATTAGCTTGGAACTCACCATCATAGCTTCGTGGAGCCAGATTGCCCACACGCATCACCTTACCGCTAAGACCATGATGGGCAACGGCATTGAGAACAATTCGTTCTGCAAGGAACTTGGAGTGGATATAACGGTTGTCAAGGAACTGTCCGAACCAGAGCTTGCGTTCATCAAGTTTTGGTATCTCTTCACCATTATTGCGTATTACCCACATCTCACCAACGGAGGTTGTAGATATATGCACCAGTCTGGCACCAGTCTTCAGACAGAACTCCACGCAACGCTGTGCGCCACCGATATTCACATCCTCAATGTCAGATGTCTTAGAGAAGTGCTTCACGTTAGCAGCACAGTTAAAGACGGTGTCAATTTTAGAGTTGACAGTTGACAATTGACAATTGACAATTTCCGTAAAGTCCTGGGTCACATCGCCATTAACAACGAAGAGACGAGTGCCTATAAGTTCCTTAAACGATGTCTCGAAATAGTAGAACAACAGGTTCTTCAGTCGGCGCTCTGCTGCCTTCTGGTCCTGACCACGCACAAGACACGTGATTGTTGTAGCATCAGAATCAATGAGTTCACGCAGTACGTGGATACCCAAATAGCCTGTAGCACCTGTAAGAAGCACATTTCCTAACTGCTGGCGTTCACCCTTGAGGAACATATCCACATTGTTGTGTTGCAAAATAGCATCGATACCAGTATAATCGAAATTAGTCACTTCGTCGTCTGTATTCTCGACAGGAGTTTCGCCTGTTACAAACTGTGCCAACAGACGTGGTGTAGCATGTGTGAATACATCACCATAAGCCACATGATGACCAGCCTTGTCTGCTTCGATGATAACCTTCGTCACCATGAGTGATGTTCCGCCAAGTTCAAAGAAGTTGTCGGTAGCACCAATCTTATCCAAAGACAATACTTCGCAGAATATCTGACAGAAAAGTTTCTCGGTATCATTAGCTGGTTCCACATATTCGTGGTCATCAGCCTGAATGACAGGAGCAGGCAACGCCTTCTTATTCACCTTCTGGTTTTGGTTCAGAGGAATGCTGTCAATCTGCATCGTGGCGGCAGGAATCATATATGATGGTTTCTGCTTACCAATGAAATCGTTCAATTCCTTTATATCTATCTGTTCATCACTGACGATATACGCTGCAATAAACTTACCGCCATTGTCGTAGTCAAATGCCTGAACTGTGGCATCCTTTATGCCTGGGAACTCACGAATCACAGATTCCACCTCTTTCAGTTCAATTCGGAAACCACGAATCTTCACCTGTCCGTCGCGGCGTCCTACAAACTGGATATTTCCGTCAGCCAGATAGCGCACCACATCACCTGTGCGGTAGCAGCGCTTGCCATTCCATTGTATGTATGTCTCAGCTGTCTTTTCAGGCAGGTTCAGGTAGCCTCGGCTCACCTGCGGACCAGCCACAAGCATCTCTCCGGCAGCTCCAAGTGGAAGGCGGTTCATATCCTTATCTACAATAAAGAGTTGCAAGTTGTCCAACGGTTTTCCGATAGGAGCATTCTGCTCAAACTCCGTCTGTTGATAGGTGGTCGTAAAGATGGTACATTCTGTTGGTCCGTAACCATTATGGAGTTTATAATTCTTTGGCGGTGTAAGCGGCAGAATCTTTTCGCCTCCGACAGAGAGGTGATGCAACGAATGATTGTCGCAGTTCATTGCAAACTGGCATCCGACCTGTGTCGTCATAAACGAATGGGTCACGCCCACTTCATTGAAATAAGCATTCAGGTCAGGAAGATTCAGACGAATGTCCTCGCCAACAATCACAACAGTAGCACCTGTGGTAAGGGCTGGATACATATCCATCATGCATGCATCGAAGCCATAGCTGGCGTATGCAGCTACCTTGTCACCAGGTTTGAGGTCATAGTAACGCTGATACCAATGACAGAAGCATACGAGATTGCCGTGCTCCAACTGACACCCCTTTGGCACACCAGTAGAACCAGAGGTGTAGAGGAGGATGAAAAGCGACTTTGGAGAAATCGGAATATTCGGAGTAATCGAAGTTTTCGGAAGCTTCTCTATATCCTTTGTCAAAAGAACCTCACCCTGGTATTCATCTACAACACCTCGCAGCTCCTCATCTGCTATAAGAAGCTTGGCTGAAGCATCCTGCATCATGAAGTTCAGGCGCTCCTTCGGATAACTTGGGTCGAGTGGCTGATAAGCACAACCGGCCTTCAGAACGCCCAAAGAAGCAATAACCATCCACTCGCTACGAGGAATTATGATAGAAACAACATCTTCGTTCTTAAGTCCCTTTTGAATAAGGTACGCAGCGATGCGGTCCGACATCTCGTCCACTTGCTTATAGGTCAGTCGCACATCGTGATAAATCACGGCGATATTGTCAGGCACACTCTCTACTTGTTTGCGGAACAGCGAGGTGATGGTCTGTGTGTTATCGTAAGGCACATCAGTATTGTTGAAACTGTCAAGCAAAACTGTCTGCTTATCATCAAGCAACGAAACGCTCTTAAGCTTAGCATCAGGATTGCTCATGAAAATATTCGCAGCATTGCTGATTGACTGCGCCAGACTCTGCATCAGTTCTTTACTGTATCGTCCGTTATCGTATTGCAGACAGATGCTTGGCTTACCCTCAGGGTCAAGCATAATGTAGAAGGCAATTCGGAACTTTGGTGCATCCGACTCAAACAATTCCATAGTTACCCGTTGCCCCTTGTACTCATGTCCTTCTAAAACACCCATTTGGTAAGCGAACATAATCTCTGCTGAAAGATCGTAGTCGGCAGCAATACGTGCAAACGGATAAGTCTCATGACGCAACGTTTCATCAAAGTTTTTACTGGTCTCATTAATGAAATCCATCACGCTTTGTTCCTCAATGAAAGCACTTAATGCCAGCGTATTGACAAACATGCCTACAGTATTGCTGATGCGCAAGTCGGAGCGCCCGTTACTAATGGTAGTTATGCACAACTGGTCATTATTAGTGAATCGTGACAACGCATAGAAAGTGGCAGCAAGAATATGATGTGCCGGAGAAATATTACGTTGACGACAGAAACTGTCTATTTTATCGAAGTTTAGTGGACAATACAAGGTTTCCACAACTCCTTGTTCCAGAGGATTGGTAAGATCTGCAGGAACTTCCGTAACACCTTCTATCTTACCCAGTCGCTCCTGGAAGAAATCACGTGCTTCTGCATATTCCTCACTATCCTCTGCAGCTTTCTGGGCAGCTACAAAGTCAGCATAAGTAAAGCTCTCTGGCTCTATCTTCTTACCATTCATCAAGTCGCACAATTGATCCACGAACAGGTCGAACGAAGCACCGTCAAATATCAGGTGATGCACATCTGCCAAAAGATATACATATTCCTCCGTGGTAACAATCTCCATGCGATACAGAGGTCCTTGTCTTAGGTTGAATGGCTTGACGAAATCAGCCATATATTTTTCTATCTCTGCTTCTCTTAACTTGCTTTGTGCAATGTCAACAGGTTGGTTAGCATCAATAATTTGTATGATATCACCTCCCTGACTGTCGAAATGCACGTGGAACTGCGGGTGAGCTTTAATAATAGTTTCTACAGACTTTCCGAATAGCTGCACATCTGTTCCCTTCGGGAAACGTATTGCCGCCGGAATATTGTACACTGTAGAAGTCGGTTGTTTCATACAATCCACATAGACACCCATCTGTGCGTAAGACAAAGGAATGTTACTCATGTCGGCATGCTCAACCTCAGCAGTTTCCTGCTTTATGACACTTCCACTCATCAAAACTTTCAGTATCTCATTCTCAATACTCTGCACACTACCCGTCTTAGCCAAAGCCTTCGAATCCAGCATTACGCCAAAGCGCTTATTTATCTGTATTGCCAGCTTGATAGACATAATAGACGTCAGGCCCACATACCCCAATACCGTAGTAACTCCAAAGTCCTCGGTATT
>Ga0326512_10002488_pt1 | contig 13661 bp, 18 predicted proteins | sample 1_2617_0518_D_FD_203652 | JGI IMG/M metagenome (GOLD analysis project Ga0326512, IMG submission 203652) | Bovine rumen microbial communities from UC Davis, California, United States - 1_2617_0518 | ecosystem: Host-associated > Mammals > Digestive system > Stomach > Rumen | place: USA... | reverse complement strand
TATCCGTGTCATCCCCCATGACCACCAGGACTCGCGGGGTTGGATTGTATATCAAGCCGCCTGTCTGGATGGTGGGTGCGGTAGGAACGGTATTGGCTAAAAGACTGACTGTGTTGGACGGTGCGCTTGTGCTTTCGTCCCACTCGCCATGCGCCAAAACCCTGTAATAGTATGCGCTTCCGCTTGCGATCGGGGCGTAAACAATCAAGCTCGTGCCGGTGGTAGCCGCAATATCTTCCCACGTCTCCCCATCCGAGCTGCGCTGTACACGATATCCGGATACCACGCTGTTTAGTCCCGGCGTGCTTGGACTCCAGTTGAGGGTCGCGGCATTGCCCGCCTCGACGACTGCGTTATTGATGGAAAGCGTAGGCGGTGTATTGGGCTGCACATCCACAGCGGTCACCGTTACCAAAGCTGCGTTGCGAAAACCAACGGATTCTCTTGGAGCCGATATTCCCACGCGATAATAGAGTACATCACCCACCGAGTCAGGGCCCGGAAGGGCATAGACGCGCTCCTCTCCGACCAGCACGGTGGCGTCGGGTTGCCGGGTGTAAGACGGAATTACGTTTTCGTCCAGACGGTAGAGCGCATAAAACGTGCCCTCTATCAGATCTCCGTGAAGATCCGTTATGCTGCCCTCGCTCCATGTAAAAGTTATATTTACGCCGGGCGGGACTTCCAGATTTTGCAATCCGTTTCCAAGCAAAATCTCTGGCGTATTATATATAACAGCCATACGCCCCTCCTTATTGGTACACGTTGCCGATGTAATTAGCCACCCGCTCAATGGAAGCCAAATTGGTGCCGCTGATAATCAGCCGGTAAAGAGCCTCCTGACGACGGCTGCCGCCGGTGGCCAGATCGTCCTGGGTAAGCTCCGGATCAGCGGCAGCCCCGGCGCTGGTGGCGTTGGTGCCTTTGATCACGCGAAATACCAGGGTGTCAGCCACAGCCCCGCCGCCGCGGGTGAATTCTGCCACCAGCAGATCGTGGCGATAGGCTCCCGCGCTGCCGCTGTCCACGGTAAAATCCGCCACGGTTCCCCCTTGGACAGAGAGCAGATAGCCCTGGATGGAGTACACGCCGGAGGCCAAACGCACCGCGTTATCGTTGACTTTTGTGCAGGCCAGTTGGTTATCGGCCAGGGTGATGCCACTGCCGCCGATCAGCGCGCGGTGCACCTGGGCATCGTCCTCGGCGTAGATGTGTGGCGTAGTCCCGCTCGGGGTGTAAATGGTAATTGCTTTCTGGCCCATAACAATATGCCTCCTCTTTTTTATACATCGGTGTCTCCGGCTTCGGTCGCGACGGTGGCAACCTTTACGGATACTGTTGTAACGCCATCCTGGATGCTGAGAATTTTATTGGATATCTCCGACACGGCCACCAGGCCGGTCAGCCGGTCGCGCACGGGGATCATATCTCCCAGCTCCGCGGAAATATCAATGCGCAGCTGGTCAACGGTGATGGATTGCGCCGGAGCGGCCTCCTGCAATCGGTCTACGGCATTTTTGAGCAGATCTTCTTCGTCCTCCGCGTTTGGATAATCCAGCAGCACCGTGCGCACCTCCGCTTCGCTAAGGGATGCAGGACGATTAAGATAATAATTTTGCCCAACGCGGTACACATTCAGCACCATGCGATCTGCAAGCTCCCCGCTGCCCAAAGCCAGGCAGTGATTGGCAAGCTCCACATTCCCGATTTGGGACGTAAAATCCACGCTGTAATCCTGGCTGATCTCTACAATATCCGTCCAATCGTCAACTGGCTGGGCGGAAAGCACCACGCCGGGTATGGCCTGATCAAAAGTTACATCCAGCCGCATGCCCACGGAATGCAGGGCTTTTTGCAAGCCCTGGGCCATGGACTGATACCGGAAAGACGCGCTGACGAGAACACCCGCATCGGCGTCTGTGGTGGTGATCAGGCTGCCAAAAGACGAGCCAACCACCTGGCGGATCATGGCGTTTGCGTCTGTGTTTGTAAATACCAGATATCCTTCCCCTGCGGGAGGGATAATGCGTTTTTGATGCAGCAGCCCGCGCCATGTGGGGCCTTGCAAGGTAATCGTGCCCTCTGCCGTCTGATGTCGGATCATGGTCACGGGTCCGCCCCACTCGGTGCCTGCCGCGTAGATGTAATGGCCCTCCCGAATTGGATTTTCAGCCCACACAGCCTCCGGCAAAGTCATGGACCAGGTATTGTCGATTAATTGGGCGTCCGCGCTGATATCCGTTTGCATATCCGCGCCGGTGATCAGCTCAAGCACGCGCAGTTCGGTCAAGTTTTCGTCGGAATGGATCCACGTTACTCTGTCCACAGCAGCTCGCTCCTTTGCTGTACAAGGGTAATTTGTATAGCGTATTCCCCGCTGTAAACCACCTGGCTTTCGCCCACGGCGACGGGCTCAAAAATATCGTGTTCTTTATTGCGGTTGTTAAAAACGTCAGTTCTTGCGCCGTTCTCGGCCACAATATATATTTTGTGAGTAATCTGATCGATCACCAGATAATCCGTGGCGGTGAGTACCACGTCCACGGCGTAGGTGTTTCCGCCGATGATGATGGATGGATTGGACGCTGGGCCGAAAATGGTAATGATGGCCGGAGCAGGCGCGTAGTGCTCGTTATATACGCTGCCCGCGCTCAAGCCCGTGCCGTATCGGTATGCGTAGTTGTAGTTATATTTTTTGCCGGTGGTGTCCGTGGTATCAGCCGCCGGATTAATAAGTGTTGTAACCTCCGTGCACCAATATGGCTCCACGGCCAGCACCGTGACTTCACGGGTGGCAAAATTCCCGGTCTTGGGGTGGGATGGAATATCACCGCCCACCGCCAGGAAGCAGACCATATACTGCCCGTCAACATACAGTCGGCCCGGCGCTTCTGCGACGCAATCCGCATCGACAATCGCGTGGAAGCGGTTTACCTGCTGCAAAAACTGCTGTTTTGTAAATCCGCGCATGCGGATCTCAAACGAGAATTCGCGGGGCCAGCGTGCAAACTTGCCTGCCTTGCCGCCCATGCCGGTGACGCGGTTGGTCAAAGTGTAGATCCACTCGTACTCATGCAGCGGCATGTCGTCCACAAAGGTCAGGCCGTCGCCGTTGAGGATAAAGGTTTCTCCGTTGTGATTTACATAGCGGACATCCATCAAACATACCCCCTAACGGCGCGGCCCAGCTCACGATCATTGAGCCGCAGGATAATGGGCCGGTCATCTTGCCAAAACGTTCTGCCGCCATCCTGGCTTGCCACGCGGGCGGCCACCGAGTATCCGTCCACGCTGGCGGTCAGCCGGGCAGGATCCGGCATAAGAGAGTCAAACGCGCGCTGTACAATTCCTGCGGAGTCTATGATGCCTTCAGCCATGCCCAGGCCGAGCATTTTGCCTACCTGGTCCCTCATCAGTGTGGATGGGCTGTGGATGCCCAGCAGGTCTAAAAGCCATCCGAACACAGATCCTAAAGCCTCTTTAATTTTCTCCCAAAGCCACGAAATGCTGGTTTTTATGCCCTCCCATAAGCCGACGATGATATTTTTTCCGGCCTCCCATAGACGGGGGGCAAGTTTCGCCAATCCGTCAACGATGGCTGATATAATCTGCGGCAAATTGGATACCAGCTGAGGGATGGCCTGTATAATACCATCAATGATGGCTATCAAAATATCCACACCAGCGCTGAGAATATCCGGCAGATGAGCAGCCAAAGTGGAAAGCAGCTCTTTGATAACGTTTGTGATTGTGTGGGTGATTTTTGAAATATTATTGGAGATGCCAGTGACCAAACTTGTAATTATCTTTACACCCGTATCAAGAATGATCGGCAGCATATCGTTCAGCAGTTTGATGGCCGTGTTTACCAAATTGTCAATGGCAGCAACAAATTGTTCGCTGCTTCCTTCCGTGCCGTTGACCATGCCGATCATGGCCTGTACAACCTCGTTCGCGCCATTTGCCAGCTCTGTTACGGCAGGCGCGAAAGCGACAGCAACCGCGTTTTGTACGCCGGTAATACTGCTGTTTACGCGGTTCATGGCGTCGTCAACCGCGCCCAGGTTGGAAAGGGCCTCGCCGCCCAGGATCAGACCGGCGTTTTCCGCTTCGGTCCCAAGTGCCCGAAACGCCTCGCTGCCCGCGTTGATCAGCGGGTTGAGCTCCTGGGCGCTTTTGCCGAAGATTGTCATTGCCAGGGCGTCGCGCTGGGTTTGATTCTCCACGTTTCCCAGGGCGTCGATGGCTTCCCACATCACGGTTTCGGAGTCGCGCAGATTGCCGGTGGAATCCCGGACGCTGATGCCCAGGGTAGCAAACGCTTCGCCGGTGGCCGCGCTTTCGCTCGCCATGTTTTTCGTCAGCTTGGTCAGGCTGCCGGTGATGGTGGATACTTCGGTATCAATAAACTGGGAGGCATACTCCCATTTTTGCAAATCGATGGGGTCAACACTGGTCTGTTCCGCCAGCGTGAGCATCGTATCCGCATAGGTACCCGCCGTGGTAGTAATATCCAGGATAGCCTTGCCCGCATCAATAGCGCCAGAAATAATGCTTTTAAAAGCGTCCACCACAGCGCCTGCGGCCTTTGCTGCAAACTCCGTCGTCATGATCGCGCTCATGCGGGAGATTTTGCTTGCCAGCTCATCGGATTGGGAGCCGGTCTGCTGCATCGCCGTGCTTTCTTTTTCCGCGGCTTCCGCTCCGGCATTCATCCCTTTGGTTGCGTCCGCGATTGCTCCCTCAGTTTTGCGCATCTGCCCTTCCAGGCGGGCCACCTCGCCCGCCTGGCGGTTATAGGCATTGGCGGCTCTGTCAATGGCGGCGGAATCCCCGCTTTTCTGTGCTTCCTCAAAGGCTCGGGCCAGCTCTGCCAGGCGCTCCTTCGCTGCCGCGGACTTCTCCTGCAGCAGAGATAGCTTTTGCTGATTCGCCTCGATGGATTTAGCAAGCAGATCCGTTTTCTTCGCGGAGAGTTCCTCGCTGTCCCCCATGGCGTCCATCTGCTTGATGGTGCTCTGCACGCCAGCGCCCAGCGCCTTGATTTGCTGATCGATAGCAGATAGGGCGCTATTAAACGTTTTTTCGCCGTCAACTTCAATGCCCAAAGAAATCGTGGAATTAGACGGCATAATCTCACCTCATACTCAATATTTCCATTAGTTCTTGTTGCTGGCTCATGGGCTTTTTATAGCGGTAGCCCTCTGTTTTGATCTGCTCCACGGCGATCAAATCCAGCAGCTCACACATCGGCATGTCCATGGTCTCATCCAACGTTAGCCCAAGGTGCAGACCGTACCATGTGAGCCAGGCAGGTGTCAGGCGTTCGGGGCCTCTCCCTGCTCCGCCTCTTCTTTTTTTGCGGGCTCGGCGTCCACCTGGCGATCACCCGCGGTGCATTCCGTTACAAGAGTCAGGAAGCGTTGATAATCTCCGGTGTCCGTAACGTCCAGGAGATCGTCATAGCTGATCGTCGGAAAACTCCCCATGTCCATTTTGGCTGCGTAACGGCGTCCGGCTTCCAGCATGAAAGAAAGCAGCTTCAATATTTTTGTGAGAGGCTTGTCTTTTTGCAGCTCTTCCATGCTGATCCCTTCGTTTTCCATGCTGGTCAGCACGCGGTTATTAAAAACGGCGATGTATTCCGTTCCGTTAATTTCGATTTTTGCGCACTTCATAATTTTCGCTCCTTTAAGAATAGCCCCGCGCTTCATGGGCGCGGGGCGTGTAGATATCAGGTGATGGCGAGGAAGGATTTGACCCAGGTGATAGCGTCCGCTTCGCTGGCGAATTCGCCATACTTTTTCCAGAGCCCGTCGGCAGTGTCGTCGCGCATAATGGACGCGACAAACTCCTGGCCGTTGAATTCCACCGTTTCGCCCTGGGTGGTGGCGGTGTCGGCGGGAATCTGGAATTGCACCTTGGTCAGGATGATGGCCAGATATTTCGGGGAATTATCCGTGATGGATTTAACCACCGTACCATAGCCCACGTAGGGCGGCGTCAGGCTGGCGGGAAAATCCAGTGTAGTGCCCGCCGGGGTGGTACTGGTCGCCGTCTGCAGCCCCAGGAGGGCAGCCACCGCCGCAAGCGGCAGCCGGTCGTTGGTGATGGTCAGCGTGCCGCCGCTAAACTGCTGAGCAGATTCCGCGGGGCCGTTGTTCGCGTAAAAAATTACAGGATCGGCGTTGTCCAGCTCAATGCTGGCATCAACCGCCTTTCCCAGGATGCCGCCATTGGAATATGTCACGGTATTCCCGGCGGCGCTGTAAATAGCGTAGAAGGATTGCGAAAGGCCGACTTTTGCCATGTTGAGCCTCCTATTTTGTTATATTGTTCATGCGTTCATTGGCCGCGTTGATCATGGCCTGCTGAACGCGGGCGCGCGCCTTGTTCAGTGCTTTTCCCAGGAAGTCATATCGATTGCGCACAGAGGTTCCCTTTTCCAGCGATCTTGCGATCAGCGGAATAGGAACACCACCCGGGAAAGCTCGGGTGGTGTGCTCTGTATACCCTTCAAAGCTGATTGTGGTTGATACCTTGCCGTCCTGCGTTTTCATATGGGCGATGCCCACATGGTCTAAAAGCTCCTGCTTTTCTCGTTTTGTTACTACCTGGCGTTTTGCTCCGGGAGGCAGATAGCCTTCCTCTTCCGGCATGGCGCGGATTTCCTCTTTGACGGCCTCGATCAGCACGGCAGCCCCGTCATAAACCGCGCACTTCATGACGCCCTCGGATCGCGTGCCCAGCTGGCTCAATAGGCTGGAAAAATCATCCAGGCCCTTGACGGTCATTTTTGGCATTTTTCCACCTCAGACGCATTCGCAGAAAAAGGTATAAACCACGTAATCTGTGCCCATGATCCAGCGCGTTTCCAGGCTGTATGCAATATCCTCCCGGCTGTCCAGCAATGCGATAAGCTGATCGCGGATGGAATCCTCCTCGGACATTGTATAGCGGTAGATTTCAAAGGTCCAACCATGCTCCGCGACCCGGTTGTCCGCCTTGAAATGCAGGCGGCGGGTTTCCTCCCACACGGTAAAGGCATCGCCATTAAAGCCGCTGAAATAGTGCTTGGCGTCTGGATCCACCGTTGCAAGCAGATCCTTTACATCATCCAGCGTCACGGGCTCACCTCCCGCAGGGTCAGGTCGGTAATCAGCGTCGGGCCGTCATCGTCATACCCATGAAAGGCGCGTTCGATATCATAGATTGGCATATCGCAGCACGGTATCGGTAAATAGCGGATTTCCTGCAAAACCACCACGTCATGTTGCCGGATGCCGCGAAATTGCAGAATACGGATTCGCGCATCTGTCTGATTTTCCGCGCGGTGTTCAGTGGGCCACGCCGGACTTGTCGCAAAGTCTGGCTCGCCATACCAGGATTGATAGATCAGCTTATACTCCCATTTGGGCTTGTCCCCAGGCTCAGAAATATCCGTTTTTCTGAACACGGAGCAGATGCCTTTGTCCAGGATCATGTAGCCTCCCCCTCATCGATGTGGATCCACCGTTCCCGGCGACGCAAGCGCAGCCATGGCGGCATCTCTCCGGGCGCATCCCTGTTTTGATACTGCCACACGGCATAATCCACAACCAGCATCAGATCATCGGACGAGTTATCCAGCTCAATCCCGATCCTGGTCAATTCCTGCGCAGCGCCCTGTATCCTGGCAAGCAAATACTCGTCCAGGGTATCGTCTTTTTGCAGGCGGTTAAGTCGCGCCTTGATCATGCGCAGCGCTGTATCATGATTGGTAAATGCCACGGCGCGGCCCTCCTTTACTTGGTTTTTTTGCGTGGCCTGGGCTGGGGCTTGGGTGCCGGTTCAGCCGCAATGGGCCGGATCCAGCCGTCCGCTGCCAGCTGCGCCACGCGATCAGGCCCCGGCGTGTAGCCGGGGCCTGGGTAGGCGTCGCCTGGATGATAGACGCGGGCATCATCCGGGTCTACGAAGGTGATCAGCGCGGTGTACATCGTCAGGCGTTGGCGGTGTCGGTGGCAAAGGCCATGGTGGCATTGGGCGTAGTGCCGCCCAGGCCGATGGCCACAAAGCCCTCAGCAATGGCGGGCGCGCCGTCATAGCGGGCCGTGCCCTTGAACACGGTCTGATCCTGCAGGAAGCGGACGTGCTCGGAGCTGGCAAACTGCTGGCCCGCGCGCTCCGCCAGGATATACAGGTCGAAGTAGCCGCCGATGATGACGTTATCGGGGATGAAGGACAGCACCTCGATGATGCCGCCCACCACGGGCATCACATCGGCAACGCCGGTGACAATGCGGCCAGCGGCGTCCACGGACACGGTGGCAGCCATGAGGGCGGTGTAGGTGGTCTCATTCATCACCCACACCTTTTCGCCGCGGGCATACTTGCCCTTGGCCGCGCCGGAGGCGGTGACGATGGCGCTGATCAGCGCCGCGCCGGTGGTGCCAGCGGCAATGCTGATGATGTTGGTGGTGTGCAGGTCGGCCCAGGGGCGAGCGGTGGCGGGATAGCCAGTGGGCGCTTCGGTCTGCACCAGACGGCTGACGATGCCCTGGGGCATCTTCTGGGTGGTGGCGGCGTTGCGGCCATAGAGGATGGCCTTGTCCAGCGCCAGGCCGATGGCCTGTCCCAAGGCGGTCATGAGCTCAGCGGCCAGATCCAGGTCGCTGTCCTCCAGGTTGGCGTTGCACACAGCAAAGAAGCCGCCCACCTTGTAGCAGTCCATCTCCAGGTCGTTGAAGCCCAGGGTCAGCTCGTTGAGATTGGCGCAGCAGTCCGTCCAGATGGCCTCGGGCACGGTGCCCATGATCAGCTGGCGGCCGGTGCCGCGGATGTTGCGCACGGTGACGTGGCGGTAGAGCTTGGAATAGCGCTCGATGTTCTCGCGGATCAGGCCCAGCATGACCTCGGGGATGGTGAGGCCCACGTTGGTCAGGGCGCGCTTTTCCTTGATGGCGGTGCGGACTTCGCCCAGGTAGGCCTTGACATCCTCACGGGTGACGATATTGGCCAGGCGGTCGCGCAGGGTGAAGCCGACGGCTTCGCGGGTGTTCTTGTTCATGGGCTTTTTGCTCCTCTCGTTGTTATCGCCGCCGGGCGCGGGATTGGCGGGCGGCTCGGTGTTCTGGGCTTCCTCCTCCGCTTTGAGCTCACCCTCCAGGTCTTTGATGACCCGATCCAGCTCGTCCACGGATTCCTGGAGCTTTTCTTTTTCGTCGATCAGGGCGTCCACGGATTCCTGGACGGCGGCCTGTTCGGTTTCGTCAGTGACCTCCTCGATGGCGATCACCAGCTCCTGCTCGCGCTTCTCCACGTCCTTCATGGAGGCGCGCAGCTTTTCCAGCTCTTTGGTTTTGAGGTCGATCTTCTTGCGAAGCATCAGCGCTTTAAGAGCCATGGTTTTTCAGTTCCTCCTTCATCTTGGCTTTCCAGGCGTCGAGCTTCCGGGCGCGCAGATCTTCGCGCTGGGCGCTTCGGGCCTGGATGTTGGTCTCGGCGTAGGCCGGGAAGGTGCAGATGCTGACCTCGTAAAGCTCTACGTCCCGCAGCGTCCAGTGGACGGCCCCATCCGGGCGGCTTTCGGTTTCCTCCAGGACGGGATCAAAGCCAAAGGAGCACTGATCCACGTCGCCGCGCTTGACGCGCTCGTAGGCGTTGACGGCGTCCTGATCTTTCGGATTGATCAGGATGTCGCCCCACAGCCCGTGCTCGTCCTCCCGCAGGGTAAGGGTACCGGCCTTGGTGCGGCCAGTGACCAGCGTGGTGTCGTGATTGATCAGGGCGCGGACGTCGTTGGCGGCCAGCGACCGCGAAAAAGCGCCGGGCGCGACGGATTCCGTCATGCCGGGCGCGATCTCGTAAATGGAGTTAAAAACGGCGAAGTAGCCCACGATGTGCATGCTGCCGTCCCCGTCCTCCCGGGTGGAGAATTGGGTGGGCACGGTGCGCACCTGGCGATGTTCAGCGTTGATCATTGTTTTTCGTCTCCTTCCTTAGCGGGCAGTTATCGGCGGCGGACGACAGCGCCCACCAGCCTTTGCAGGTTTTAAAAAAGACGTGCCCGCAGGGCGCGTCTTGCTTTTTGCAAAAGATGATCATGTTGGCGCGGTATTCGGCATGGGGACAGGATAGGGTCAGCTTCATTCCTGCACCAGCTTCTTCTGCGCCCCGGCCATGTCGGAGGGGATGTAGTTCTCCAGGATCCGGTATTCCTTGAGCCCTGCCGGGGCCATGTGCATGCGGTCGCGCCATTCGTCGCCGTTGACGTAACCGCGATCAGAACCGGCCAGCAGAATATCGCTGGTGGACTTGAGGTCGTAATCCTGAAGTGACCAGTAGTTCATGGACAGATACCACTTGTCGCTGAGGATCAGCCCGCGGGTGAGCTCCTGCTGGATGCCCTGGGTGATGGTGCGAATGCGGGTGCTGATAAAGTTGTTCCATTCGTCTTTGTTGTAGCTGCCCACACCCAGCAGAAACGCGGGCACGCCGATCACCGCGGCCACGGTGCGCTTGTCCAGTTCCACCGTGTCCTTGATGGCCAGGTCATTGAGGGATAGCGGCTTGATCTGCTCCACCTGGAAGGCCTCGGCGGGGATGATCCAGGGCGCGCCGGGCACGGCGGGGCTAACGTATTCCTGCATCAGCTTTTGTCTGCCCGCCGCGCTTTTGAAATTCTCATCCAGGGCATCCACCTTGACGATGAGGGACGGCTTAAACTCCGAGGCCATAAAGGCGTTGGTGGTTTTCTGCGCCTGCTTGAGATTGTTGGCGATGTCCCGCAGGGTGACGGTGACGCCGCGGCCCCGCCACAGATACAGCGGATCCGGGTTATAGACAAAATGCAGCACGTCCTCGGGATCCCGGGGGATGCCGTCAATGAGGATTTCATAATCCCGGTAGCTGGCGCCCATGGGGTTGAGCTGCACCCGGCTGGCCGCGATGGGCTCCAGGCTTTGCAGGTTGCCCATGTAGGTATGGGGCACCACCACGCTGTTTCCGCTGCCGTAGAGCAGCAGGTTCATCACAATGGCGGTCATCCATTGGCTGCGGGTCATGTTGCGGTTTGGGTGGATGTCGATCATGCGGGAGAGCTCGTTCTGGATCCGGATGTCGCCCGCGTCGGTGTTGGACATCAAATAGATGGTCATGCTGGCGATCAGCTCCGCAATGCGCAGGCACGCGGTCTGGATCTCCGGGCAATCGCTGAGGCGGGTATACCCGGCGCAGCAGATCTCCCCGTCCTTGAGCCAGAGCGCCACGGTGTTGTTGGCGGCGTTGCGCATGGCGGGCTGCCGCCGGTGTTTTTTGCTCATTTAATCCCACCATCCTTCGGTTTTCTTTTGGCGCTCGATGTCCTCAAGCATGCGGACGCACGCAAAAACATCGGCGTCAAAGACGTCGATGCGGCGCTCGGGCTGGATCTTCTCATACTGGATCATGTCGTCGGTCTTTTCGATGGCCCGGACGTTGCTGACGCAGTATTCGTAGGGCTCCGCGCCCAGGTAATAGAGCTTGTCATTTTTGGCCTTGTTTTCGATATGACGGAAGCCCTCGGACTTTTTGTAAAAATACTGGGGCTGATCCACCACGGCGAACCCGGCCAGCTTCATGCCGATGTAATACTCCCGGCAGAATTTGCGGTCATGGCCAACCTGGACGATGTTGAAGCCCAGGGCCTTCATCCGCTGGAACCACTTGACCACGGCCTGGTGATCATTGGTGGGCGCGTTGCACAGATCCAGCCACCCGTCATCCCGCCAGCCAAACAGCGGGATATTATCCTCATCTGCCTTTTGACTGGCCGCCACAATGGGGAACCAGCAATGCGGGATGACGATGTCGATATCCTTGTAGCTGCCATGGAGCGCCGCGGCGGTGAGGTCATGGAGCTTGGACAAGTCCGCGCCGCCGTACCACTTGACCGGCAGCCGCGCCAGATGGCGCAGCTTCTGCTCCAGCGGCCAGGCGTACTCGATGCCCAGGGCCTTTTCCGCCGCGGTGTTGCTGCGGCGGAATTCGTCAATATTGAAATAGGCCCGCATGGAGCTGGTGAACACATTAAGGGAACGGGTGAAAAAGTCCTTGCGCTGCTGCGGGTCGTTCTGGGCCTGCAGGGCGTCGTTCATAATATCCTCGGGCCGGATGGTGACGCCGTAATTGGGATTGGCCTTCTGATGCTGGACGGGGTTCAGGTAGTCCACGTCGCCGTTTTCGTCCTTGTCCGCGCAGCAGATAAAGATAAAATACTGATCATCCTTGACCATGCCCCGGAGCACCTTGCGGCAGTATTCCACGCGCTGGGCGCAGAAGCCCGTGCCGTCATCCCCGGCGGTGGTGATGGCGATGGTCAGTTTGTTGGTGTAGGGCTTGGAGGCCTCCTTGATGCGGTTATACTTTTGCGGGCCGCGGTAGGCGTGGATCTCATCCGCAATGCCGATATTGCAGTTAAAGGAATCCAGGTTGTCGCCCTTGCCCGCCAGGGCGTTGAGGCTCATGCTGCCCCCGGCAATGGCGGGATTGCTGATGGAGTGCTCGATGTTGTTGTCCACCACGCGCCAGCCGGATTTTTGCGCGGCCTTCTTATCGGCATAGAGGGCGGAGCAAACGTTGTAGCTCCAGGTGTCAAAGGTCTCCCGGGCCTGCTTTAAGGTCTCGGCCACCACATAGACCTTGGCACCGCTCATGCGCTCCAGCAGGCTGACGCCATAGGCCAGGGCGGCCACAAAGATGGTTTTGCCGTTTTTGCGCGGGATGAAGATCAGCGCCTCATGCACCACCCGGGCGCGGCTGCCATGGTGATAAAAAATCAGGATTGCGTAGCAGATCAGCTTTTCCCAGGGCTCCAGCAGGAAAGGCTTGCCCCGCAGCGGCACAGCGTCCAGGGTCTCACCCTGGCGGTGGCGGAAAGTGTTCTGAATAATGCCGATGACAAAATCGGCGTCCTGGGTGCGGACGTCGTAATCGGCATTTTCCAGCATGCGCAGGAAGCGGATACATCCCAGCATGCGATCCACTCCGGCCACGATCTCCCCGCAGGCCACGGCGGTGGCGTAGGTGAGCACGTCCCGGGCGTACTTGCCCGCGGTCCAGGAGGCCGCCAGGCGCTGGCCGTCCGGCGTGATGACGGCCTGGGTGTTGACGGGATCACGGCGGCAGATGTATTGCTGCTCCTCCTCGGTGAGCGGCACGCCCGCCGGGGACAGAATATCAGGCATTCAGCATCACGATCCCGGCATCCTGGAGCGCCTGGGTGAAGGGATCCGCCTTTTCCGGCGGCGCGAAGATATCCTCCCGCAGTTTGCGGGCAGAATCCGCGGTGAGGCCCAGGGCTTTTTCGTACACCAGTGCCTGATCGTTGAGACGATCCAGCTCCTGGATGTGAGGATCCACAATCTCGATGGGGCCGTTCTTTCCTTGGGTGATGCAGGTGGTCTCAAACTCGCCCGCGGAAAAGGCCTTGTTCAGCTGCTCGATGCGCACGTAGATCTGCGCCAGGCGGCAGCGGGTGCGGGTGAATTCCAGGCGATAGACGCCCAGGCTCTTGGTGTGCTTTTCGATTGCGCCGCGATAGGCTTTTTCGTCCATTGTTTCACCTCCTCGGTGCCGTTTTGGCTGCTCTTTTCGGCCAAAAATTCCCTTATTAGTAAAATTTCTCCGGGGAGGGAAGCGCT
>Ga0326512_10002487_pt1 | contig 13665 bp, 14 predicted proteins | sample 1_2617_0518_D_FD_203652 | JGI IMG/M metagenome (GOLD analysis project Ga0326512, IMG submission 203652) | Bovine rumen microbial communities from UC Davis, California, United States - 1_2617_0518 | ecosystem: Host-associated > Mammals > Digestive system > Stomach > Rumen | place: USA... | reverse complement strand
ACACGTGGTTGTGTGACCAGTGCGGAGAGAAAACGACATCAACGGTTATGGGCAAGCCTAGGGCAAATTACTGTCCGATGTGCGGAGCAGATATGAGAGGTGAACAGGATGAATGATTTAATCAGCAGACAGGCGGCAATGGATGCGCTTGGTGAAGAACCGCTTGTATGGCATGAGGATGATGCGGGAGAGGTGGCAGAACGCAACCAGTGGAGGCGGGATGTTGCGGCTATCAAGGCACTACCGTCCGCACAGCCGGGGTGGATTCCGTGCAGTGAGAGACAGCCAGATGAGGAAGGGAAGTATCTCGTTACCAGCACGAGCGAAGGCAAAAGCTATATCGATGTTGACGAGTACGTTAAGCACTATCACGGAGGAACGTGGCTCTTTCACTTTGGCGTGACTGCGTGGATGCTGCTGCCGGAGCCATATCAGGAAGTTGCCGGAGGTAAATCATCATGATGGACGCTGATGACTACCTGAGACAGATCATCCTGATGAAGGCATATGCCGAAATCAGGCGGACTCTTCCGGCGGAGAGCGAAGAGGAAATCACACTGGCGTTTAGCAAGCTGGTAGAGCAGATCGTGATTGCATTGGAGGGTGCTGATGATTGATGTGATCATAGGATTCTTGGTCGGATTCTTTGTGGGTGGATTTTCTGGGATCGTACTGGTCGCGCTTGTCGCGAATTGCGAGGAAGAAGAGTAAATGGGATTCTATGTCAACGCAAGCATAAAAGCCAAATGCCCGCTGTACGAAAGCATCGTGCGGTCCGGGCAGGGAAGAATAGCCGGAGTCCAGTGTGAGCCAGTATCGCGGGACTTCGGCTTTAAGGTGTCTAATGTCTTGCGGTGTACGAACATCCAGGAGACCCTCGCGCTTAAAGCGAAGTTCTGTGATGGGAATTACGATATGTGTCCGTATTTCCGCTTTTGGATGATGGCACATGAAAAGGACTGGTCATAAGACTGGTCCTTTTTTGTGGCAGAAAAATGCCACATCCAATGAGGGCGTACTTCCGGAGATGATTTGTGCATGATAGTAGCATGGGCAAAAAAGATGAAATCCGAAAAAACGGAAACATAACGGAAACAACAGAAAGAGATTCAAAGGGACGATTCGTCAAGGGCAATAAGGGCGGGACTGGAAGACCCAAGACTCCGAAGGAGCTGAAGGAAGCTCTTGAAAGGATAAGTCCGAAAGCAATCGAATTCTATGAGTGGGTGCTGGATGATCCCGCCGCACCTGTCGACCTCAAGGCAAAGGTATCTAAGGATGTCCTCGACAGGCTGATGGGCAAGCCGCAGCAGTCTGTAGCATTCGATGAGGTGGATAACAGGATCCGTATCACCATCGACAATGGCGACCAGTATGCGGACTGACGGGAGGAGGTGATGGTATGGATATAGCGCTTGGCACTCCTAATGCGAAACAGGTCCTTTTCCTGACGGATAAGCACCGGCATGTAGGATTTGGTGGAGCGCGAGGTTAGGCGGCGGAAAGAGCTGGAGCGTGAGAGCGAAAGCCATTCTGCTTGCCGCAAAGCATCCGGGAATAAAGATCCTCATCGTCCGTAAGACATATCCAGAACTCATAGCCAACCACGTTCGACCGCTGAAAGAGCTTCTCAAGATCGGAGCGCCTGGAAACCCCATCAAGTATAACGAGAGCAGGAAAGAGATCAGCTTTCCAAACGGATCGCTCATTATGTTTCGGTACTGCGACTCGGAAGGAGATGCGGACCGCTTTCAAGGCACTGAGGTAGATGTGCTTTTCGTTGACGAAAGTACTCAGATGTCTGAGGACCAGATCAAGAAGCTGAATGCCTGTGTGCGTGGAACCAATGGGCTGGTGAAGCGAACGTACTACACTTGCAATCCGGGCGGCAAAGGCCATGCCTACATCAAGAGGATTTTTATCGACAGGGACTTCGTGGGCGGCGAAAAGGCGGGCGACTACAGCTTCATTCAGTCGAAGGTATACGACAATAAGGCATTAATGGATACGAACCCTGAGTATGTCCAGGAGCTTGAATCCCTGCCGGAAGCGCTCCGAAAGGCGTGGCTCGAGGGCGACTGGAATGCCTTCGTAGGTCAGGTCTTCGCTGAATGGAGAAATGACCCTGCTCACCACAAGGACCGCCAGTGGACTCATGTGATCGATGACTTCCCGCTGGACGATGGCATGAAGATCTTCAGAGGCTTCGACTTCGGTTACTCAAAGCCTTTCGCGGTAGTGTGGATCGCCATCGACTACTACGGCAGGATGTTCCTCTTCAAGGAGTATTACGGCTGCACCCGGCAGCCTGATACCGGCATACAGATGGAGCCGCGAGAGATTGCAAGACGGATAAGATCCATCGAGAACACGGACCCCTTCCTGAGAGGCAAGCAGATCCACGGCATCGCGGACCCGGCGATATGGCAGAACACGACCGGAGAGAGCATCAGCGACATGATGATGCATGAGGGCGTGTACTTCTCAAAGGGTGACCACAGCCGCCTCGCCGGACTCATGCAGATGCACTACAGACTGAGATTCGACAGCATGGGTGTGCCGATGCTTTATGTTTTCAAGTCCTGCACGAACGTGATCCGAACGCTGCCGATCCTCATTTATGACGAGAAGCATCCCGAAGATGTGGATACTTCTATGGAGGACCATTAGCGCCTTTACGACAGTATTCGCTATGTGTGTATGGAGAACCCCATGAACCCCAAACCCGCAGAAGTGGAAGTACCGCCTGCGGAAGATCCGCTCAATTTGTGGGCAGATCGCCATATGTACTGAAAGGAGACTTATGCCGGACATTGATATCACACCTCAGGCTCCGGTCACGATGGCGGATGTACGACCGCCTGTGACGGTCCCTTCTGCCCACATAGGAGAGGCAGAGCTTAAAGCCGCACAGGACCGCCTGGAGCGCTACAGAGAGGGCAAGGCTAACCTCGACCAGCGCCTCATCGAGAATGAGGACTGGTGGAAGCTGAGACACTGGGAGTCCTTCCACAGGAATCCCCGCACACCGGAAGACAAGCGGCAGAACTATAACAGTAAGCCGGCCTCAGCCTGGCTCTTCAACAGCATCATGATGAAACACGCAGACGCGATGGACAACGCACCGGAGCCGTCAGTCCTGCCAAGAGCGATGGACGATGAGGCGGCGGCAAAGACCCTGTCCTCCGTGCTTCCGGTCATCCTTGAGAATGCGGAGTTCGAGGCGACCTATGCCTCAGTATGGTGGGACAAGTTGAAAAATGGATCGGGCTGTTACGGAGTCTTCTACAATCCGAAGCTCTTAAGCGGCGTGGGCGATGTGGATGTCCGCCGGATCGATATGCTCAATTTTTACTGGGAGCCGGGAGTGCAGGATATCCAGGACTCGAAGGATATTTTCCTCCTGACTCTGAGAGACAACGATCTCCTTGTGGCAGAGCATCCGGAGCTTCGCGACAAGCTGAGAGAGAGCGGCCTTACCCACAAGGAATATCACTACGATGACCATGTGGATACAAGCCATAAGAGCATCGTGGTGGACTGGTACTACAAGGTCAATCAGGGCGGCAGAGATGTCCTTCACTATGTGCAGTGGGTGGACGATACCATCCTCTATGCCTCTGAGGACGATTCGCAGTATGCAGAGAGTGGATGGTACGCGCACGGCAAGTATCCGTTCGTGATCGACTGCCTTTTTGAAGAGAAGGGTACTCCGGCGGGCTTCGGCTATATCGATGTCATGCGTTCGCCGCAGGAGTACATCGACCGCCTGTCCAGCGCGATCCAGGACAACGCGATCTGGTCCGCGAAGCCTCGTTATTTCGCCAAAGACGGCGCTTCGATCAACATCGACCAGTTCTTAGACACCACGAAGCAGATCGTCAATGTCGCTGGCATGAATCTGAATGACGATAACCTCAGACCCATCGACACAAAGGAGCTGTCAGGGAATGTTTTGTCGGTCTTGCAGTATAAGGTCGATGAGCTGAAGGAGACGAGCGGTAACAGAGACTTCTCACAGGGAAGCACAGTCTCTGGCGTGACCGCTGCCTCTGCCATCGCCGCGCTGCAGGAGGCTGGCTCAAAGGGATCCCGCGACATGATCAAGGGATCCTACAGAGCATTCACGCAGATCTGCAACCTCATCATAGAGTTGGTGAGGCAGTTCTATGACGAGCCTCGTGCCTTCCGCATCACAGGCGATAACGGCAGCCCGAAGTACATCGAGTTCAATAACGCCGGTATGCAGGCACAGGAGACGACCGAATTTGGCCTGTCCTTCCTGACGGCAGAACCGGTATTCGATGTCAAAGTCAAGGCTCAGAGGAGCAATCCGTATAGCCGGACCGCGCAGAATGAATTAGCCTTGCAGTTCTATCAGTTAGGCTTCTTCAATCCGCAGATGACGGACCAGGCACTCGCGACCATCGACATGATGGATTTCGAGGGCAAGGAGAAGGTCCGGGAGACGATCAGGAGCAACGGCACGCTCTACGAACAGCTCATGCAGGCACAGCAGACGAACCTCCAGCTTGCACAGCTTCTGGCGGCACAGACAGGCGAGACGAGACCGCTCGAAGCACTTCAGCAGCAGATGGGCGTTGCTCCGGCACAGGCTCCGCAGGCATCGACCACACAGCAGAGCGGCGGCTCGACCTACGAGAAGGCCGCTGAGAGGGCGAAGGAGGCTACGACAGTGCGATGACTACCATCAGCATTCGACAGGACGAGGAAGGCTCCCAGTACATCCTGAGAGGTCATGCGGACTATGCGGCGGTGGGCGGTGACATCGTCTGCGCTGGCATTTCGGTCCTCACAAACCTCCTCTGTAATCTGATCGCCGCATGGGCAGAGGAAGGCAAAGCTACTCTCTACATGATATGGCCTGAGGACGAGCCGACCAATATCTTTGTGGATACTGCCGGAGACGAGGAGATGAACCTGGTCCTTGCGGCTTTCACCTCTGAGTATCAGCAGCTTGCAGAGCAGTATCCCAACAATGTCAAAGTCGAGATGATTTAGGAGGGACCATGACTATTGCAGAGCTTCTACACATGGTAGACGAAATCAGACCGAATCAATTCTCGGAGCTGACGAAGACCCTGTGGCTGTCAGAGATCGAGCATCGAGTCTTTGACGAGGTGATCTCAAAGGGCGCTGACTGTTGCCCGTACTTCCGCTTTACGGGGTATACATATCCTCTCGATCAGGAGATGGTGCTGGCGGTCCCGGACCGATATGCGGATGTATACAGAACGTATATCTATGCAAAAATCGACCAGTCGCTCGGAGAGATCGACAGGTATAACAATGACAGCCAGCTCCATAGTGCCGCCTGGACAGAGTATGCGGCATGGTATCGGAGGCACCATTATCCAAGAGAAAGGTGGCATTTCTATGGCAAGACTGCCCTTTTTGACCCCGTCCGGGGGAAGGCAACTGAGGATGATCTCAGAGTACCGTGGTCTGAATCAGCTCCTCGCTGCGACACCTGGGGAATTCTCGACAATGAGGAATACATCTCACCGATATTACCCTGCAATCGCTGCGAGAGAGCCAAGGGGTACGACATCGACAACGCTGAGAACCCCTAACGGCTTGTACTGGAAGAACGGGCTTTTCTATGTCGATGGTACTGACTGCTATTACAAGGGCGAGAAGGTCCTGACGGTCACAGACAGCAGGAAGATCCTTGTCGGCATGGGGGCATATATCGTCATCTTCCCAGATAAAAAGGTCTTCAACACCAGCGACAAGACCGTAAAGAGCATCGAAGCGACCTACACGCAGAGCGCGACCATGACCTTCGAGGAGCTGACATTTGACTCCGTTTTCTGCAAGATCACCGTACCCGGCATCGACAAGGTCTTTGAGCGGTCAGACGGCGTGACTTTCAGCGGAGTGAATGACGATTCATTCTTGGTAGACGGCAAGGATGCCACTAAGGTCATCACGGAAAAGGGGAACAATTACATCGTGGTATCTGCGGTGATCCAGAACCCTTACACCGGGAAGGTCCGTTTCCAGGCTGACGGGAGCAATACAAGGCTCACCGGCAATGGCATCAACGAGAAATTCAAGGTCGATGATGTTGTGAGGATGGCTGGTACTTCTGACGATGCGCTGAATGTCTCCGGAAAGGTGCTGTCGGTCGGCAATAACTACATCACGATCCAGCTTGCATTTCCCGCAAAGACCTACACCCAGAGCAACACAGTGAGCTTCTCCCCGTATTACTCGGGATCCGATAAGACCCGAATCTATGCTGATGATCTCGGAAGCGGATGGGTAAAGGACGATATCATCACCATCGCAGGATGCACGAATACCGCCTATAACAAGTCCTTCACCATCGAGGGCGCTGGCACGAATTTCATCATCGTGGACGGCACTCTCGCCACAGGATTCACGCAGTCTTCCGGTCTTACGATCACAAGGACGGCACATGAGGAGGCTGGCACGACCGTGAAGCGGAATCGATTCACAAGGACTTCCGGCATCACCATCAAGCGTCAGTGCCAGGACGTCGACTATGTCTGTGAGCAGAACAACAGGCTCTGGGCCTGCTCCAATAAGAACCACGAGATCTACGCCAGCAAGCTCGGAGACCCCACGAACTGGAATTGCTATGAGGGAGTCAGCACGGATTCCTACACCGTGACGGTCGGCTCAGACGGGGACTTCACCGGATGCGTGAGCCACATGGGCCATGTGATCTTCTTCAAAGAGCATTCGATCCACATGATGTACGGTGACAAGCCGTCCAATTTCAGCCTCAACACCAGCGATATGCCGGGAGTGATGGAGGGATGCGCCGACTCCATCGAGATCGTCAACGAGACCCTCTACTATGTCGGCAGGAACGGCGTATACCAGTTTGACGGTGCGGTCCCCATGAAAATATCAAGGAGCATCACATCGACCATCAGAGAGGCTGTCAGCACTCAGGCGAAGGGTCTTCTCTATATCTCCTGCCTGCTTGATGGTGAAAGGAAGGTCCTCTGCTATGATCCGAACCTTCGCGTGTGGGACATCGAGAACGAGGATAACTTCCTGTTCGCACATTACGGCGGCGGCACGGGGTATTTCATCGATGAGTCAGGTGCGATAAGGACTGTGATCGGAGATGATGCAGACCGCATCGACTGGATGGTGGAATCTCCGGATATCCGTGAGAGTCTTTTCAACAGCTATGTGAGCCAGCTCATGTTCACGCTGTGGCTTGAGCGCGGCACGGTCGCAAACTTTTATCTCAAGTGCGATGACGAGCCGCTTTGGGAGCATAAGGGGACGATCAGGGCAGAGCAGGACAAAGTTTATACGCTGCCCATCGTGCCGAAGAGATGCAGTAAGTATCGCTACAGAATCGAGGTCACCGGAAGCGGGAAGCTGATCTCCGGCGGTCGATATGTGGAAGGAGGCACGGAACTGTATGGCTCAGTTTCACATGGACACCGGAGAGCTTAACGGCGTAAGGGGCGATACCACAAAGATCGAGTCCTACCTCTACAAGCTTAACCGCCAGCTTGAGTACATGTTCAACAACCTGACTCCGGAGGACAACTACTCGGAGCAAGCGCGGCTCACCTACGTTTCGGACGGTGAACGCCAGGCATCCATCGAGACCGCGCTGGACGGCATCAAGCTGACATATGTCTCGAAGGATAACATCATCTCCTCTATCAATCTTTCTGAGGAGACGGCGGCTATCGAGGCACCGAAGATCAAGCTGGAAGGCCTTGTGACCGTCAACGGCTATTTCAAGATCGGACTTGACGGATCTATCGAGGCTACCAACGGAGCTTTCTCCGGAGACATCACGGCGAGTACCATCACAGGCTCGACCTTCAGACTCGACAGGGGAGCAAACATCGGATTCCTTGCGGACGGCGAGACCTTCCAACTTGGCGACTTCATGGTAGATGACAAGTGGGGAAGGCAGGTCCTTGAATCGAGCGATTACATGACCGGCATGAGCGGCGAGCCGGATGACGAAGACGGCCTATATCTGTGGGCAGGATACTTCGATGATGACGATTATGTACTTGCGGTAAATAGCACCGGAATCTTTACTCAGTATGATGTCAACATTCAAGGGCATAGCGTTCTCGAAGAGATCAACAAGATATGGTCCCATCTTGAACACTATGACGGCGAAGACCCGGACGATGACCCAGACCCGGACGAGGAAGAGGATGACTGGGACGGGACGAGTCCTGACGGCAAGCCTGATCCCGGATACATTGACTCCGGACCCGGCGTAGGACTGTGAGGTGATGTATGTCAGAACGATTTGCATGGATATTCGATAAACAGAAGCAGAAAAAGATCTGGTGCGCTGACATGTGGGCAAGGAAGGCAGTCCTTGCGATCAGAACGGCTATCACAGGCATCACTTCCAGGCTTGCCACTATTGAAGGCGCTGGATATCAGACTGCATCAGATGTGTCTGCTGCTATCGCTTCTGCCATTGGCGGAATAACGGAGCTTGAGTACCTTGTAGTCTCAACACTTCCTGCAAGCGGCACGAAGGGAGTCATCTACCTCGTTCCGCATCAGCACGGCACAAGGGATATCTATGACGAGTACATTTGGGTGAACAATGCGTTCGAGAAGATCGGCAGCACAGATGTGGACCTTTCGCAGTATCTTCTGAAGACCGATATTTCAGCATGGGCGAAGGCATCCACGAAACCCACATACACTGCATCTGAAGTCGGGGCGCTCCCGGATACGACATCAATACCGTCAAAGACAAGCGACCTTACAAACGATTCCGGATTCATTACCGGGTATACAGAGACTGATCCGACCGTCCCTTCGTGGGCAAAAGCAAGCACGAAACCTTCTTACACTGCATCGGAGGTGGGAGCTTTGCCTGATGACACTGTGATACCGACCGTACCGACAAAGGTATCTGCATTCCAGAATGATTCCGGGTATCTGACATCCTACACGGAAACAGACCCTACAGTGCCAAGCTGGGCAAAACAATCCACCAAACCGTCCTATACGGCGGCGGAGGTGGGTGCGCTTCCAAGTACGACACAAATACCCACAAAGACGAGTGACCTCACCAATGACTCAGGCTTTATCACAGGATATACAGAAACGGATCCTACTGTACCCGCTTGGGCGAAGGCAGCAGCCAAACCAAGCTATACCGCATCTGAGGTATTGACTGTAGCGCAGCTGGCAGCAGTGAATTCCGGCATTACTGCGGATGATCTTGCGGTAAATGATGCTTCTGTACTGTGTGCGGTCACGCCCATAGAGCCAACGCTTTCAGCGGGAGCCAACTACGCGACATATGGCGGGTGCTGGTACTACAAGATAGGGCATCGGGTAACGGTACACATTGGCGTATCAGGCTTGACGACAGGCGAAGACACAACGCTTTGGACGCTTCCGGCGGGGTATCGTCCGCGATCATCTATCGGATGGGTAGGCAACGCGGGCGGCATCGGAAGCTATGGGCGTTTTCGTATAACGTCCGCAGGAGTGGTGAGGGCATACTCTGCCGCACAATACGCACTTGGAGAGATTTCTTTTGATGCTTTTTCGTGAGGTGAAAAATGACAAAGTACGATGACACCAAGATCACCCAGTGCCTCCACGCATTGGAACAGATAGAAACCCACGGAGCTACCAACATGCTACAGATCCTTTTCATCAGGCAGACCCTGATGAACCCTATCAGAGAGGAGGTAAATAATGCCAGTCATAAAGAGAAATGCGACAGGAGCTCTGAAAAAGAAGGTTGACCTGTCCACAGTCCCGTCCGATGCGCTGCGGACCCTTGCAGGAGAGGCAACTCCTCAGAAGAACTACGCAAGCGATCAGGCTATCGCAAACTCCACGCAGTATGCCGCTCCGACTCCGAATATCGCTTCGGATGCGGCAATCGCCAACAGCCAGAGATTCTCTGCTCCCTTCCCTACGGAACCGGGCAAGACCTATGCTTCGGACGAGGCACTTGCAAACAGCGTGAGATATGATTCTCCCGTTCCTGATGCTGACGAGATCAAGGGCATGGGCGGATACACCACGCTCTCCGGTATCTCACAGCCGACTCGGAGAACCTTTGAGAGGAGCGCAGACACAGACGAGTACTACGACCTCATGAAGGATGCGGAAGGAAACCGTCCCGGACCGTATCAGAACCGCTACGAGGGCGCGGTGCAGTCCATCCTTGACGGGATCCTCAACCGGAAGAGCTTCGACCTTTCGACCGATAAGAACTACAGTAACCTCTACAACCTCTATGCCCAGCAGTATCAGGCAAACGCAGACCGTGCCATGAGGGACAATCTCGGAGCGATGGCAAACCTGACGGGCGGCTATGGCTCGACTGCGGCAACTGCTGCGGCAGGACAGGCCTACGACCGGACGATGGAAGGCTTGAATTCTCAGAACCTTGCCCTCGCACAGCTTGCCTATCAGATGTACGGCGATGAGAATGCCGACAGATACAACCAGCTCGGCGCGGTGAACGGCCTTGAGCAGGCGGACTACGCAAGATACCGCGACACCGTGAATGACTGGATGAACGACCGGAACTACTACGCGAACCAGTATTCCAATTTCTATAACAACGACTGGAATCAGCACCAGTTCGATACGAACCTTGACTGGCAGGAGTACTCCGATGCGGCTGACAGGGCGTACCAGGCGGACCGCGACTACAAGACCGATTACAACAACGCATTCGAGAGAGCCTATAAACTCGCCGCACAGGGCATGGATATCCCGGCGTCCTACACCGGACCGCTTGAGAATGACACGGTCGCATCCCTCAACGAGCTTGCTGAAAGAGTGAGAGGTCAGCAGGCGGCTGCGCTTGCAGGCGGTGGAAGCGGCGGATCCGGCGGCGGCAGAAGCTCCGGAGGCGGCGGAAGAAGGTCCGGCAGCAGAAGATCGAGCGGATCAAAATATACACCGAAGTCTTCTGACAACTACGGCAATCTTACGGTAGACCAGTTTGCCAACAGCCTCCGGTCCGCTATCGATAACGGCGAACTGTCCCACGAAGAGGCAACGGAAGCGATCCGCAGCTATATCTCCGCAAGAGGCATTCAGCCGTCCAACCTTACGACAATCGCAAAGAGAGCCGGAGTCAACCTCGCAGGAGGCAAGGGCGATATTACACCTGTCATTACGAATCAGCATGGCGATTCGTGGGTGTATGTGCCTGGATACGGAAGGATCAACCGGACGGATGAGCTTACCAGCATGATCGAAGACGGAAGGATCAAAGAAGTGTTCCGGACAAGGGACGGAAAGAGAACGCTTACCTATCGTGGCGTAAAGTAAGGAGCGCACATGGCAAAAGTAAGTAGCTTTACTCAGGACTACGCAAAAAAGAGAGAGGAGCAGGTCCGTGAGAACGGGTACGAGAGATTCGGCACTCAGACCTATGGACTCAGAGACCTCGCCGCACAGGTCAGACCGGCTGCCTCTCAGAGACCCGTGACGGCAGAAGCATCGACTGAGCCTGCACGGAATCAGACTGTCAGACCGGAATTTGCTGATCAGGGCATCAGCAATTCAAGAGGTGATACGAGGATCCTCACCGGAGAACCGCTTAACCTTACAAGAGAAGGGCAGTGGGCGGCGAAGCATCCGATCGCCGGAACCCTGATGTACGGTGTATCCAACCTTGTCGGTGGAGCTGAAGGCTTCATCAATACTGGTGAGGCTGCGCTCCGTGCGCTTGCAACAGGGCAGAAATTCAATCCGAACAACATCCATGCCGCACCTATCGCACAGGGATTCCGCACCGGCGCGGCAGAAGGATTCCGCAGGGAAGCACAGGAAGAGCATCCGCGCATTTCCTCCGCGATTGGCATCGACAGCAATGACGGACGGTATACCTTCGGAGAAAAGGCTATGGATTTCCTCACCGGAGTCGGAGCTGATGCTGTTTCGTCCAGTATCAGCATGGCGACCGGCGGACCGCTCTCGACCGCACTCATGGGTGGAAGTGCCGCGAACCAGGCTCTTTATGAGACATCACAGGACCAGAACACGACCGCACGACAGGCTGCCGCTCTCGCCACTGCGAACGGCATTGCGGAAGCCTTCTTCGAGCATTTCTCCATTGAAAGGCTGATGCACTTCCAGAATCCGACATCAACGGCACAGGCGGTCAGAACTGCACTCGCACAGGCTGGCGTTGAGGCATCTGAAGAAATGGCTACAGAGATTGCAAACACTGTCTCCGATATTGCCATCAGAAGAGGAAACTCTGAGCGCGGACGGGAGTATCAGGAGCGCTTAACGAACGGTGAGGATCCCAATTCGGCAGCAAGAAATACTGCCATAAGCGCAGTCGCTCAGGTCCTACTTTCCGGTCTCGGCGGCGCTCTGTCCGGCGGACTGCATACCGGCATGGCTATGTACGGGAACACTCTTTCCAACGGCATGGACCTCCGCAGAGACATCCGGAACGGGATCACCCTTGAAGATATTGCCGGGAGCATTGATACCTCTACGGCAGAGGGGCAGAGAGTCCAGAACCTTGCGAACGATATCGCGCAGAGGGAAGCATCCGGCACGATGGCAAGCGATACTGAACTTGGGTATCTTCGCAATGCTATAGCAAATGCCGCAGAGGTCGCGGAACAGAACGAGGCAAAGGCTGTTGCCAATCAGACCGCCCCTGTCGGGGATGTCGTTTCCGAAACGACATCACAGGAAAGCATTCCGGAGCGGCAGGCTGTTACTCAGATGATGAATGATGTCGCCTCTGAGACTGCGAAGGATACCGGCGAGGCGTTCCGAAACGCGAACTACTACAACAGCCAGCGCATGACTCCCGGAGAGCGCATCTTCAATGCTGAGATGTCTCAGGATATGGCATCGACCTTCGAGGAGGAGGGACGGAAGGCGTTCAGTGCGCTTCCCGCTGAAGAAGGCGTAAAGGCATACCGCGAATGGGCGGCACATTACAACAGCATGAGACTTGGCATTCCTGTCCCGCAGAACATCGAGCATAATCTTTCTCCTGAGCAGATCAGCGCCGCGATGAGAGCTGGTGCGCTTGATTTGAACCGTGCATACCCGCAGGAGACCATGAGAACATTCAGCCGCACCGTTGACAAGATCAAGGTGAACGGTGTGAATGCCGGGAATGCGGATGTTTCCGGTATCGATGTAAAAAACCTTACCCCGCAGCAGAGGCTCCGCGTGGACTACGGAAATGCCTATGTTACTAAGGTGCTTGGCATGGATGTTCGTTGGGTACAGAGCGAAGCAGTGGACGGCAAGTACAAGGGCATGAATGGCTCTTTCCAGGTCGTCAACGGAAGACCGACTATGACTCTCGATGTCAACGCAGGAATGAATCGCGAGTCCGACTGGACCGGAGATATCACTGACATCAAGACCATGCTCCCTGTCATCTCTCACGAGACCACGCACTTCCTTGAGCAGTACAATCCGAAGCTCTACAAGGAGCTGTCAAACACCGTCCTCGCTGCCCTTCAGAATAGCGGAAGTTACTCTAAGGGCATGACCATCAACTCCATCATCGAAGCGGAACGGCAGCGGCTGAACGACACGATCAGGGACGAGAACGGCAACCCTGTTCAGCACTCTCAGGAGGATGCGATTCATGAGCTGGTCGCAAGGGCCTGTGAGGATATGCTCTCCGGTGACCAGAAG
>Ga0326512_10002486_pt1 | contig 13668 bp, 9 predicted proteins | sample 1_2617_0518_D_FD_203652 | JGI IMG/M metagenome (GOLD analysis project Ga0326512, IMG submission 203652) | Bovine rumen microbial communities from UC Davis, California, United States - 1_2617_0518 | ecosystem: Host-associated > Mammals > Digestive system > Stomach > Rumen | place: USA: California... | reverse complement strand
TGGCAGCAAAGCCCTGACGATACAGTTCGGTGTAAGCCTCAATCATGTCGGGTCCCAGCCATGCATATTCCTCTTTGATGCGCAGGGAACTGCAATTGTTGATGACACCCTCGAAATCTTCGTTGAAACTGACTCGATAGATGTCCTTGTTCATCAGCGTGCGCATGGAGTGAGAGATGTGTATCTCGTTGGGAAAGATGACAAAGCGCTGGTGAGGACAATACCATATAATATCGTTGTAACGGAAAGCGAACCAGGGGAATATGCCGTGCTGGTAGGCCAGTAGCAGGCGGTCTACACTCAGGTCGCCTCCTACAGCCAGACATCCGTCCTCATCGGCCTGATGAGGATCGGGAAACCATAATTCGTCGTCTAATTGGTAAACCATGGGGGAAATTGAAAATTGAAGATTGAAAATTGAAGATTTTTGGAAAATGAAAGATGAAAAATGAGAAATGAAAAATATGATTAGTTTTGCAATACTGACGTACCCAAATTTTCAATCTTCAATTTTCAATCTTCAATCTTCCGTCTGTTGCTGTCACTCGGGCCGTGCCTCCTTGCTTGAGCGCACCGAAGAGGATTTCGCGCATGAGCAACGGCTTCAGCTTTTGGGCAATGACGCGATCCATCTCGCGAGCACCGTACTCACGGGTGAAGCCCTCTTTGAGCAATAGTCTGAAGGCCTCATCGTCCAGTTGCATCTCCACCTTCTTTGCTCTCAGTCTGTCTTGCAACTGACCCAGTTTCTTACGCAGAATGAGTGTGGCCATCGTCTGATCCATGTCGTTGAAGACCACAGTGCCGGAGAGTCGGTTGAGAAATTCGGGCTTGAACGTCTTCTTCACCTGCCGTAGCATGGCTTCGCCACGAGTGACATTGCCACTGAAACCGATAGCCGCCTGGGCCGCATATTGTGCGCCTGCATTCGATGTCATGAGCACCACCACGTTGCGGAAATCTGCCTTGCGACCCTTGTTGTCGGTCAGTCGGGCATAGTCCATCACTTGCAACAGGATGTTGTAGATGTCGCTGTGTGCCTTTTCTATCTCGTCGAGCAACAGCACACAGTTGGGTGTCTTCCTGATGGCATCGGTCAGCAGTCCACCATCTTCGTAGCCTACGTAGCCAGCCGGCGAGCCGATGAGCTTGGCCACGGTGTGCTTCTCGGTGTATTCGCTCATGTCGAAACGCACGAGCTCGATGCCTAATTCGCGGGCCAGCACACGCGCCACTTCGGTCTTGCCCACACCCGTCGGCCCCACAAAGAGCAGCGAGGCCAGCGGCTTGTCCTCGTCGGTAAGTCCGGCTTTCGACATCAGCACCGCCTCGGTCACCTGTCGGATGGCCTCATCCTGTCCAAATATCTGGGCAGAAAGATGCTCTTGCAGGGTCGACAAGCGCTCGGTGTCGTCCTCCTTCACGGCCATAGCTTCCACTTTGCATGTCTTGGCCAGAATCTCAGTGATGAGTTTCGGTGTGACGACATTGATGCCCGTCTCCGACTTCACGTTGCCACTCACGACCGCAGCGCCAGCCTCGTCGATGAGGTCGATGGCCTTATCGGGCAGAAAACGGTCGTTGATGTATTTGGCACTCGACTTGACAGCCAGTTCCAGGGCAGCATCTTCGTAGATGACGTGATGGAACTGTTCGTATTTCGGACGAAGCTGTTTCAGAATGTTGATCGTCTCTTCAATCGACGGTTCCAGGATGTCAATCTGCTGAAAACGGCGCACCAGACCTTTGGAGCGCGAGAAGTATTTGTTGAACTCCTCGTAGGTGGTAGAGCCAATGAAACGGATGTCGCCCCGTTCCAGATAGGGCTTCAGCATGTTGCCCGCATCCATCGAACTCTCACCGATGGCACCAGCGCCCACAATGTTGTGTATCTCGTCCATGTAGACGATGCCGTTGCCTTCGGTCTCGATGCCTTCCATGATGATTTTCAGACGGTTCTCGAAGTCGCCCCTGTACTGAGTGCCGGCCAACAGCGTGCCTAAGTCCAGCTGATAGACCTTGCAACCTTTCAGACGGTCGGGCACTTTCTTCTCAACAATGCGTTGCACCAAGCCGTAGACCAATGCCGTTTTGCCCACACCGGGCTCGCCAACATGCAGCGGATTGTTCTTGTCGCAGCGACAAAGCACCTGTATGGTACGCTCCAATTCGGCTTCGCGCCCTATCAGCGGATTGTGACTCGCCACGATGTCGTTCATGCAGGTGACGAACTTGCGCCATGCTTCGTTCTTCGCGCCGTCTTCGTCGTTCTCTTCGTCGTCATCGTTCGCATCCTCATATTCATACATGCTGATGACATCGCTCAGGAAGCTTTCTTCTTCGCCATCGATGGCCTCTGTCAACAGGTAATGCGCCCAGGAGTTTTCCAGATGAAAGAGTCCGCTCACCATGTGGGGAATGTCTATCTGAGTGGCACCGCTGAAGTAGACATTCTTGTAGGCCTGCTCAATCATCTGACTGAGCTGTACGGATATTTCGGGCGTATAGTCCTGGCCGTCTGGCAGTTGCTCGAAACCATCCAGATGTTTTTTCAGTTTTTCTTCCAACTTCTCTGCTGAAAAATAGGGAAACAGAGCACCGCAGAACACCTCGTCGTCGAGAAGAACCAACAGGAAGTGTTCGGGCATGACGAACTCGTGGCGGTACGACTTGCATGTATTGATGGCGCGGTTCAGCAGTTGACTTGCGCGGGGAGTATATTCGATATCAGGCATTGCTATGGATATTATATTGAGATAAATGTAACGGTGACCAACGCTGTCGGCCTATTCTGGCTCGCATGTCAATCGGAGAGGGAATCCGGCATCGCGGGCCATGCGAGTGGCTTTCTGCACTTTCGACATGGCTATGTCGTAGGTATAAATCCCCACCACGGCCTTGTCGGAGTGGTGGACGGTCAGCATCAGCGTTTCGGCTTCGGGCTGACTCTTCATGAATACGGTTACCAACACATGCACGACAAACTCCATGCTGGTGAAGTCGTCGTTATAGATGATGACCTTGTAGCGACGCGGTTCGTTCAGGTCGATGCGTTGTCGTTCTTTGATGACAGATTGTTCTTTTGGCATAAGCTATGAGATGGATGAGGGGTTCTTAATGAGTTAGTTTCAGTCGCAGACTGTTGAGCACCACGCTCACGCTGGAGCAGGCCATGAGCGCCGAGGCCAGCATGGGCGTGATTTGCCATTGAAAGCCAAACAAATAAGGCAGTCCGGCAGCCAACGGAATGCATATCAGATTATAGATGAATGCCCAGAAAAGGTTCTGGTGAATCATGTTGACGGTCTTTCGGGAGAGTCGGATGGCATCAGACAGCAGGCGAAGGTCGGTTCCCATGAGTGTCACCTGAGCCACGTCCATTGCCACGTCGGTTCCCTTGCCCATAGCGATGCTCACGTTGGCCGTGGCCAGTGCCTGCGAGTCGTTGATGCCGTCGCCCACCATAGCCACGTGTCGGCCTTGCGCCTGTAGTTCGCGCACCATGTTCTCCTTCTCCTGTGGCAACACCTGTGACTTATAGTGCCTGATGTGTGCCTCTTGTGCAATGCGGGCCACGCGCTCCTCCTTGTCGCCGCTCATCATGTAGATGTCGATGCCCTGCACCTGCAGGCTGTCCATCGCCTCGCCGGCATGCGGACGAAGCTGTTCCACAATCTCCGCCTGTCCTCCCTGTTGCGGAGTATGAGCTGGATTGGTCAGCGTTCCCGTCTTGTCTATCACCATTGCGTCCACCTTCCGCATCTCTTCGAGCGCCGTGGCGTCCTTGATGAGAATGTTCTTTTCGGCAGCCTTTCCTATGCCCACCATCAGAGCGGTGGGAGTGGCCAGTCCCATAGCACAGGGACAGGCAATGACCAGCACACTGACCGCTGACAGCACGGCCTGCGGCAGCATCTGCATGCCACCGATGACAAGCCAAATGGCAAAGGTGAGCAATGACAGACCGATGACCGTTGGCACAAAGATCAGTGCAATCCTGTCGACCACATGTTGCACGGGAGCTTTCGATCCCTGTGCTTCCTGCACCATGCGAATCATGTTGGCCAGCACCGTTTTCTGTCCCACTGCTTCGGCACGGAAACGGAAGGTGCCTTGCTTCACGATGGTTCCGGCCAGCACCTTGTCGCCGGCCTTCTTCTCAATGGCGACGGCCTCGCCCGTCATCATCGACTCATCGACCGTGGCAATGGCCTCGCCGCATACAGAACCGTCGACGGGTATCTTCTCGCCGGGGCGCACTTCGAGCGTGTCGCGTGGTTGCACGGCTGAGATAGGAATGTCGGTCACCGTGCCGCCGTCTACGAGGTGGGCCGTCTTGGGTGTCAGTCCCATCAGTGCGCGGATACTGGCTGCCGTGCCTTGCTTGGCGCGTTCTTCGAGCAACCGACCTGTCAGCACAAAGGTGATAATCATGACCGAAGCATCGAAATATGTGTGATTCTCTATGCCGCGAGCACCCCAGAATTCAGTCCCCCAGAACGTGTTGAACACGCTGAACAAGAACGAGATACAGGTGCTGAGTGCCACCAGCGTGTCCATGTTGGCCGAGCCGTGGGTGAGCTGTTTCCATGCCGTGGCATAGAACTGTCGGCCACAATACATCAAGTTGAGCAGGGCAATGATGAGTGCGGTCTGGTTGCGCGTGTCATCGTTGTAGGTCGATGCGCCCAGCCATCCCATTGAGATCGTCATGACGAGCAGGGCGAAGAGCCACGACAGCATCACCCTGTTGCGCAGCGAGCGATAGGCCTGTCGCTCAATGGCCTCCACGTTGCGGTCTTCCTCAATCACCATGTCGTAGCCGATGCCTGCCAGCGATTCCTTCATCTGCCCCAGCGTTATCTTGTCTGTGTCGAACTCAATGAGTGCGGTGCGCCCGGGCAGATTGACACTGGCCGAGCTGATGCCGTCGAGTGCGTTCAGCTTTTTTTCAACGTTGGCGGCGCATCCGGCACACATCATGCCGAGAATGGCTATCGTCTTTTTCTGTATCATTTCTTTGGCATTTTCGTGAATTTGTATTGCAGGGTCAGCATCACATAGCGTGGTATGCAGTTGTGCCACGTCTCTGTGCGTCCCTGCGCGTTTACTTCATACTGCGTGCTCGACAACTGGTGCAGCAAGTCGAAGGCCTGCAACTTGGCCGTCAGTTGCTGTTTGAAGAACGAGCGCGACAGCTGGGCGTTCCACACCAGATGGTTGTCGTTCATCATGTCGCTGTAGTAGCCTCGGCGCGAGTACATGCGTATGTCGGTAGCCAGCGAGAGCTTCACCCTGGGGATGGTATAGATGAGCGCGGCACCGTAGTCGAAGTTGAAGGCATTGAGTGCTGTGAAGTTCCGACGGTCGCCCGTAGAGTTGCGCCAACTGATGTTGCCCGAGACCGTGGCCGTTAGCTCGTCCTTCTGATAGCGCAGCTGCAACTGGTTGTGCAGCACCCAGTTGTTGACGGTCGAAAGCGGCGGATCGGTCAGCAGGGCATCCAGAAAGTCGTACTGTATGTCGCAGTCCACGCTGTGCTGATAGCTGGCATCGAGTTGCGTAGAGAACAACAGGAGGCGCATCTTGTCGAGGGGCAGCGAGCAACTGGCTCCGAGGGCTGCCTTCCAGTTGCCGTTCACATTCGTATTAATATAGGTGTACTTGCCAGCCTCCATGTCATAGATGGTCTGCATGCCCCAGCTGTTGCGGTCCAGTCGACCGTTGGCCCATGCCGAAAAACTTCGCTTCAGCGAGTCTATGTTGTGCGTGTAGTGCATGTTCAGCGTGTGATAGACGTGGTTCTTCAGGTCGGGGTTGCTGATGCGCCAGATGAGCGGGTCGAGGGTCTCGTCGGTAGGTAGCAGACTGGCCAGGTCAGGGCGGTCGATGTTCATGCTGTAGCTGATGCTCTTGAAGCCTCCCTTCCATACGTACAGGTTCAGCGTGGGACAGAGCTCATTGGAGTTTCGGCAGGAAATAGTGTCTATCAAGCCGTCGTCGAAATGCAGTCGCTCGCTGACATGCCGGAAAGGCAGACTGAAGTCGAAGTAATAGTCGTCGGATGCTTTCGACAGGCTCAGACTGCCGTTGTACGTTCGGGTCAGCAGTTGCGACACATCGCTGTTCAGCCAGTCCTGGGCCAGCAGGAGCGAGTCGTGCGTAGACGGAAGCCAACCCAGGTCGTGGGGCTTCAGGTTGTCCAGCAGGGTGAGCAGGTATTGGTTGTTATGATTGTTGTTTCGCTCTTGCGCATAGCCTACTTGTGCCGTGATGAACCACTGACGGGGCAGCGAGAAGTCATAGTCGGCAGATGCATTCCACAGGTAGCTGTTGCCGTGCGTGTCGGCATAGCGCTCCAGCCGGTCTTCGTCCTCTTCGGGCGAGGCATATTGCGTGTGCTGACGGCTGAAGGCATCGTTAGGCTTTTGGCAGTCGAACGAGCCGTTCAGTGACACGCTCACATTGTCGCCCCAGGGCAGTTTCTTGTAGTAGCTCAGCATGCCGCTGCCGTGATAGGTTCTATATTTTGCCAGTCCGCTGCGCTGTGTCTGGTTGGTGACAATCTGTCGGAAGGTGGAGTCCTCACTGGCCGTGCTTCTGCTGCCGTCAGCAACGCTGAAGTCCACTCTGGTATAGAGTCGGAACGGCTTTTTCAGCGTAAACTCGTTGTGAACGTTCAGACGGAAGTCCTTCTGTCGGCTTTCCGACCACGAGCCGCTGAAGATGCCGCCTGCAGAGGTGAACGTCTCTCGTGCCGTGCGTGTCTCGTTCCTCGCGTCGCTCCACTCCACTCTGGCACTTCCGTTCTCCTCGAAGTGCTTGTCGGCATCCTCCGTGCTGAAGTCGAAGCCCGCCTGCTTCGTGGTCGTCAGTCCCTGGGGCATGTTGCTCGGACTCCAGTCGCCCTCTCCGCCCGGTGTACGCGTCTCGTTGATGTTGTTCACGTTGCCGAAGAGCGTGTAGCGCGAGTGGTCGTCGAAGTGCAGGCCGAACACGCGGGCCAGATAGCGAGCCTTCTTGGTGCCTTCTGACTGCCAGGGCATGCCGCCTCCAGCCTCTGCGTTGGCCACGTAGCCACGGTTGTATTCTCGTTTCAGGTTCACGTCCATCACAAACTCTCTCTTCTCGTAGTCCCTACCCTTCAGCTGGCTCTTCTTGGTACTCTTGTGATAGGCTTTCAGGTTCTGCACGGTGTAGTAAGGCAGATTGTCGAGCACCACCTGGTTGTTGCCTTTGAAGAAGTCCTTGCCGTTGAGTGTCAGATAGTCCACCTTCTCGCCGTTGATGTAGATGTCGCCGTTCGACTTCAGCTCGGCCCCCGGCAACTGCTTGATCAGTCCGTCGAGCATGGAGCCTTCGGGCAGGTTGAATGCCGATGCATCATATATGATGGTGTCGCCACGATAGGCCATCTTCACCTTCGTGCCTCTCACGAGCACCCCTCCCAGCGAGTCTTCGCGCCAGATGTCTTCCTGCAGCTTCTTCTTCATGAGCAGTCGGGGCAGTTCGAAGTTGTTGTTGCGGGCCAGGTAGCGCAGCTCGTAGTTCATGTAAGCATCTTCGTAGCCATCGAGCGTACCCTTGATGATGATTGTCTGTGGCTTGGCAGGCACCTTGAACTGGTAGAACGAATTGGTACCCCACGTCCAGCACGTCATCGTGTCGATCACGGTCGAGTCGGGGCGCAGCAAGGTGATGCGAGCGCTGAGCTTTGCCTTCGTGAACGAGTCGTAGACCTCGCCATGAATCAGCACAGTGCGTTCTTTCTTCTTGCTTTTCTCTGTTTTTGTGGAGTCATTTTGTGCAAAACACCCTAAAGCAATCAATATACCCAGACAAAACACCAGTAGCGTTCTCATAACAGCCTGCAAAATTACGAAATTATTTTTATAATGTGTCTTAATCCTGTATTGTTTTGCTTTTTGTGACGTGAAAACTGTGGTTGACTACAGGTAAAAGGACTATGGACTACAGACTATGGACTACAGACTGTAGACTATAGTCCATAGTCTGTAGTCCATAGTCTGTAATCGGGGGCTATAGTTTTAAACAGTTTTGTAAAAATAATTCATAAAAAAAAGGCCCTTCTGAAAGTGGCATTCTAGAACGAGAACGCACCAGCCATTCCGACATGTCAGAGCCGTCGTTTTGAGATTGATATTAAATCAAACTGGGTTTACAGCCATATCAAACTGAGTTCTTACTTCAGTTACGTTCTGTTCCAAGTCATAACTCAGTTTGATATGACTGCCAACCCACCATGATTCAATATCAATCACGGCATGAAGTACGCAGAATGCCACTCAGAATTGTTCAAAGAGCGAAATTTTCAAGGCAAAAAAGTGATCATTTCGCGAACAAACACCCACAACAATCTGATAATCAGCAACATGCACAACCCCTTCCAATACTCGCATATTTACGAGCGACTTTCAGTTTGGTGAATTCCATGCGATTCTCAGAGGGGTGTTTGTCAAGAAAATTCATAATTTTTGCTTGTTCAAATTTAGCGTGGTAAAGGTGAAATGGTTCGTACCTTTGCTGCTGTTCGAGGTAGTGGCAGGCCCTGTGAGAAAAGACTATCTGTAAGGTTGTATTTCTTTACTTTTTGTCCAAAACGAAAATACATTTACTCTCGACTATTCGAGTGTTGCTAAATGGCATATTATAGTTTTTTATTACTAAATATAGTGCTTCAGTTTATCAGATGCTTGCTCTTGATGGCCCACAGAGTCTATTTTGAGCCTATTTTGTTTGATGGATGCAAGCAAAAATTCTTGGTTTTATTTGCTGCCGTCAAACAAATTAATTATCTTTGCCTTCGTTTTCATGCACTATAATACAAAAGCTGCATCATGACAATAGCAAAGGAGGCATGCAACAATATGGCGCAAATTTGTCACGCAAAAAAATAACAAACTAAAAGTAATGGACAACAAACAGAACAAGTACATCTCAGTGAGCTATCAGCTCTACTCGATTGACGAAAACGGTAACAAACATCTGGAAGAACAAACCCAACAGGGCAATCCGTTTATTTTCATCAGCGGATTTGGTGTTTCTCTCGATAAATTTGAACAGGAGATCGTGGGCCTGACCCCAGGCGATAAATTCGATTTCACCCTACAACCCGCCGAGGCCTTTGGCGAATACGACGAGGAAGGCATTCACAAACTGAAGAGAGAGGTGTTCTCTATCAACGACCACTTTGACCACGAAAACATCTATCCGGGTGCCGTCATCACGCTGATGGACGCAGACGAGAAACGCTTCATGGCCCGTGTCACCAAAGTTGAAGAGGATGGTGTTACCGTAGATACGAATCACCCACTGGCAGGCAGCACCCTGCAGTTCGTAGGCATCGTGCTGGAGAACCGCGAAGCCACCAACGAAGAGATTCAGCACATGCTGAACCATCTGAGCGGTGAGGGCTGCGGCTGTGGTTGCGACGACTGCGGCGACGGCTGTGGGCATCACGACCATGAGGGCGGTTGCGGCTGCGGACATTGCCATCACTAACAAAAACAGAACTAAACTATGCGTAACACTTTCGGAAACGTTTTCACGCTTACCACCTTTGGCGAGAGCCACGGCACGGCTGTAGGCGGCGTGGTTGACGGCATGCCTGCCGGGATTGAGGTCGACCTTGACTTCATTCAGCAGGAGCTGAACCGTCGCCGTCCCGGACAGAGCCGAATCACCACGGCCCGAAAGGAAGCCGACCAAGTGGAGTTGCTGAGCGGTGTGTTTGAAGGGCGCACCACAGGCGCACCTATCGGCTTCGTGGTTCACAACCAGAACCAGCACTCACAGGACTACGAAGACCTGCGCACACTGTTCAGACCGTCGCACGCCGACTACACCTATTATAATAAATATGGTGTGCGCGACCATCGCGGCGGAGGCCGCACGTCGGCTCGCATCACCATCAGCCGATGCGTAGGCGGAGCACTGGCCAAGCTGGTGCTGAGGCAACTGAACATCAGCATTAGGGCCTACACATCGCAGGTGGGGCCGATTGAGCTGGAACGCGACTACCGAAAGTACGACATAGACCTGGCTGAGCAGAATGCCGTGCGCTGTCCTGATGCAGAGAAGGCGCTGCAGATGGAGGAACTCATAGCACAAGTGAAAGCCGAAGGCGACACCATCGGCGGTGTGATCACTTGTGTCGTAAAAGGCTGTCCGACAGGATTGGGCGAGCCGGAGTTCGACAAGCTGCACGCACAACTTGCGGCAGCCATGCTCAGCATCAATGCCTGCAAGGGATTTGAGTATGGAGAGGGGTTCGCCGGAACCGTCTTTCGAGGTTCAGAGCAAAACGACGTGTTCGTCGGTTCGACTGACAGCAGCCAACTACAGACCAAGACCAACCACAGCGGAGGCATTCAGGGCGGATTGTCGAACGGACAGGACATCTACTTCCGTGTGGCCTTCAAGCCCGTAGCCACCTTGCTGCGCGAACAGCATACCGTAGACATTGACGGTCATCCGACCACATTTGCGGCTCATGGGCGTCACGATCCGTGCGTACTTCCCAGAGCTGTCCCTGTTGTTGAAGCGATGGCTGCAATGGTTCTACTTGATGACATTTTACTAAACAGAACAATAAAACTATGAAGGAAGAATATTTTTTGTAAAAAAAAACAATAAATATTTTGTTTATTCAAAAAATATACGTACCTTTGCAATCGCTCTAAGGGGTTTGGGATAAATCCTGATAAGCTTTAGTTAAGTCTAGTTTAGTTTTTGTGTTGGTTGGGGGCTACGATTGTAGCCCCCCAATTTTTTTTATGCTCTCCATGAATTTTATAGTGCTCATGCAGGAAACAAAACCACGAGTAAAAAAAGGTTAAGGACATACGCAAAAATAGAAGAATCAAAGAAAAACGTCTACTAAGAGGTGAAAAATAGCGAAGTTTTTTCTTTTCTACCGATAAAAATACTATTTTTGCATTGTAGAATAGACAGAAATAATCGATGAACATGAAGAAAATTACGATTTTTACCTTTGCAGCAATGCTGATGGTTCAGGGGGCTTGGGCGCAGAAAGCCTGGACGCTCGACGAGTGCATCAGCTATGCCCTGGAGCATAACATAAGTCTGCAAAAAGCCCATCTAACTGCTGCATCGGCAGGAGAAGACGTGAAGGGAGCACATTCGGCCCTCTTCCCGTCGTTGTCGGCATCGACCAACCACAGTGTGGGCTACCGTCCCTGGCAGGACAACAAGACGGCAACCGTGACCAACGGACAGGTGAACACGAAAGTGGAGAAGAACTACTATAACGGCTCGTATGGCATCAACGCACAGTGGACGGTATGGAACGGCAACAAGCTTGTGAACACACTGAGACAAAACAAGCTGACGGCAAAACAAGCTGAGCTGAACGAAGAGACCACAGCCAACTCGATTCAGGAGAAGATAGCAGAACTGTATATCAAAATACTGTATCTCTCTGAAGCTATCAACGTGAACGAACAGACACTTGAGACCAGCAAGAAGAACGAACAGCGCGGAATGGCCATGCTGGAAGTGGGAAAAATGTCGAAGGCCGACGTGGCCCAGCTGTCTGCCCAACGCGCAACCGACGAATACAACCTTGTGAAAGCCCGCACGGACATTGCTACCAACAAACTGCAACTGAAACAGCTGCTGGAGCTGGACGGCAACACTGCGTTTGACGTGTTCATTCCCACAACGACCGATGACCATGCACTGGATGAGATTCCCAGTGTGCAGAGTGTCTACGAGCAGGCACTGATGTCAAGACCAGAGATAGCCAGCAAGGAAATGGACATCGAGAACAAGGGCATCGGCATAAAAGTGGCAAAGGCCGGATACATGCCCACCATATCGATGACCGGCGGTGTGGGGACAAGCACCAACTCACTGTCAAACACGGCATGGGGCAATCAGTTCAAGACCAACTTTGATGCTTCAGCAGGAGTTTCGGTTGCCATCCCCATCTACGACAAACGGCAGGCGAAAACGGCTGTCAACAAAGCACGCATTGCCCGTCAGCAGGCGCAGCTGGATTTGCAAGCACAACAGAAAGAGCTCTACAAGAGCATTGAGACATACTGGCTGAATGCAGAGACGAACCAGCAGAAGTTCCGCTCGGCCATCACTGCCGTGCAGAGCGAACAGCAGAGCTTCGACCTCCTGCAAGAGCAATTCAACCTGGGCCTAAAGAACATCGTGGAACTGATGACGGGCAAGGACAAGTTGCTGAAAGCACAGCAAAACAAGCTGGAAAGCAAATATCAAACGATTCTGGCTCAGCAGATGCTGAAGTTCTACAGCGGAAGCAGACCTTTAAATTAGAAACAAAAAAAGAAGCATAAATATGAGAGCACTAAGCATGACAGGGCTCGCAGCCCTTATCCTTGCCGCCGTCATGACGGGCTGCAAAGAAGAAGCTAAAACAGAATTCACCACGGCCAAAGCTGAGAATGGCAACATTCAGACCACCATCACCGCCACTGGCACTATTGAGCCCGTGACAAGCGTGACCGTGGGTACACAGGTGAGCGGCATCGTGAGCAAGCTGTATGTCGACTACAACTCAGTGGTAAAGAAGGGACAGGTCATTGCCGAACTGGACAAGACCAACCTGACGAGCGAACTGAACACCGCCAAGGCCAACCAAGCGAGCGCACAAAGCACGCTGAACTACCAGGAGGCCAACTACAACCGCTTTAAAACACTCTATGAAAAGGGTCTGGTGAGCGCCGACAGCTTTGAAAGTACACGGCTGTCATATCTGAAGGCCAAAGACCAGCTGATAACCGCCACGCAGAGTGTGATGAAAGCGCAGACCAACCTGGGCTATGCCACCATAACAAGTCCAATCGACGGTGTGGTGCTGTCGAAATCGGTGGAAGAGGGACAGACCGTTGCCGCTTCGTTCAACACACCAGAGCTGTTCAAAATAGCACAAGACCTGACCAACATGCGCGTGATAGCCGACATTGACGAAGCCGACATAGGCGGTGTGAAAGAAGGGCAGCGCGTGAGATTCACGGTCGATGCCTTTCCGGAAGATGCCTTTGAAGGACAGGTGACGCAAGTGCGCCAGCAAGCCACCACCGAGAGCAACGTGGTGACCTACGAGGTGGTGATCTCTGCTCCGAACAACGACCTGAAACTGATGCCGGGACTGACCGCAAACGTGACCATCTATACTTTAGAAAAGAACGGGGTGCTGGTTGTTCCTTCGAAAGCACTGCGCTTCATGCCCAACGAAGCACTGCTCACCGACAAGCAGAAGATTGAGGACGTGGAAGCAAAGCACAAAGTGTGGACAAGAGAGGGCGAAACATTTAAAGCCCACAAAGTGGAAATCGGAACGACCAACGGCATGCTGACTGAAATCGTGAGCGGCATAGGCGAAGGCACCGAAGTGCTGACAGACTTCAGCCTCAGCGGCGGCGAGGAAGAACAAGACGAGAAAGCTAGCAACCCCTTCATGCCAAAGCCCAAAAACAACAAGAACAACCAAAACAAGAAGTAAGTATGGCAGAGGGAAAAGTTGTTATCGAGCTACAGAACGTGAAGCGCTACTTCCAGGTGGGCAGCGAAACAGTGAAGGCGCTGCGCGGCGTGTCTTTCAAGATCTACGAAGGCGAGTTCGTCACCATTCAAGGCACATCGGGTTCGGGC
>Ga0326512_10002485_pt1 | contig 13669 bp, 18 predicted proteins | sample 1_2617_0518_D_FD_203652 | JGI IMG/M metagenome (GOLD analysis project Ga0326512, IMG submission 203652) | Bovine rumen microbial communities from UC Davis, California, United States - 1_2617_0518 | ecosystem: Host-associated > Mammals > Digestive system > Stomach > Rumen | place: USA... | reverse complement strand
GATTCTGTAAAAGAATACAATGGTACAACGTATACTGAGGCTGTTGATAATGGTGTATATTCAAAAGAAAAATTCATCAATGATTCAGCGGGTTATGGTTTAGCACAATGGACATATTCTACAAGAAAAAAAGGATTGTATGAATATGCTAAATCAAAAGGTAAGTCGATTGGTGATTTGAAAACTCAATTGGAATATCTCATCTATGAACTAAAAACACAATACAAATATGTGTTTGAAATTCTTTGTACAACCGACAGTATAGCATTTTCAACAATCACTGTATTAACAGATTTTGAAAAACCTGCAGATACATCAATGCCTGTTAAGAATAAACGTGTAACAAATGCACAAACTTTCCATATGCTATTCAGTGATATATTAATAAATGATGATATTGACATTGATGAAAATGATAAAGGGAATGAAGAAACACAACCATTATTGACAGAAGGAATCCTCATGATAATCAAAGAAATAAAAGATAATATTTGGCATAAGGATTCTTGGAGAAAATACATAACTGAATCAATTGATCATTATATGAATGCAATCAATGATTTCGAAGACCATCTTTCAATTGATAAAGAAACATACGTTAGAGAAGTGACAACACATAATGAATATGTAGTTGCTTCTGGAGATACTTTGATAAAGATTGCAAATATGTATAATACAACTCCTGTAGAAATACTGGAAAAGAACAAAGAAAAATATCCAGAAATGTCATTAAACTTCATTCGTGTTGGATGGGTTCTTAAAATATAAAAAAAAATATTGAGGGGCTAATAGCCCCTCTATTTAATTCAATTTTATTAATCGTCTATGATTTCCACAACATCAGGATTCAATATCACAATGGAATCACAATCCCATGCATACATTGCACGACTGGTGAATTCATTATAAACGATTTCAACACCATCAATTCCATCTTTCAACAGACGTTCAAAGTCTAAAGAACACCATTGAAATCTGTTTGACAAATATTCATTGATGATGTAATCCTTAACGTAAATTATGTCTGACTCATCCTGTATTAATAAGACTTTGTTACCTTCATGAAGTTTGAAACGAATAGAATTTTCTTCTTCACAAAGTGCGAAATATTCAACATCATTCCAATCTTTCCAACCGAAGTCGGCATCAATTGGTGATGCCCAAAAACCAGCGATAGGTTTTGTGAATGTTGGATTGTTGATGATTTCTCCTTTGAAGTTTGGATTAAAATGTGTCGTTCCATAGTGGATGTAAGTTTTGTTTGTTTCGATAATCATATAGATATCTCCTTTATATTATTTATTAGACATTATATATTCCTAATGTCTAATAAATAATATATATATCGAATAATAAAAAAAAGAATATACGATTAAATAAAAATTTTATATATGAAAGGATTGATTGTTATGACAATCGAAATTTTAAATGGTATTGAACTGGATGAAGCCGAGGTTGACGCATATAAAAATTATATCACTGAAAAATATCCAGATAGAGAGGTTGAAAAACTGATTATATCCATTGATGGTGATGATGTGAATCTCGAAACACATTTCAAGAAAGAACCAAATTTCCAACGTATACGACGTATAACAGGCTATTTAGTGGGAGATATGGGTCGTTGGAATAATGGCAAAGTTGCTGAAGAAGCAGACAGAGTAAAACACTCTGTTCTCGAAACAATGGAATCATAATAAATTGATATTAATAGAAAAAATAATGGGAAATTAAGGATCAATATTCTAAGTTAGTATAGTAAATATATACAGTAAATATGAGATATGTGGGGTAGTATACCCCACATATCTCATATTAAACTTTCACCTTATTATGTCATACACCTTATATCTTCTCCCATTCACCAATAAGATTAACATTGTATATTATCTGATGATGAGTTAGTAATCCATCATTATTTGATGCATTCATAAATGCAAAATCAAACATTCCAAATTTGGAATGCATCTCATATTGAATATGATAATTGTTTTCTGTAAAATCCCAACGCATTTGTAGCATTTGGGCATTTTCAAATTCAGTTATTGGCGAATGTGTCTTATCACCCTGAATACCGTATCTGATTCCAGTATTTAATTCGAACCACCAAGGTCCTTCGTAATCATTGAAGATTCCATAAGAACCACGATTATCACAAAGGATTTTTCCTTCAGCCATATCTTTTTCAACTTTTACATTGAAGAGTTCGAGCTTAAGAATAGCAGCATGCCAAGTTCTGCCTTTAAGTTCTGCTTTTTTGAACTCCTCTGAAAGTTCTGTGTAGAGTTTTTCAATTCTACCCGCATCACATTGAGTATTTTCCATAATCATATTCCTTTCAATTTGAGAATTTTATTATAATATACATCAGAGATATATCCATGAGTCAGTTTACGACCGTATATCTTGTCCGATAAAACTTATCTGTTTGATAAGCCATGTAATATATTTTGTCAATATGATTTAATGTGCAAACTTGTACGTTTATACTCCACATACCATCATATCGTCTTTGATGTATATTATAATTGATTTGTGTGTAATCGGTTTATATTCGAATGATCTATATAAACAGAGAGTTTTGATATTCTCTGGATTAATGAGTTGGGTGTTTATATTCCGAATGGATGATAATTTATTTGAGACGATTCAATATAGCATACATAATATACGTCTCATAATATAAACACAAATTTGATTTTGCCATACAATAGATGTCATTGACACGATTATGAAAGATTATCGTGTAGAATCAAGCATATCACTAATGCTTGATAAATCATCATCATCGCCACAATTAAGAGTGATGATATCATAGATGATGTTGACCATTGCATTCACCTCCCAATAATCAACTGAATAAGAATACTATTGTATTCTAATCCATATAAATAATATGTATATCAAAATAAAAAATAATAGGAAAGGTGTTGAAATGTAAAATGGCTTCATTAGGAATGGAAAGAATCTTAAAAGCTGACATAAAAGACTTAACTAAGACATTTCTGGAAGATATGTTTGCATCATATCATGATAAAGAAACAGGAGAATACAAACAAGCTAACTTTGCAACAACAGAGGAGATTGTATTAACTGAACAAGACTACAAATATGTCAAGGGTAAGATTAAAACAACTTTAGGAATGTTATTTATGAATAGATACATTCTTGAACAATATGGAATTATTGAGCATCTTGGTTATTGGAATAAATCTCTTGATATAGGTGGTTTAAATGATTTGACAACCGAGATAAATAATTTAGCATTAACCGATAAGATCACAATGCAACAATTAGGAAATTATATTGATGCACGTGATAGACTGGGATTCTGGTGTGCCGCATTTTTATCAGTATCAATATCTCCTGCATTAATTCGTCCTATGAATAATGTGGAACAAAGAAAGAAAGAGTTATTTGAACAATATAAGAATGAAATCAATTCAGATAATCCTGTACAACAAACGTTGACTGTTAATAAAATAGAAAAAGAATTAATGGCTATGGTTCGTGAGAATCTGAAAGATGATTACGGATATGATTTGTACCGTTCAGGTGATGGTAACTTGGATAACAACTACAAAACTATCAATGTTATGAGAGGATCTGTATTCAATGAAATAACCAGAAAATATGATGTTGTTGAAAGTTCATTGATGAATGGTATCAAGAAGAAAGACATTACACCATTTGCAAACAGTGTCGTTGCAGCCGCATATCCTTCTGCAGTTGGTACTGCAGAAGCAGGTTATATGGAAAAGATAGTATTGGCAATGTTACAATCTGAAAGTATTGATCCTGATATTAATTCAGATTGTGGAACAACATCAACAATACCTGTTACCATAACAAAAAAGAACAAGAAATACTTCTTATACAGATATATTGATGATAATGGAAGAAAGGTATTATTCGATCTACATAACGTAGGTGATTATGTAGGAAAAACTGTACGTCTATATTCTCCACAGTGTTGTTGTAAAAATAAAATATGTGCAAAATGTGCAGGCACAGTTTTCAATGTATTAGGTGTTGAAAATGTTGGTTTGATATTAACACAATTTACAGATAAGATGCTTAATATTAAACTCAAATCAAAACATGACTTATCACAGAATGCTGGTATTATCCCTGATGATTACATATTCCTTGATAAGAATAATTATTATACTACTCAAGATGGTATATTAAAAAATAAAGTTAAATGTAAATTCTTTGTTCCTCATATGATGGAAGAAACATCTGGTTTCGTTAGAGAAGCAACTGCTGTTGAGTGCTTAGGGGTATTTCCAGTTAAATTCTATGATAAAGATGATAATGAAATATTTGCAACTGAAATGATTATACCAATAATGATGCATTTTAATATCTATAATGAAATTCAAGAAGATGATTCATCATACATAATTACATATGATGCTGATTCTGAAATATGCAATTTAGCAATGCAGAAGACATTACCGAATATTGAATATTATGTAAATAATATATACTTCTATTCCAAAATACCCTTAGTACCATACAATATGTTGACAGAATTGATGTGGAGAAGTATTGAGTTAAATGGACTTGATCTAACAGGTCCATCAATAACATATGAATTGATGGCTCGTAGATTATGTCGACATGGTAAAGATTCATATGCTGTTGTGTATGGAAAAGATCAGAACTGTGATCCTCTTGGTTATACTAAACTTGGATTCCGAGAAGCTGTACAAGAATCAGGTGTTCTACAAGCGGTGGTTTTCCAAGATATTAGTACAGGTATGAATAAAGGTTTGGCACAAACTTTAAATGGTCATGAACCAACCGAAACTCCTTTGGAAAAAATTATTAAAGCATAAAAAAATAAAGAATGTATGAATCAATTAAATCATTGATTTCACTATAAATAAGACTGGAATAATATTCTCTGGTCATTTTTTCAAGAATAGGGTCATCTCCATACATCCGATGGTGATATGCTCTTTCTATTGATCTATTCAAAGCTATTTCGTCTGCAATCTCGAATGCCTTTTTTATAAATATCATATCAGCTTCTTCAAGATTTTCTAAGTTTGTTTTAATTTCTTCCATAGTTAAAAATCTCCTTTTTATGATATAGGGGGACTATATAGTCCCCCTATATTATTTTATGATTTAACAGTTTCTTTGGTAGCAACAAACTTGTTGTACCATTTTTTGCCGACTTTATGTTTTATTACATTATATACTAATCCAGCATTTACAGAGATGCCTTCATATGTATAATTAACATACCCCTGAATCATTGACGTAGATGTATCTCCACGTTCTCTGATACCGTCAAGAATCGGTATTATCAGGTCGATGTCTGTCAACCTGTAATCGAGATGAAGTTTCTCGAAGAATATTTGAATTGCTTCATCGAGTGTCTCACAGTTGTTAATCATCTCAGTGATGACACCTCCGTTTTTGATTATTTCGGTTTTGTAATCGACCGCTGTTTTTTCTTCTGGTAATTTGATTTTTCCATCTTCTGTAATGATGAAGTATTCATCGGAAATGTCGCTGTATTTTTTCTTGTTCCTTATTAGATTCATTGAACCAAAGGAACAACGGAAGTTCCTTTCTTTACATTTCCTTATTGTTGATTGTGTATTGAATCCACATTCTACAAATACCTCACATATCTTTCTTACTTCATCTTCTGTGAGCTTTGAAACATTACGTTTCTTTTTCACTGACACATCGGTGGGTTCAGTTGATGGTTCTTCGATAGTAGGGGATTCTTTAGCAGTAGTCATTACATTTGTTTCATCATCAGAAACTTCAACAGTTTCAACTGGAGCAACTGGGCTGGTTGAATTTAAACCAATCCAGTCAGCGATGATTTCAATGTTTCTTCTGATGAAAGGGTCGAAAGTTTCAATTGAGGATACGATTTCCTCATAATTCTTTGGCTGAAGATTTACGATAGCTGTTGAAAGCTCTGTGATTGCTGTGTCAAGCTTCATAGCTTCTCCAAGTTTATTAACGTTGGATTCTTTCATTTTTAATTTCTCCTTTAAAATAAATCATTAAATTTATAAGGGAGATTTTGTCATTCTCCCTCAGATGTGTTATGTCAATAAGATTGTTGTATTAAATCAGTCAATATTAAGAACTGTTTTCACAAGTTCATTGACTATTTCAGTCATTGTTTGTCTAAGTGATTCAATATTACATCTTTGAATTTCTCCATTATGGACATTAAAATCTCCATTTTTCTTATATTCAAAGATACAATTTGTTTGAAACAACATGGACACATATAAACAATCTGAATTTATTTTCACCGTGATGAAATTACTGGGGTAAATAGTACCGGGAGATGCATAAGTTTGACCCATGTATTCATCTGTATGTGTAGGCACACATTTGTTGTATTTGTGTTTGCTTGCTGTGTCTTCCACGATTTTCCAAAGTTTTTCACAAACTTCGAAAAATTCTTTTTGGCGAAGCTCTAATTCTTGACGAAACTCTGAAAGCATGTCCCCAACTGTATTTTCAATTGGGTGTGAAGGTATTGGCTCCGTATACAGCGGTCTTGATGATCCGTCATATTTTAAATGATCAAAATTCAACCAAACATTTTCTTCAGTTACATCAGTCGAATCATCTGCATCAGGTGTAGATGATACAGATGATGCAGATGTTGTGGAATGTGTAACAGGCGTTGGTGCTTTATCTACCGAGGTAGGATCAGCAACAGTAGTAGAAGTTCCGAGGTTGATCTGTTTGAGTAATTCAACCGTTTCGCGTTTGAGTGGAATATTGATTCCATTGAAAGTAACGTTTTCAATTGAAAGATTGTTTTCGTTTACATTTTTCATTTTAATACTCCTTTTCTCCCAGAATATCCTGTCTGGGTCAGCTTTTTAGATTTGTTTGGTTGATATGATTTGTTTATTAAGATATTGAACATTGTAATGTTCATTTTAGAAACCTCCTTTCGAAATATTTCTTAATAAACAATCATTGTTATTTTGTAAACGTTATAGTTTACATAAATATCAAGATAACTAACAATCATTATCTTGATATTCATATAAATTATATATATCTCAAAATATAAAATAATAGATAGAGGGCGTGACGCCCTCTATCTATTTATTAAACACATTTATTCATTAAACAGGTTCACATCTAATATACATCCAGCAGCATGTGGATGTCCACCACCACCAAATGCAGTAGCTACTTTGGCTACATCAACACAGTCTTTAGCTTTTTCTGAAGAATATAATGCATATCTCCATTTATTGATTGATCCATCATATGAATATTTACATACAAATGGATATTGGTATATATCATCCCCAAACAATCTGGAATTTCCTAATGATGTATTAACACATCTACATTTGTATTCCTCAAACCCAGGGAATGTTGATGTAAACGCATTTCTCATTATGAGTTTAAATGAATTCTCTTCATATTCATAAATGATTTTTCCATCACTAATGAATTTATCAAGATAACCACGTTCATTTGCAAAAGCTTTGATCCATATGTCAGAACATGGGTTTTTATCTTTAACTTGACGGAATCCCAAGGTAAAGTATTTCGTTTCAGGTATATCATGAAGCCAAACATCATTATCGTCAACATATCTAATGATGTCAGGTATATAGATATCATTGTTATCATCATTAAAACGGAAGTGAGTTCTCTTTTCAGTGAAATCAAATTCCGCAAGACCAGGAAGAGATTTAAATTTGACCTTATCGATGATGAATTTGTATATCCATGTTAATAACGAACCGGATACTCCTTCTCTGAAGAATTGGATATAATCATTATTCGACAAATATTCCTTTTCTTCATTGGAAAGTTTATTGTAATAATCAATTCCTGATTTATGATGATCAATATGAATTACAGTATGATCCATACTAATAAGATCCTTTATTATTTTATAGATGACGTCATTCATAGCGATATCAACGATATAAACCGTTTCATTTACAGCAAGTTCATTGTAATCCATTTCGATATCCCAACCATGATTGTATTCAATACAATCATTTTCAGTAATACCAAAATTTATGCCGCTGATGTAGAGTTTGACGATGGCAGCAGCAAGTCTGCCATCGTCATCATTGTGATGAATTATTTTCATTTTAATTTCTCCTTTTGTTATTATTTAAATAAAAACGTATTCCAAAACGATTCACATACTTATCTCCATTGGAATCTGTATGTATTTTGTTAAATCGTTTTGAATGTATGTTTTTACCGTTATCAGTAAACCAAGTATGACAATGCTCAAAATCGAACATTCTGTAACAGAATTTCTCTTTTGAGAAGTCTTTAAATTCACCATCAATCATGTTTTTCTTCCTCAACGAAATATGAACGATAATCGTTCCATTCCTCTTCCTGTGGTTTTGGATTGATGTATGTCATCCATCTGTTGTCACTCAAGTACGTAGCATAGAAAACTTGATCGTATTCAATGTCATCAAATACAATCGGTATCTTCTTCTGAAGATATAACAACATTGGAATCGTAAGTTGTTTGATATGTGGATGTGCACCCGGAGCACATCTTAGTGTTAAGAAGTTTCTTAAAGAACGTAGATTCATTGATACTCTCATCGTTGTCTTAAGAGAATTATTAAGAACACTTCTTGCTTCCTGTGGTTTAGCACCTGCTTGTATCATCTTACCATATATTTCTTCACTATATTGGCAAGCATATGTCCAATCATTTAATGACATTTTTGTTTCATCAGTACATTCGATTGGAAGAATGAATTCTACGTCATTATATTTAACATAACGAGTAGATTCGACGGAATAACTCGCAATTCTATGGCGAGTCCATTCAGCCAACACACCTCTGTCAGTGATAACGACAAATGGAATCTGAATATGTTCAAGAACGGACGTGTGTCCGTTCTTGATTATGTTTGATACGAGTTTTCTTGGATCTCCTTTAGATGCTGACTGATAACATGTGCGAGCAGCCATCTCGAGTTCCTTTATGATTTTTGGTCCATCCAGTTCGTGAATAAACTGGATGGAAGGTGTGATTACTTTCATTTTATTTTCCTCCTTATATGTTTTCATCTAAAAGACCGGATACATCATGGTCATCAATACCAATTAATCCTGATTCATATGATTTGAGATAATTTTTCTGGATAGATTCGTCAAGGACTTTTTCATATCCATTATCAATGATTTTCTTGTTAATGTCATTGAAACGGGTTTTATCATCCTCTGACAACTTTTCTTCATTATCCAGTACATGTTGTGCAAATGCAATTTCATCTTCGGATAATGTGTCATGAATGAATTTATCAACATCATTAATCACTGAATCATACCAGCTGGAATCATACCAGCTGTTGGGATAATCTTCATTGATTGAAGAAGTTTCAGCAAATTGATTTGGGTCAATACCCAATGCTGATGCAACTCTATACACATCATCAACAGTCATCTCTTCAATAACTGTATCTTTGTTGTTGTCTTCATCAGTTTCTTCAACCTCTTCATCTTCAGCAACAGTTTGTTGTGGTTGTGATGCATTGTGCAATTTAGCATACTGAATGAATTGCATAACCATCATCTGTACATCATGGCACATGAATAGTACAGTACCGTAGTCAGTCAATGTGGTATTGACCTTCTTGTAGTCTATTGTGATACCGAGACTTTGTGCAAACTCAGTAAGCTGTTTGATGTATGTTTTAATCATTTCAGTATTTTCTGCTCCGTCGTAAGGATCTGTTACTTGGAGTAACCCATCCATCATATTACTGATAGATTTAACATTCTCTTCCAGAGATTCGATGTTACCGAACATAGCATCCCAATCAACTTCATCGGGATTGACGAGGAAGTCTTCACCTGATGAAAGATGGAGTTTGATGTATTTAGAGATATCAACATCTCCAAAATCATAAACGGTGTTTTCTGTGTCATTAACATCTTCAATGATGTGGTTAGTCTGACTCATCTTGCTGATGATGTCGTTCATAAAATCTTTGTGATCCATAATATTTACCTCCGTATTATTATTCGCAGTCTCTCCAGTGTCGTACTTCAACACGAACACATTTAGGTTCACGAATTGGTTCTGGCATGTGTTCGAGAGTTGTGTCACCAATTGAATTGTCGGGTGTTGTTGTTATGGCATTTGCCATTAAAGATTTGTCATACTCAATGTTTTTATTTTCCATTGTAAATGACTCCTTTCACAAAAATGTAATGAATAGTTTCTTTCTATTCATCCATTATAATCATATATATTTGAAAGGAGAAAAAATATGTTAGAGTTTTCTATTATTACAATCTCATCATTTGTAACAGTGCTTGACAGTTGTACCATTCATATTGTAGAATCCATTGCCGAAGATGTCGATATAAAAAAATACATACCTTTATTTTCAATCTTATACGGAATAATTCTTGGTGTAGCTGGATATTTCATGCAAGGTATTGAAATGGGTAATAATATTATTGAGGCAATATTCATTGGTATATCTGCCGGAGCAGCAGCAACAGGAATCAATCAGGTTGATAAACAATTGAAAAAAGAAGATGATGGTTAAAAAAGAATTGGGGCTCATATGAGCCCCAATTATCTTATTTATATTGACAATCTGTTGATTTATACAGATATATTTGGTCATCATGATCACTATCGATCATTTCTGTATATTTGGACTTTAAATGATTAAAGTCTCTGGAAGTGTATCGATTGCATATAACTCCGATATCAATTCCGTGTATTAAGTAAGGAGACCACAATTTACCATTGATAGACTCCATCTTTGGATATTGTAATAGGTCATTATAAGTCTTTGTGTTTGGAATAGATACTCTTGCGTCATAACAGTATCTGTTACCATTGGCATCAACCTTACAATGTTTACAAGTTAAACATTTTGACATGAAGATTTCATTAATTCCATACGCATAATTGATGGCATCTTTAAAAATTGCCTTCATATTTTTATAACCACCAACAGCAGACATTATATTCTTGATGGAATATGGATTAATCCCTGTTATGTTGATTCTTCTGGATTCTGCAACATTCATTATGTATCTGAAAAAACTCATGATGAATTCTTCATGTGATACCAAACCCGAATCATCATTCATGATTGTTTGATATTTTTGTTCATCAAATTCATAAACAGCATCAGCTAATGCTTTTGCAAATTTGACTCCAGTAAAACCTGAGTGTTTGATGATTTTGTAAAATCGATTTAAATCGTCTTCGTTCACAATTATTCTGAAAGGATTGATAAACGACGTTTTGTATTTTACGGAAGGATATATGAATATTCCTTTTCCATAAATATTGGATTTATGATCTCTGAGATTAAACCCATAAGATCCTAACATTTTGATTGCGATGAATGTTTTAAATTTAAAAGCCATTTTAACTTCCTCCATTTTTAAAGATTATTTGGCAGGGCATATGCCCTGCTAATATAATCATTTTGTTTTTGTGAATTTAGTTTCTCCGTCTTTGATAACAGAGTAATCATCATCAAGGATATTTTTATTGCCAAAGCATTTTATTATATCCTGAACATATGTATTTGATCTAAAACCTCTGAGAATGTTTCTCTCAGTACGAGTAAGGTTTATAGATTCACCATCATTATCAATGGCAGTAACATTGCCATTCTGAATAATGACTTGTTTGATTTTTATACCCTTTCTGGACAATTAATACACCTCCCTTATTATTAATAAAAGTAATTATAATATCCGTCTCCATAAAAGGATTGAATATTATAATGTACTTCCCCTTGAGGGTCTGTATAATATTCATATACATCCATATTATTGAGAGCATAATCAACGGCCTCTTTTACGGAATCAGTAACCTTATCAGAATAATACCAAGAACAATAAGCTCCGTCGTACTGATAAGGTGCACTGATAACATTAATAATGTTATTTTCACAACCAGAAGCAACCCATCCGCCATTCCAAACACGATGGATTACTGTGGCAACAACAGCACCTTTGTCGTATACACTCACCCAATCAGAACCATATTCATTAGCAACTAAATTGCATAATGATATGTATTCGTAATCGGTTACATGTACAACAGAAGGATGATTATTTTCTTCTTCGTATTCGTAGTAGCAACCATTGTCATTGTTGTTTGCATGTATACACGCTGACGGGATTCCGAGTCCCAGTACCATACTTGTGAGTATTACAAGTTTACCATTTAATGTTAGTTTCATTTTAAATTTCTCCTTTAAATTTAATATTCAAGATTTATGTTTCCATAATCATATGTTGTCAAAACCCGATGATAATGAAAATTATACCAAGATATCCGAGAGTCTTTGATATAAATGAATCATTATACAGAAAGAAGGATTTTGTTTATGGAAACTAATGCAATTGTTATTTCTGTGATAACTGCCATCCTGGGTACAGGTGGTATAACTGCAATAATTACAGAAATCTTAACAGCACGAAAATATCGTGCAGAAGCCCAACGTATTGAACAGGATACGGCCAATCAAAGACGTATATCTGAACAAGAGATGCAATCTTATATAAGATCTCAAATGATGGAAATCAATGAAACATATAAGAAGGAATCAGATGAGCTTCGACGCCAAAATGAAGAATTAACCCATAGAATCAATGATTTAACTAAGAAGACTCAGGAATTGATGGAATGGATTATATACGATAATAATCGTTATAGATCCTGGTTGGAAACTGAATTAATTAAACTCAAACCAGATATACAGTTTCCTACATGTCGTCCAGCCCCTGGGTTTGAATTAAATACCGATTCAATAGATAATTCATCAATTTCATCATCAGATACAAATCAATGAATATATGGGGGTCCATATGGACCCTCATTTGAATTCGTTATTTGATTTCATCATTATCATCCTCATCATCGGTTTTCTCAACAATTGCTAAATTGAATAAGAATATGCATACAGAAACAATCACAAATGTTGCAATCGTCTCGAATAAACTACCGAGATCAACTGCAATGATGAAAGATGATACAAAACATCCAAACAGGAATATGAGTTTGAATATCAATTCACTTTGTTTCATTTTCAATCACCTCGCTTTCTGTTGTTGTGTTGAAGGCATAGTAACTATGCATTGTTGATATTAACATAATATCATTCCTTTCAAAAAATATTTTTGATATGAATTTATATTCATCCATGTTAATAATGTATATATGAGAAAAAAGAATATTAGAATATAATGTTAGAGGGGGATAAACCCCCTCTATCTGTAAATTAACATTATTTATTCATATTATTATTTTCATCATCATCAGTTTCATCATGCCATTCCAGATGTTTTACATTCAATGCCAATTGAGACAACTTTTTGGATCTACTGCGTAACCAGAATTTATCCATTTGAACAGATGTATCATAGATATCATAATAATGACACAGTTTACCACAGTATCTGATACGACCGAATACTTGTTCAGCGGTTATCTTTGATACAAAGGGTGAACATGAAATGATATCAGTTATCCCAGGTATATCAGTACCAGTGCCACAAGATGCGATTGTTGTAACAATAACATCCGCCGATTTATTACGTTCATTTTCCGATTTAGAATTATTAGAATTTATAGTACGAATATCCAAATCATAATCGAATGTAGAATCATAATTCAATT
>Ga0326512_10002483_pt1 | contig 13669 bp, 16 predicted proteins | sample 1_2617_0518_D_FD_203652 | JGI IMG/M metagenome (GOLD analysis project Ga0326512, IMG submission 203652) | Bovine rumen microbial communities from UC Davis, California, United States - 1_2617_0518 | ecosystem: Host-associated > Mammals > Digestive system > Stomach > Rumen | place: USA... | reverse complement strand
GACTGATATATACAGGTTATAAAATCTTTATAGAATTTTTATTTTTTTTTTATAAAGTTTATAGAATTTTAATAATTATGGTAATAGTATAGAATTGTATAGTATTAGTATAATATCATTTATGATCCGTATGTTTCACATGAAACATATAGTTAGTTTATGTTAACATTAGTTTATAGAATTTTAATAATTTAATAATATTTATTTAATATACGAGATAGTGTTTCACTGCTATAATGTAGATGTACCAGGAGTATGCTTATTTTGGTATTATATAGTAGTTGTTGTTAAATCCACTATTGACGGAAGGAAGTGAACAAGATGCCTGTAAAGGAAGATAAGCAAAAGATACTTGATTATTTATGTGAAGCACTGCAGCATACAAAGTTAGCAAGTAACATAGATAATATTAAGTATGAAAATGATCAGTATGCAGAATTTGCTATCATTCAATTTGATGATTATTCAAGACAAGTTTGGGTAGATATTACTGCAGATGATGGTAGTATGATGTTGGTTGATGTTTTAGGTACTGTAATAAGGAGGTGGAAAAATGGATCGTTTCATGGTTAAGGTTAAAGTTTGGAGTACTATTAGGGATGATTGCTATAATGTAGAATATACAGGGCAGATTTATGATAGTGCTGCAGATGCTTATGGTGAGTGGAAGGAAGCAAAAGAAAATGGCTATGATGCATGGATTGAAAATTTGGATGATTAAAGGAGATTTATATGAATAAGAATTATGATGGCTGTATAAGTTATGCAGATTTTAGAATTGAGTGGGAGAAGATCAGGAAGAAGTTGTTACCATATAAGAAAGAACTTGATAAAATAAAGTTTGCAACTTATTGTGAGAATAAAGAAAGGATAACAAAATGATAATTAAAGATTATACACTTAATAAAAATTTTTCAGAGTTACAAGAAGGCACTTGTTTTGTAATGTGTTCAGAATATTATATGAAACTTTATATTAAATATTATGATAGCTATGCAAATAAAACTGCTGCATACAAAAACTATGCTGTTAATTTAAGAACAGGGATAGCAGAAGTTGTAAAAGAGGATGAAAAAGTCAGAATTGTAAAAGGTACAATAATGATTGAATAAAGGAGATAAATAATATGATAGATTATAAGGATAGTTTATTGAATACCGTATATGATGAAGATGAATATACAAGGTTTGTTGAATTTGGTAGAATTAGAAAGATTGCAAAGTCTATTGATGCAAGATCATTAACAGTGGAGAGAAATAATCATGTTATTGTGCAGTTGTCTACAGGGCAGCAGGTTGACTGTACAAAATATTTTGGAATGAAAGATGAAGTTGTCAGAAACTGGTTAACAGTGTTATACTTTATAGGAAGGAAAAATTGATTATGGCAAGTTTTTGGTTACATAATGAAATATGCCCTATTTATAATATTACTGGTGATTATAATGACTGGAAATTATCAATTCGTATATATTCATTTTTTCCATGTAAGCAGGAAAGATTGTTAAAGTTATTAAAAATTATGTTTAATAATAGATTAGCAATAAGTGAATATTGTTTTGATATTAAGGAGATTTTATCATATATTACTATGGCAGATTATAATAAGGATTATTTTAAAAGTTTGTTTGATGTATATTTTAATGAAAATATGTTAGAAAGAAATATTAAACTATTAAGAAAGGAATTAGAAAAATGGCACGAACTTTAAAGTATAAGAAACAAGTTTCGCATGAGATAACACTATTGAATACACAGTTAAGAAAGTATGCTGAAGTATTCGGGCAGGATAGTGATGTTTACCAGAATGCAGTTAATAGAGTTAAAGGTGCAGTTGGTGAATTCACTTATGTTAATAAAGGTGGTGTGCTGCAGATCAGTAAAGGTAATGTAGCAACCAGTACTTTAAAACTGCAGCAGTTAAAAGGTACAAGATTGGGTATGCCTACTGCTAAGCAGTTAATAGAAGCATCTAAGAAAGAAATAGCAGATAAGCACTTTGTAAGGGCAGGTAAAGTTGATTATACTTCTAAGGAGTTAAAGGAAGAAGTTAAAACTATAACAGATGAATATGCAATTTTGAGAATGAAGGCTAAAGAAAAAGTTAAGGCTTTTCAAAATGAAAATGGCAGAATAGAATATAGTGCAGATTTTGAAGAATTCTTTAAAGGTGGTGGTATTAAGTCTTATGTAGACTTAGCAAGGATAATAGAACAGATGGAAGGTGAAGTAGATGCCCAAGTACAGAGCAGACAAGCAAACATTAACCAATATGAACAGGACTATGACAGGGGTAAAGCTATGTTATAAACTGCAGGATGATAGGTTGCATGAAACTGAAGCATATATAGTGCATTATAAAAAAGGGGATGCAATACCATTTTTACCTGATCCTAAAGAAGTACAGTATACTAAAATTTCTAAGTGGATAGATAAAAAGGAACATGAGTATAAATATTATCATATTTACTGTGGCTTTGATATAGAAACTACGAATGTTTTAGATGATCCAGATAATAAGATGGCTTTTATGTATCACTGGCAATTTAGTTTTTGCTTTTTAAATGGTGGTTATGTTTTTCTTGGTAGAAAGTGGGAAGATTTAGAAGAACTTTGGAAGAAAATAACAACCTTTTATAAATGTGGTAATGAATATAAGTTATTAGTTTGGGATGCAAATTTAGGGTTTGAGCATTCATTTATTGCTAAAAGATTTAATTTTGACAGTGATAATTTTTTTGCAAAAGAAGAAAGACATCCATTATCTGCACCTATTGTTAATGGTATTGATTTAAGGGAAGCACTTACTATTTCAGGTGGATCATTAGCGCAACTTGCAAAAGACTATACTTATACACAAAAGTTAAAAGGTGATTTAGATTATAGTGTAAAAAGATCATATTTAACTCCATTAGTACCAGAAACTGAAGAAATGTATTGTATTAATGATGTTTTGATTTTGTCAGAATGGAGTTATTTTATATTTCATAAGTACATCATTCCTACTAATAAAATACCATTAACTAAAACTGGTTTGCTTAGGGCAGAAGTTAAGGATGAACTTAATTCACTTCTGGATAAAGAGCAGTTAAAAGCATATAAAACTTTGGTTTATAATGCGTTTCCAGATGCTAATACATATGAATACTGGTTTAGGTATCTCTTTCGTGGTGGATATGTGCATAGTAATATAGTTAATACTGGTATAACTTTAAAAGATGTAGATGGTTATGATATAACCAGTTCATATCCTGCACAGATGAATATAGGTTATTATCCTATGACTCCATTTAGAGCATTATATGAATTTGATATTGATGAAGTAATAGATAAATATTGCTGCATAATAACTGCAGAATTTTATGGATTAAAGCGTAAAACATCTATTTCTTACGAAAGTCTGCATAAAACTATTGATATAAGTAAAAAGACTATTATTTCTGCATCTGGTAAACCTAAAGAAGTTATAGATGGTTTAATAGATAATGGTAGGATAGCAGAAGCAAAATATGTTAAAGTGTGCTTAACTGAACTGGATTATAAAATATATAAGCAGTTGTATACATGGGATGATTGCAAGATTAGATGCTTATATGTATCAGATAGGGGTAGACTTCCCAAGTTTATTCTTAATGTACTTAATAGGCATTATAAGAAAAAGGCAGCACTTAAAAAGGCAGGTTTATCTGAAACTGTAGAATATGCTATAACTAAGGCACTTGTAAATGCTGCTTATGGTTTGATGGTAACTCGCTTAAATTTAAATAAAGTGGTGTTTAAAGATGGTGAATGGAGTATTGAAGAAGATGCTATAGATTATGATAAGGAAAGAAAGAAGCAGATATTATTGCCACAGTGGGGAATTTGGGTGTGTGCACAGGCACGATTTTCTTTAATGATGCCTATGTTTGAGATCATAAAAAAATATGGTGCATCTGTTATAGTTTATAATGATACAGATAGTAATAAGGTAATTGATAAAGATGGTGGTATAGCAAAGATTTTTGAAAAGTATAATAAGTGGGTTTATAAAAGAGTACTTGCATCAGGTCTAACAGATGAAGAATTTAACGATTTAGGGCAGTATGAACATGAAGGAACTAAGAAGTATAAGCACACTTATACACGATTTAAGACTTTAGGAGCAAAACGCTATTTATCAGAAGGTTATGATAAAAAGGGTGTATTGGGTGTTCATGCTACTATATCTGGTTTACCAAAGGCAGCAGTACAGAATTTTAATGGAGATCCATTTGAAAAATTTAATGAACATGGTATGACTTTATCTTTTGAAGTTTCACTTAAAAATACTGTTTCCTATATAGATCATCCAACAGAATGTTTATTTGATGATGGTGCTTTAATGCAGGAACTTACAAGTGCAGTTATTTATCCTATTACATTTAGTATGAATTTGGATGATGTTTATAAAAAGATGGTACAAAATACTATAGAAAGGATGCAGAAAGAAAAACGCTATGGAGATTAAAAGAGAAGAATTAAAGTATGTTGATGATGATATGCAGAAGGGTGTTATAGTAGATTGGCAGAAAGTGTTTAAATACTATGATAAGTTAGGTTGCCCTAAGAATGTATATAACCCTTCTAAGGAATTTAAACCAGAGAGTGCAAGATGGCATATATTAATTTCAACCAGATCAACAGGAAAAACTACCAATATAGTACTTATTGGCATGATTTTGCATCTAATGTACGGTATTAAGATAATGTATGTTAGACAAAGGGAAGAAATGGTTACTAAGCAGAATATGGATAGTTTTCTATCTGTTATTTTGCAAAATGGCTATATTGAAAAATTAACAAATGGTGAATATACTGGTGTTTATTACTATGGGCATAAAATGTATTTTACTAAAACTGATCCTGAAACAGGTAAAGTAACAAAAAGTAATGATTATTTTCTTAGGGGTTTAGGTATAAATAAACATCTGGAATATAAAAGTACAGTAAATGAGCCATTAGGAGATTTAATTCTATTTGATGAATTTATCAGTACTTCATATGATGTTAATGAATTTGTTAATTTTTGTCAGCTTACAAAAACAGTTTTTAGAGATCGTATTTCAAATGGATGTATTATAGTATTGCTTGCTAATAGTACAGATTATTACAACCAGTATTTATTAGAGTTATGTATACAGGATGAGTGCTTAAAACTTACAGAAGATAAACCATTTGTTAAATTAACACCTTTAGGGACTAAAGTGTTTGTGCATCTGATCGGAAACAGAAACACACAAAGAAAATTAGTTAATACTTTGTTTTATGGTTTTCCTAATGCTAAATTAGCATCTATAACTGGTGGTGGATGGGAAGTTAAAAACTATCAACATATAGAAAGAGATGATGAAAGGTTAGAAGGGTTAAAAGGAATTTATTTATATTATAATGGTAGAAAAATAGGAATAGAATTAACCATTTCACCAACGCTTGGAAAGCATTGCATAGTTCATCCTGTAACAAGGTTTTTCAAGCCTAAGCGCATTTATACAATAGAAGATATAACGAAAAAAGAAGAAAGTTTTAAATTTGGGTGCAAACCGATTGACAAAACAATCTGGAAATTGTACAATGCTAACAGATGGTATTTTAGTGATAATGATACAGGCTATGCTATTGAAAGTTATGTTAGCAGAGCAAACAAACTTTGATAATAAGGCAATAGTGCTTTATTAAATATAGTTACCTGCAATTAGCAGGAGAAAGAAGGAACTTATGAAAAAGGAAGTAACAAAGGAAGTAGCAAAGAAGGACAGTAAGCAGGTTGTAATAGCAGGTGTAATTACTACTGCTATGTATGGCAAGCGCAACTTTTCAACAGGTCAGAGTGATGATACTGAAAAGTACAGGGTTTCCATTAAAGTTAAGCCTGCTGCAGTACAAGCATTAAAAGATGCTTCTGAAGGATACTTTGAAGGTATTGAAGATAAGTGGATACCTGACTGGTACAAGAAGGATGCAGCAGAAACAGAGTACTTAAACTTTTCAAGCAGCTTTGATATTCGCATAGGTGAACTTGGTGTGAATAATAGAATGTTTGATAAGGGTACAATGTCAGACTACATTAAAGCAAATGGTGGAAACATTAACGGAAGTAAGATAGCATTATCACTTACTATTAAGAAAGGTGCAGTTTATCCTGCTGCTATTCTGGTTAAGGAACTTCATAGCCAGACTATTAATGATATGTTTGATGGTAATGAACTGGATAACCTGCTTGCAGAAAATCCTTTTGAAGATGCTTGACAAATTACTACATATGTAGTAAAGTTAGGGTAAAGGTAAACACCTTTACCCTTTTTTAATTCTTGATAACTCTATTTTAGAAAGGAGATTTTTATGTCAGTTGAAATTTTAAATTCAAATGCAGTGTATTCTTTAGTTAATGAAGCATACAAACAGGCTGCAGGAGATAAGGCAGTTGCTACAGAGTCTTTAGCAGATTTTATTGATGGCGGTATTGCACATAGTTCTTTAGGTGATTATCGTGAGCAGTTCACTAAGGCTTTAATTTTGCAGGGTGTTAAGTCTATCTTTATGGATAGCATGTACAGAAGATCAAAGAATTATGGCTTTAGAACTGAAGATATGCAGTTTAAGGCTATTCTGCAGGCTATTACTATTACTGCACCAGAAGTACAGGCGGCACATAATTGGAAGGAATTTAGCACAGGTGATACTATTGGAACATATAGTATAAAAATACCTTCTGTTGATGCTACTGTATATGGTAAGACTTCATCTTGGGAAATTCAGTACGATATTACGGGTGAACAGTGGGATGATGCTTGGACAAGTGAAAGTGAAGTAGAAGCATTTGTTGGTGCTATTCGTTTGGCTATTGCAAATGCTATTGAAGCACATGATGAAGAATTGGATGATGTTTTAAGAAATGCTTTGATTGCAGAATGTATTAAGAATGATGCTAAAGTAACTGCGCATTCTCTTTCTGTTGTTGACCTTAGAAAAGCATATAATGATGAAATGTCACCTGCTTCACCTATTACTACAAAGGAACAGTTTTTAAGCAATCCAGATTGCTTAAAGTTCATGGCAAGAAAGTTGACAGAGTTCAAAGATTATTTCAAGAAAATGTCAAAGTTATTCAATATTGCGCAGCGTGCTACATTTACACCTGAAGATCGTATTAAGCTGCAGGTGCTTGGGTATGCAGAGCAGGCATTTAATTCTGTTTCACAGAGTGGGACATTCCATGAAATGTTCACTGCACTTCCTAACTATGAAACAGTTCCCTATTGGCAGGGCAGTGGTTTACAGGATGCAGATAGTACTGCGCTTTCATTAGATGAACTTTCAAAGATCAGTGTAACAGATGGTACAAATGCAGTTTCTGCAAATGGTATAGTTGCGCTTATGGCTGATAGATGGGCTTGTATTCATGGTATTAAGGGCAGAAGAACTGCAATTAAATATCATGAGCCAGAGAATATTTATCAGAACTTTGTACAGTTCAGAGATTTCAGGGCAGTACTTCCTACACAGAATGCAGTAGTATTTATAATTTCTACTACTCCTTCTGTAACTGTTTCACCAGATCAGTTAACGCTTAAAGTAGGTGATACTGCTGATTTATCGGCAGTAACATATCCTGCATCTGAAACAGTAACATATAGTGCATCTGATAGTGGATCATATGCATCTGTTAATTCAAGTACCGGTAAGGTAACTGCAGTAGCAGAAGGAACTGCAACTATTACTGCTACTATAACAGTAGGTGGTACAAGTTATACAGATACTTGTGCAGTAACTATTGAAGCTGCTTCTGAAACATAAACAATTTGATGGTTGTTTACTTCCATAATAAGGGCAAGTGCTAAAATATAGCCTTGCCCTTTTCTTAAAAGGTGGTGTATTTATGGCATTTATGAATATATTAGAAGATTTAAAAGCATTAAGAAAGTCAAAACTTAATGTTATTAATATACAAAGTTATATAATACAGATTATGGAAAACTTTTTTTACTCTATGTTTGAATATAAAAATTTTCCAAAGTCTATGCCTAAAGAGTATGCAGAAAGATACTTAATATGGTATGGTGAAGCTGCTGCAGGAATTGTACCAGAAGAATATAATAAAGGAATGTATAAAGGTGAAGCAGTGTTCTTACATTCTAATACTGCAGGTGGTGAAGATGGTGTTGGCTTAGATATATATGGTTTAGGCAATCAAGTTATTGTTACTGGTTGTAATGGTTTTAATGATGTTGCAGGCTTTGATAAATATGCAGTTGGTTTTAATAATTCTGCGCATACATCATTAAGAAATTTTATTATACTTTCATCTGAAGCCATAGCAAAGGCATTAATTAGTTTAAGATCAGGGATAGATTATACTAAAAATCATCCAATATATAAAGCAGCAGATGATAAGGAAATGGCTGCTTTAAAAGAGTATTGGAAGAAAGTACAGAATAATGATGATGATTTAGCAATTGCATCTAAAAATATATGGGATGAATTAATTGAAGATGGTGCTAAGTCTGAAAATGTAATTAATTTATCTGATCCAAATTTAGCTGATAAGCTGCAGTATATTGCAAAAACTGTAGATGATTATATGAGATGGTGTTGCAGTTTGTATGGACAGAATATACAGGGAAATGGAAAGTTAGCACAACAAACAGTAGATGAAGTTAACGGACAGACTTCTTTCTCTTTTGTACTTCCAAATGATATGCTATATCAAAGAAAACAGTGGACAGAAAGAATGAAAGAACTTAACTTAGTTTCTGAAGATGCAGATATAGAATTTAGCAGAGCATTTAAAGTGGAAGAAGTTAAGTATGAAAAAGAAGCAGATATTAATGAAGATGGTGATATTGAAGAAGTAACTGAAACTGCTGAAATAGAAGAAGTTACAGAAAAGGAAGGTGAAGAAGATGAAGAAACAGTGGTATAAACTTTCTGATATTGCAGATTTTACCAATATAAATAACTTCTTTGCTGCAGAAGGAACGCCTACATTTGAAGCAAATGCACAAGCAATACAACTTTGGAGTGAAAGTCAGTTTGAAGATGTATTTGATATGAATAGTGAAAAATCTATTTATGTAGCAGTTACTAATGATGCATGGGGAAGTTTCAAAAATAAATATACACAGTGGCTTAATAGAAATAAAAATTTTATAGCTGATGAACTGGATGCACTTTTAAGAAAGTATAACCCTATATATAACTATGATAGGCATGAAGTATATGGTGGTAGTGATACAGTAACTAAGACTCCTACTAATTGGGTGCAGACTAAAACAGAAACACCTGATAACTGGAAGGAAACAGTAACACAGACTCCTACAGGATGGAAGCAGACAGAAACACAGACTCCTACAGGATGGAAACAGACAGAAACACAGACTCCCACTAACTGGAAGGAAACAGAAACACAGACTCCTACTAATTGGCAGAAGCAGAACACAGAAACATATACTAATTACCATGAAACAGAAACACAGACTCCTACTAATTGGGAGAAAACAGAAACACAGACTCCTACACAGTGGCAGAAAACCAATACTGAAAGTTTTACTGATTATAATGAAACCGAAACACAGACTCCTACTGATTGGGTAAAAACTAACCAGACTGCAGGTAATAGTCCTACACTTAATGCAAGTGCATCTATAGAAGCAGTTATCCCCTTTGATGGAACTGATTTTGCTAATGTTTCAAAAAGTTCAGAGCAGCATAGTAAAATGGAAACTGAAACACAGGCTGGAACTTATGAAACTGCTAAGAGTATTACAGGATCAAAAACAGATACAGAAACACAAAGTGGAACTTATCAAACTGTAACAGAGCAGGATGGAACTTATGAAACAGATAAAACTGTTACAGGATCAAAGACAGATACAGAAACTACAAGTGGTACATTCCAGACAGAAACATCACATACTGGTACATTCCAGACAGAAACATCACATACTGGTACATATCAGACAGAAACATCACATACTGGTACATATACTACAGAAACTGCAACAACTGGTAGTAGATCAGAAACAGTTGAGCAGGAAGGAACTTTAGAAGATGAAACTGTATATGGTAAAACAGTAGATATTGAAGGAAATATTGGTGTTTTAAGTTCCAGTGATATGATAGGTCAGATTATCAGATTATATGATAATGATTTTGTTTCAAGATGGATAAATAGATTTTTTGATTATTACTGCTGCTATGTATAAAAGTGCATAGCAGCACTAAAAGAGTAATTTTATCGTTAGAAAGGCGGTGTAATAGTGGCTTTTATAAATGCAATTATACAAGGATTGCAAGCACAAGGAGAAGCAACTTCATATTATTTTGAGGCATCACGAGATGTTAGAGTGAATGCGGATAACCCTCCTTCTGGTTTGACTTATGTTACATCATTTCAATTAAGAGATAATTTTATAGATAATTATACATCTGATACATGGTTGTTGGGTAATTCACAATGGGGCATTAAATTGTTACCACAATCATATTGGTATTTTCAATTTTGGTTAAATGGAAGTAATATATCGGAAATTGGAGTTTTAAAAGATACTACAACGGAATATCCTGTTGGCAATTTTCAGCATGTATCTCTGTTTTTTGGAATTGATGAAACAAACCAAAGAGGCACAATTTTTATATTGCGTAAATCTTATCAAACTTATTCTACATCATCGTATTATTGGCATGCTTTTTATGATACAAGATTAATAAATAGTGCAAGTGGTTATAATTGGATAAGTGGACATATACAGCCACAATATAATTGGCAGAGTGTACCGAGTATTAGCGGTAAAAATGGGATTTTATCGTTTACCTGTTTAAAGGATGCATTATTAACAGGATCAGATGTTGGATCATTAACAACAAGTGATTTTGATAGTTTTTCTGATACTACAAAACTTCAGAATTTAGTGTTAAATATTCCTGCAGATAGTTCTGTTGTACCAGTTGGCTATGCAGGTCAAGTTGATTATATCGGCATAAGTAGAAATACAAGTACTAATTATACGATTGGTTTATACATTGGTGGTGCATCTGGTGCTGCTTATAGTAGATCATGGACGCAGTCAGGCAGCTATAACGCATGGTTAGCATTTTGTATAGATGATGAAAATGAAGTCGCACAAATGGCTATAGTGCGTGAAGTAAGTGGTGGTACTATATCTTATATAGTTGATAGTCCTTCTGATGCAGATATGCATACTATATGGCTATTCTTACATTCACATCAAGGAACAGATGAAGAAACAGATGAAGATAGCACTCCTGAAGCAGATGGTGAAAGTGATAGTGAATGGATAGATGCAACTATTGCAGGTTTAGAAGTTCCTACGCTTGGTGCAATAGACACTGGTTTTACTTCTATGTATGAAATACCATTGGGAGAACTTCAGAAACTATCAAAGTTTTTATGGAGTGATAACTTTGTTGATAATGTTAAAAAGTTCTTTAATGATCCAAGAGAAATAATAGTAGGTTTATCTATTATGCCTATATCACCTAATACTGATAGTGGAAAAGCAATAAAAGCAGGTGGTATTGATACAGGCGCAACTGGTAGGCCTTTAACAAGTCAATACTTAATGACAGATGTATTAGGCAGTATTACTATTGAAAAGAAGAAGAAAAGAAGGTTTTTGAACTATGCACCATATACTAAAATTACTGCATTTTTGCCTTACGTAGGTACACATAGTTTAGATGTTTCAGATGTTATGGGTAAAACATTAACACTAAAATATATGTTTGATTTTCTTACTGGATCATGCGTAGCGCAAATTGCAGTTAATGGCAAACCAAAATATTTCTTTGGTGGTAGTTGTGGTATACAGATACCTACAAGCTCTGAAGATTTTAGCAGAATTTATAATGGTATTATTTCAGCAGGCGCAACTATAGGTAGTGTACTTTCTACTATTGCAACTGGTGGTTTAACTGCTCCTATGATGATAGGCGCTGCAGGTAATATGCTATCAAATTCTATGAGTATGACACCTAATGTAGAGTATTCAAGTGGTAATGGTAGTATAAATGGTATGTTAACATCACAAACTGCATTTTTGATGATAGAAACACCTGATGAAAAGATAGCAAAAAATCAAGATAAATATACTGGTAGATCATCATATATCACTGCTAAATTAAGTGATTGCACTGGATATACTAAGTGTTTTTCTGTTCATCTTGATAATTTTGCAGCAACTGAAGCTGAAAGAGAAGAAATAGAAAGTGCTTTATATAATGGTGTTAGAATTGAAAGTGGTAGTCCTACACCTTCTTATACTCCTTCCAGTACTACAGATAAAGGTTTAATTTTCTTAAAGTGTACTTCTGATAAAGATGTTATTGGCAAGTCATGGAGTCAAGAAACTGCAGATATTAAGACAGTAGAAGGAAAGATATTATTTAATAAGAATATACTTAATCCTGCATTCTTAATAGAAACAGATGTAAGTGCATATAATTACTGTTATATACCTTTATTTAATAGATTTTATTATATAACTAATGCAACTGTTAAATCTGGAACTATGCAAGAAATAGAAATGAAAGTTGATGTACTACAAAGTTGGAAAGGTGATAGTACAACTGGTATATTAAGTAATAGTGTAATATTGGAAAGATCAGAAAACCAGTATAATACTTATTTTAATGATCCAGAAGTATGGACACAACAAAATAAAAAAGTTTCTTTAGTTCCATTCTTAACAGATGTAGGTACACAAGTTAATTTTTTAAGGGGTAATAACAAGTACATTATTACTATAGCAGGATCAGATACTACACCTGCATAAAGAAAGGAGTGATTAAAGATGGATTTTGCTACATTAGTTTCTGCAGTTTCTGCAGTGGGTTTTCCTGTGGTATTTTGTTTTGTACTATATAAAACTATGTTAGATCAAAGTAAAGCGCATAAAGATGAGAGTACAAAGTTAACTGAAGCAATACATAATAATACACTGGTTATACAAAAGTTAGTTGATAAGTTAGGTGGTGATAATGATGCAGCAAAGGGATAAATTTATATCACTACTTATTAAAGCAGTTAACAATCATGCAATATATCTTTGGAGTGCGCAAGGTGAACAGGTTATGAGTTTATCTGAAGAAGAAATTAAAATGAAATATGAAACATCTGAAGCAAATGCAAAAAGAGTTATTAACCATATTAACATGTTAAAGCAGTATAACTGGTTAACTTCAAAGACTAAGGCATATGATTGTAGTGGTTTAGTTTGTCATTGTTTATCATCCTGTAAAAGAGAAAGTGAAAACTTTGATTTATGTGCAGATGATTTAATAAAGAGATATAAGAAAGTTGATTATCCAACTGCAGGTTGCTTAGTTCATAGAAAAGGGCATATAGGTGTTTATATTGGTTATGATAATTTAATTGAAGCAAAGGGCAGAGATTATGGTGTTGTTGTGAGTCCATTTTATAGGACAGACTGGTTAGATTTTTGTGATCCATTTGCAACATAAGTACAAGTTAGAAAAGGGTAAAGAAATTTACCCTTTTTATTTTTGTTTATGTTTCACATGAAACATTAAATGCAGATGCATCTGCAAATTTTGGTAAAAATTATTACTATTTTTGTCAATTAATAAAAAATTAAATAATTATTAAAGTTTTATAACCCTTATATATCAGT
>Ga0326512_10002482_pt1 | contig 13688 bp, 20 predicted proteins | sample 1_2617_0518_D_FD_203652 | JGI IMG/M metagenome (GOLD analysis project Ga0326512, IMG submission 203652) | Bovine rumen microbial communities from UC Davis, California, United States - 1_2617_0518 | ecosystem: Host-associated > Mammals > Digestive system > Stomach > Rumen | place: USA... | reverse complement strand
CTTCCGGTGCATCATCTCTGACTTTCGTCCATCTGACATACCATCCATCCTTCTCCATCTTGTCCGCAAGATCCTCGTCAAGCTTGATGCCGATTGTAGGTCTTGTGTTTCTGGGGTTGTACTGATCGATTCCCCGGAAGTTACGGAAATATAAATCTCTTCTCTTGAGTTTGAATGTGAGCGGCTCAATCCACTTTCTTTTCTTTGCCATTTCTAGTTCTCCTTTCAATTTTGCAACCTTTGTAATTTTTTAGAACCCTTGTAATTTTTTGTCCTAAAAATCCTAAAAATCCTATTGACTATTTTCATTTTTAAAATTTAATTTTTTATTTTTTAAAAAAGTTAATAGGATTTATAGGATTTTTAGGATTTTTTCATGAAAAATTACAAAGGTTCTACAGATTTTTACGAAACGAACGCAATCTCTTCGTCGCTTCCAATTGGAATATTCATAAAGTGAGGCGCCGGATCAGGTGAAATATCGTCACTTAAGAACCATTCAACGTCCCCAAACTGACTCATCGACCCGATAGCGTCATCCACCAAATGATCATGATAGCGAGTATCAATGTTAGAAATATCATTAGAATCAACAGTCTCAGCCTCAAGCCATCGATAGCCACTAGTACCAGTAGCCGCTGCAAACGAGTCACCATTAACTCTAAGCAACAAGCCACCGCCTCGCTTGACCGGAACGAAGCAGCCAACTCGTCCTACAAATATAAAGTTGTGACCCTCAGCAATCTTAGCCATCAGCTCGTCTCTCTCCTTAGCAACAAACGGATCTTGAGTTGTCTTAAATGTTTCGCTGTTTATAACATTACGATCCAACCTCTCTTTCTTCCATTTCTTTTCGATCTTATCTAACTGCTTCTCGTACAGAGTCACATCAGGCAGGCCTTCATTCATGTCCAAATATAAAGCACTTGTTGTGGCCTTGACTTCTGTATAGTCCTTAAACTCCAGGTCCTCATGAGAAAACAAAGTCTTAAACACATACGGCTGAGCAAACTGAGCACCAGTAGCGTCCCAGATCATACCCTTCTTAAAAGCCTTAGCGTTCTTACTCGGTACATAGCCATATAGCCGTTCACACTTCTCAGGAGTAGCATACTGAGCAATATAAACAGCGTCGTTGACTAAACACATCTTCTCATAAGTAGACTCATGCTCGAAGTCATACCCATATCCCTTACCAAAGTCCATAACGTACTGGATAATCTCAGGTGTTGCATTCGGGATCTTGATAGAGTCAGTCTTAATATGAGCAACTTCATATCCTTGATCCTTAACGGCAAACTCGAGATCGATCATGAACAGTGCGCCCCGCTTTGCAACAATGTTATCTATATTTCGTTCGTCTTTGAACTTGTTGGGGAATTTGGCAGACGTTAGACCATAGACAGAATTGATGACGGTCTTCAGGGCATTAGACAGATCGCCAGCTTGTGATTCGTCGTCTAAATATGGAGCTAACTTACCATCCATGATCTTACGAGCCTTGTCGAACTCACCATGTTTGATAAGAATACGAGCGTCCATAATCTCAACGAATCGTGCAGTGTAGTAATCGCCAAACAAATTCAGAGCCTTTATGCTGTGTGGATGCATTGAAGCAACGTCCAACACCACAACATTCGTATACATCTTTGGTTCTGCCATTACTCGTCCGCCTTCTTTAGGATCTATGCCACGATACCATGACACGTACCGTTTCTTCTCAGGACTATACTCAAACTTATAGCCTGGGAATATGGTACTCAGATCTGTGTAGACGAATTGGGACTGAGGATTAGGGTCGTTACCAAATATAATTTTAGTAGAATGCTGATTTGTTGTGTCGTTGACCGTCAAGCCACTAAGCTCAGCAAGAATCTGTCTGGCTGTCCAATCACCCTTAAGATGATGAAAGACAGCTTCAGTTGCAATAACGTCGTTACAACAGTAGTCAGATACCAGTTTCCATTTTTCTTCTGGAACTGGTTGATCCCAGGGAAGACCGAGCTCTTGATGGTGAATACCAAGCTCAATCTCAAACTTCTTCAAAGATTTCTTATTACCTGCAGATGCAAAGTCGTAGACATCTGTGTAGGATATGTTGTAAGCCTCACCGAAAAATCCAGTATGATTAATAATGATGTCTTGACTCAGTTTGTAGAGTTCCGGAACCGTAAAGCCCATCGCCCTTGCCCAGAGAATATGATTGTCATACTTGCGATTGTTGAAACCGACAAGTCTGTAACTGAATAGTTTCTCAACATCCTCTGGACCTGGATTGATCATTCCAAAGACCTCGTCTCCACCATCAAACTTCCAATTTAATAGGAAGAGATTAGGAAAGATTTCGATGTCGAAGAATATCAATCGATCGTCACCATCAAAAGCATCATGATTGTCACTAGGTTCGTCGCTCTTGAAGTGCATCTCACTACACTTCTTGAGGCAATACTGGGCGTTGTGAGTGCTTTTTGCAGCGAACTTGATGATCTTATCCTCTAAGTCATTTTCGCCGCTTATATCGTACTTTATGCCCCTCTCATAGGCATCCTGAAGCAGGTCATAAATATAATCGATGGAAGGTTTGGTGTTAGCGTGATAGACCTTAGCCAGATTCTTCTTGATCATTCGTCGTAGCATACGTTCGTTTTGTACGCCTTCCCAATCAACCACCTTTTTCACCTCCTTTATTGGGAGGCCGCTAGAGATAGTTGCTACTGGAATATCATTACATCTGGTTAGTTTCCGTCGTAAGCTCGCTCCTCCCGTGAATACTTTAATTTCAATGTCCTTGTCAAAAAGACGGGACAAAGCTTCTACATCTCCTGTATAAATATAATGAAGATGTATGCCTTCCCCGCCCTTCGATAATTCAGCGTATGTTGGTGTCCATTGGCTTGCGGCTTTCCAGTTCAACAAAAAAGACTTCTGGCCGTCAGCATCCTTCAGGTCGAAGTCTATTACAATATGATTTAATGGCACTTTTACATAATGTACTTTATGCACATCGATATCTTTGAGTTTAGTTGTAACATCTGCCCAACTCTTTACTGGTTTCTCTGTTGGACCAGCTACTTGGGCAAGACAGTCAGCACACAGAATATCAAAGAGTGATTCTTCCTTGTCAAACCTAAGCCAGCTTTCTTCTAGGGTCCCCTCTTCATGTTGATCATCTCCTTTCTCTTTTGGTTTCTCTTCTTTCTGCTCATACCCAAACTTCCAATAGTGGAAGCCAGAGTAGTAATCGTAGACGTGTTTGTCGTTAACTCGTCCTTCCTTCTTGTAAATATCAAAGTAGTCCTTGAGCTGGTTCTTAACAAGAAGGCGGTTGAGAGAAAACTTAAGACCAGAAGTTGTTACATACTCCTGGTATCGCTTCCAAACTTCAGACAAGGTCACGACATCGTTCTTCCTAAACCATTCGTAACTGTAGTCGATGAAGTCATAGAAGTAGTTGGTAGCGGCCATCATCCTTACGGGCTCATAGGACTCATAGTAATCCTCTCCAAGTTCATTGAAGACTTTAAGACAATGATGTGCAATTGCTCCTATCTCATAGTGCATTCCACGCAAGTACTTCAAATATACATTGTACTTGTGTTTGTAACCTGTTGGAACGACATCTATGATTCTACGGAGCAAACCAGACTTAGCATCTGGAATCTGAACAGCAGTGTTTGTGCCAACACAGACAAACGTATTGAATCGCATGTTGAATATGTTCTTGTTCTTTACGTTTACTGGAAGGGTTGCATGCGAAACAATTGAGTTGAGTCTTGTGTTATCGTCGATCCTGTCTAGCTTTGCATCGTCGTCTACAGATATCAATGGACCCTTCTGCAGAGTCTCAAGAGCAAAAGCCGAGTTACCATAACACAAGTCCTTGACACTTATAGTTGAGTCATAGCCTGGTAAGGATTGGTCACCTGAGTCCTGCTTCCATGAAAATATCCAATCACGCTGCAAGTCTAACCATGTAGACTTTCCAGTCCCACCACCGCCAAACAGTACCAGCATCTTTTGTGTTCTCTTACTGGCACCGCTCAGAATTGCACCTGTTGCCCACTCGAGCTTCATAAACTCCTCAGGAGAATATAAAGGCTCGAACATGGCTTTGTAGTTCTCGATAGATCCTTCCGCCAAAGCGTATGGTAATCTGAATGTGGCATAGTCCTCGAGCTTTACATCAGTGTTGGAGAATATGACCTTCTGATCTAAAGCCTTGTAATTGTCCCACATCTGTTTCTTTACATAATGATTCCATTTATCGATCTGCTTTGTGGATGTGTTGACCATAAGCTGAGGGTGGCAGGTCATGAACTCGTGGTCGCTCTGATAGCGAGAATATAAATCCATCAGAACGTTGTCGAGTATGTTGATCATACGGCCTCGGTTAGTAGTCCACAGTCCAGTCGTATAGTCGTACATAGCATAGACATCACCACCACGAATCATTAGGTGCTTTGACGTTACCGCTTTGAAGTCGAAGAAAATATCAATCCCAGATCTCGAAGCTTTAAGACCTGGGATTAAGAAGTCATAGGGAAACGCTAATTCGTATTCGTAAATCTGTTTCATGTCACATAATAAGCCTCCTTCCTTACCACGAGGGTAATTCTGCGCGAATTAAATATAAAAGTGCCATATTCGCTGTTATATTAACTGTTATATTACTCTTTATCCTCTCCCCACAAACCCTGCTGCTCAAACAGACTTTCATAAATAGAACCATTAATTTCGAGTGTGTCTATTTTATTGTGGTGCTCTGTTAATTCGGAAGCATGGGCCTCAAGTCTATCCTCAAGATCCTGAATACGTTTAAATGCTTCGGTAAGTCTCTTGTCGTTGTCTCTTTGACGATTATAGAGATCATTGATTCGCTTTGAATGGTTGAGCATCTCAAGAACCCAAGAATCGACTATACTATCGAGCTTAAACATACTTAAACCCAGGGCAATCAGGCCGATGCCACATACAGCAAACAAAATATCATAAATCATGTCTTGTCCTCCTTTGTATACCATTCGAAAACTGAGTCGAGACTCTTTAAAAGTATTGCCGCAGTCTCAAGAAAAGAATGCTTTTTTCCAAATTCTTGTCTTGAAATTTGTATACGAACACTCATTCCGTCTGAAGAACTGCGGTCTTCAACTTCAACCAAAAACTTGTCAGCATGCTCGTTAACCTCATAATCCCAAAACAGACCACGAAGCGCAAGGCCCGAATATTTTCTAGCAATCAGACCCCTAACTGCTAGTTTATAAAAAAATATTCTTCATCTCTTATCCCCTCAGCAGCCAGAATTTAACCCAGAACGGAAGATCCGATTCGCCAATAACGTATGCCAGCCATATACAAAAGGCCAGAAGAATGAGTGGAAAAAGGACATAAAGTAAAAATATAAAGAAGTTCTTCATTCATTCTTTCCTTTCTATATAATAAGGCGCATTGTCGGCAAACAGGATTGTTACATCATACCCTTCCGGATACTTCTTGTAGATCTCCTGCTGAATATCTTCAGGCTTGATCCCCAACTGAAAACAAACTAGTCGTATACAAGTAATTACATGGGCCATCTCTTCTATAATGTTATCCTTTTTTGGATTAATTGCACGTATTCTCTTAGACAGAGCCTGAATGAGCTCAGAGCATTCTTCCATAAGGCCAACCTCGGATAATGTTACCTTGTCGCCGTATTCATCTTTAAGTACGTCCAGGTGCTCTTCAGAAATACGAATCTTGCCAAAGAACGGATCTTGAATGGGAGACTCCGTGTCGGCACTCTCTGTATCGGTTGAAGCTGGAGAAAGACTATGAGAAATATCCTCCAGGGCTTTTCTGATGGCTTTAAGGTCCTTCTCTGCTGATATAACTTCGGTTCTGTTAATTAAGTTCATTTGGGTTTTCTCCTTTCTTCATAGCAAGTTCTGCTGCCTTTCATATACTCCAGGCCTTTGTTCAAATATATCTGTGCCTTGTCAAAGCAAAAGTCGTCCATAAGTTTAAGGGCGTCTTTATCGCCTAGCTGTGATACAAGGACGACTCTCTGATCGATATTGACTAATACTTTGTTGAGATCATCCAGGAAGAAATCAGCAAATTCAAGAATCCGGTCGTTAGGACCATCAATCCGTACCACATTACATTTGAATTTGTTGTATACCGGATCGAACGACACATCCTCGATACAACCCGTTACCCACCAAAGTAAAGGCTCATCATCATTGACAATATCTAACTTGTAAATATAAACATGCTCTGGTATGGCTTTTTCAAGATCAATCACTTTCATAATCTTCTCCTTCAAACGGACCAGCGAATGCCGGAAGTTCGTCCTTACTGATGATGCACTGGTCGATAACGGTGCGCGTTGCGTTAGTTCCGATCATACCGCTGCCATATTTATCATTGACAAACTTGATAAAACGCTGTCTATACACCTTCATTCTACGCTTCCGCCTAGCAGTTCCGCGTCTCTTTTTCTTAGGAAAGAGGCACTCGGTTCTCAAATATGCGGGCATGCCGATAGCCTTATAGAATCCACGCAGACCTTTTTTCTGTAAGAAGGCTCTGACGGTTATTGTCTTATCTCTCATCATAGTTCGAACATATTGCATCGGCTTAACGACGTCGTCAGCGTAAACGCCCTCAATGTCCATATCCGTTACCTCAAACTCACTAAGAGGCTCAAACTTAACTACACCATCTCCGTATTTAGCAATATATACAGGGGTCGTTGATTCTTCTCCCATTTCTTTACACCTCACTTTACTTCAGACAATATCAAGGTTTTCTTGTTGCCAGACTTGCGGGTCAGATTAACACCTTCCCAGAATGGACGATGAGACCAAACGCCATGGCCTTTCTTATCGGCCTTCTTCTGTCGGTCAATCTCTTTAAAATGATTGTCCCATTCCTGGTTCTTACATTTGCTGCCAAAATAAGGAGTGGAGCCAAGTTTCATGACCCCACTCGATGTACGGCGAATATAATTGCCGTTAACTATTTGTATCATCAGCTTGCTCCTTTGATTTAATAATTGCGTCTACCACGTCATCTAGTCGTTCGATAACGTGGTCTACGTCTTCGGTTGAGATTTTAGACGCAATCATCATTTTATACATTGTTTCTTCGCTCGGAGTAACAACAGCGATTCCAATACAGATCAAAAATATCAAAGGGAATCTCTTTATCCATTTCCAGAAAGTTTTAAGATACGCCTCCTTTTTTTCTTTAGTATCTGTTATTTCATCAATGATTTCTGGACCGATAAGAAGTCCAATTGCCCATATTATACCGCCAGCAACAGCGACACATATACAAACGATTTGAATACTGACAATCAAATCTATAACATAAAACACCCATGGATTAATATAATATGTCATTATGTCTCCTTTCATATCCGCTCATTCCAAAACTCTACTTCATCTCCATTGCCGTCCCAAAGACCAACCTCCAGTTCAAGTTCGTCATCAGGAAACTCCATACGCCAGCTATCAACCTGTTTCTTGATGCTGTCTTTCGAAGGAGCCCAGCCATTCCAGAACTCAACGGCTTTTTTATAATCACAACACCTCTTGAAGTTCTTACCTTCCCAGTGGTAAATATAATCGTTTAACGTTGAACTGTAGAGATTGGCCGTAACAGAGTACGACCACTCAATACCTTTCTTTCGATAACCGACACCATTAACCGCCTCGATGTCCTGATACAGTTTCATTACTTCCGGAATATAATGATAAATGCTGTCTATTGACAGATGAATGTGCTCGGAGATGTCCTTTGCAGTAGTGATTACGCCACAGTAGAGAATATAATCGTGAATGAATTTGATGTTAAGCGCAGCAATCGGATGCTTTCTCATTTAGAACCACCTTTCATTACTTCAAGAAGCTGCTCGTAGAAGGTCTTATACAGATTTCGTTCGGTAATAAGCTGTACAATATCAGCATCAGAAACAGATTCTCCGTCTTTTGCTGGCGTTTCTTTAGCCGCCCACGCTTCGTCTGCCTCTTTCTTGCCATCAGAATAACCTGTATCATACCCCTTCTGCTGACCATCTTTAAGTCCACTCTGATAGCTCTCAGCTAGAGCGAGCTTATGGCCTTCTTGACCGTCATTAATACCTTTGGCATAGCCCTCGTTATAACCAGCAGAACGAACATTAGTCAGAAGATCCGTATTACCAATAAGTGTTGAGACATATGTCTTGGCTGCATTGAGTGTCTCGGAGGATTTCTTGATTGTAAGCTCTCTCTTGAAATACTTCATTGGCTTACAACGAAGACAAGACATGTCTCCGAGATAGTCACCCTCAAGAATCGTCGATACGATAATATCAACCTTACGATCCGGGAAACGGTCAAGGTCCTCTCTATAGACAGACAGACCAAATGCAACGTTCATATTGTTGACACGGCTGACAATGACAAAGAAATACTCTTTGTTCATTCCGCCGCTGCTGGACGTCTCCCAAAGAGTTCCAGGAAGAATGTTGTCGTAGTTGGCTCCATAAAGAGAAGTCTCATAGCCGTTACTGACAGTTTTCTCTTCTACATCCGGAGTATCAACATTATCAATAGCAGCCTTGGCCGTTGGGTCAGAATATCCCTCACTGTTCTTCTTCTCAGCAATAACCTTGTAACCGAACATCTTATTACTGATGATGTTGGGATGCTCCTGCTTGATTCGTCTCATGTAGGACTTGATGGTCCCCTTGTTGATACCAAGTTCCTCTCCGAGCTGAGCGGATGTAACCCAGTCATCGTGCTCCTGAAGGGCAAGCCAGATAAGTTCCTTATTGTCTTCCGTTGATTTAGATGTTGCTCCTACTGTTCTCATGGTTCTCCTCCTTTAAATATGTAAGTTAATCAACCCAACCGCAGCCGCTATCTGGTTTAGCGAGTACAGTCTTATGCTTTGGATGTCTGGTTCCCATCCACCATTTGAAGCTCTCATAACAATCTGGGCAGATGTCACCTCTAATCTCCCAGTTGTAATCAGTACCGACGACAATATGCTTTTCGTCTTCTTCCTTAAAATACTGATCACAAATATCACACTTAAACGCCTTCGCCATCGGTCTCACCTCCACTACAATTAATACACCACGCCAGATCTCTACGCTTAAATATGGCCTTCCGAATCTTAGCCTCATACTTAGCGATCTGGTTCTCATACTCCTTGTCAAATATAAGTGCTGCTTCTCTACTCTTACCTGGTTCTTTGAAAAATACACACTTACGTCGCCCATCAAAAATGCCGAATCTAACGGTATCTGGATCTGATAACTGAGCTGTCCGGAGTTTACCGTTACCCTGAGGGAGTACGTACTCAAATATCAGATAGTGCTTTGCATATACGACTTTCTTTATCGGAGTTTCGACAATCGTGTTGTCAAGTGTATACCTGTAGAAAATATCAGGCATTTCCTGAAGTTTCTTCTGAATCGCTTCGTGTCTGCTTGTCGTATAATCCATTCTGTTTCATTCTCCTTTCTCTTTCTCTGAGTTCGTCGTAGCTAATCCATACGAGGCCGCCTTCGGTATTGTTGGTCATACAATGCTCCAAATATTGACGAAGGTTGGTCCACTTCTCTTCCGATTTCCTCTGATTCCGCTTCGTCTCTAGATATTTTCGAAAAATATCCACCAAAGAACAAAGGCACCAGCCGAAGCCAGTGCCCACAAGAAAAGCAACAATATAAAAGATGTTCATTTAGTCCTCCTCTGTTAAATTCTTGATGTCTTCGAGTTTCTTTTCCAGTCTGTCGATGTATGAACTGCATTTTTCTGGAGTGCTAAAACCAGTAATCTCCTGCCAGGAAAGAACGGTCTTGGCTGTATTTTTAATCACATCGGCTAAGTAATCTTCCGGAGTAGCATGTCCGGTTACATTCTGCCATGCCTTGATGCTATCAGCAAACTTTTTATTCACCTCCTTGCTTTCATTGTATGCATGATGCCAGGACGCCCCAGCTTCAATTGCCGTTTTAGCCGATGATGGATTTGGATAACCGGTTGCTTCTTCCCACTCTCGAATCTCCCTGGCAAGTTTGTCGCAGCGTTTGTCAGTCTCTTCGAATCGCTCAAGCCATTTTGCCGCATTCTCAGGAGTCTCACTTCTGGTCATAGTTTGCCATTTTTCAAGGAGTCGCCTAGCATCACCAGGATATTTGCAGCCAGTTGCATCCTTCCATGCTTCCATGATTCCTTCGATGTTTGCTTTCCATTTGAGGAAATCCTTGGGCTCATTATAACCGGTAACTTTCTCCCATTTTGCGATTACACCTAATGAATCATTCAGATATACGATATGTGTGGGCTCATTTTCGAATTCGGCAAGTTTCTTCTTGAGCTGCTCGTTCTCTGTCTGAAGAGCCTCGGCCTTATCTCTCTCTCGGAAATATAATCCTTCTCACACTCCTCCAGTTTTTTACCCAGATCCCTCCGCTCATCGCGGGCGAATTTCACACTGTATTCTAAACTAGCTATAGCTTTCTGCAGCGTGTCACATTCTGCCTCATTCACCAGGTAGTCTTCAATCTCTTCGCAGGACGAAAATACAGTTACTTCTTTCCAACTCTGAATAACTTCGTGCTTAGCACTGGAAATCGTTTCGTAATCAGCAAGTTTCTTCTTAAGATCTTCAATGGTGTTACGATAATCCTGACAAGCTTCCTCCATATCATCGATGCATTTCGCATACTTCTCATTCTCGGCCTCGCGGCTGTCTATTATGCCTTTAAGGGTTTTCCCTTTAGGAAGATGGAGTACAAGGTGCGCAAGATTTAAAAAACCGGTTTTGTCAAGAAGATCTCTATAATTCTTTTCCCACTGCTCGGCTAACTCACGATAATGCTCATTATCCGCCTGCAGCTGTTCGCATTTGTCTTTCCAATACTGTGCGCGCGTTGAGAGAGCCATGTAATACACCACACTCTCCTGCAGCTTCTCAAACTTCTCTTTTGAGACGATAACATAAGACTCGCCAGGGTCCGGAAGACGGAAAGATGTGTCATAAGAAAAACCCTCAATGGAAATCGTTGTCGAGGCATTCTGCGTAAAAGCACAATCAGTGCTGGATACGCGCATTTCGAGATAATCTTTATTCTTTTCTAACATTTGGTTCTCCTCCTTTAAATATCATACTGTCGGGCTTCTTCGTATGTTCTGAAGAAATGAATGCCGTGTGAGCATTCAATATTAGGATCAGGATCAAAACTGTCTGGCGTAACCGTCTTTTCATCTTCGTAATAAAAACGAGTATTCCATGCTGAAAATGCCAGTTTCGTATCCAGTTTTTTACTCGGTCCAGGTTCGAAGAAACGATCGTAAGAATAGAATCCATCAACAATAGCATAGGAAGCTCGACATTTATGGTTGGTAAATATAACAGCAGCATCTTTTGGAATGATCAATTTGGCGATAACTATTCCGTACATCGGCCACCCCTCAACAAGATTATCTAAATGATATACCTTCTTCCAACCGCAAATGTCTTTATTTCTGTTTTCTGAAAGAATGCCTGGCAATGGTTTCATAACACCGGTTAACATTCTGGTTCTCCTCCTTTAAATATCACTCTCTGTCGAGTAGGTTGCTGATAGTGCCCCAAAGAACAAAAAGCGGCCAGAAGACAATCCAGAGAATGGAGCACATCCATCTGAAATAGTCTTTGGTCTTTTCCGGATCATTGCCATGCTCTTCGGAAATATACTTTTCGACCATCGGAGCAATACCCATCTCGTTGGTTAGGGCTCCGAAGCCGAAATATAAAACCATATAGAACAATACTTTCATAGTTACTTCGCCTCCTTATATGATACTGGTTTTTCACTGTGTAGATTTGTAGGTTCTAATAGACAAGCCTCACAAGGATCCTCTGTTTCTGGTAAATCCTTGTTCTCGCATTTGGGGCAGTAAATATCAAACCGCACTTCCTTCATTTCATTTGGTTGTGTCATTAGAAATATCCTTCCTTCTCGTTTATGTAAGCCATACACTGCTGCCAGATGTCCTTACTACGCTGATCGCCAGCAAAATGACGAAGAGGGAAAGGACCGCCACGGCCACGCCTCGTGCATTTACCGTCAAGCCAGCGATCAATCTGCTGGTCAACGTAGTCTCCATTGAATCCTTCTCCGGAACATTTGTTGAGTCCGAGGTTGCCAAACCACTCCCAGAACCATTCCCATGGCCGTGGGTCGTCCGGATCACCAGTAACCCGATCTTCAACATCCATAGCAAGTCGGATAAACATCTCGAGAACGCTGCAATCTTCGCTCGCAATCTCGTCAGTGTACGTTTGATTAAACTCTTCAGCATAATCTCTCCTTAACTTCTTACCATCAGACGCCCGGTTCGCGTCTAACTCATTGTTCCATTCGAATCTTTTGTCAAAAAGAAAATCGAGCACGGGAAGATACTCCTCGTACTCGTCATCCATACCATGTATAATTTCGACTAACCACTCAAAATATCCAGCCCAGTCGAATGCTTTTTCATATCTCATTTGACTCCTTTCCGATTTTAAATTCGCTCATCATTTCTTCATGTTCTGATATTGTTAAAAGCATAAGATAGCCTACTGCTCGCTCAGGACTATAACTCGAACCATACGGAACCGCCTTGTCTATCGCTTTTGTCCTAGAATATGTAATAGACTTATCTTTAAGCCACTTCTCAAACTCAAGTGTTCGTGCTTCCGGAACAATGGCCATTTCAAAAAACTGTTCGTCCATCTCTCTCCTTTCACATCTGAAACATTGAACTTTCAGAATATCTCTTTGATAGCTTGATGTCCAAGCTGCGTTTGTTGTCTCTGAGGTAGATTTCATCGTACGGCTTGTGACCGAATTCGATGTCTTTCAAATATGGCTCGATGTCATAGATGATCTCGTCCTCTTCATTGGCAATCATCATGTCGTCACGCTCAAGATTAACGTCATCCATGTTGCCCCAGTCAGTGACAGCCATTCCACCGTCCTTTGTGTAGTAGGCCATCTCGATTGCATAATATCCGGACTTCTGTCCATAGCCAGGCTCACCGGTGTACTCGTTCTTCTCCAGAGTGATCTCAAGAATATCCTCTTCCTCATCGTCCTCTGACGGACCAATAGCCTCATTACGTGCTTTGGCCGCCTCGATCTTCTTACGAATATCAGCAGCAAGGACGTTTGCGCCATCCTTCTTGTAAGCCTGACCATACTCACGCTTATGGGTATCTACCTTCTTATCTGTCGGGATGCCAGTACCGACAGTCACGATACCATCTTCATTCTCGGTAACCTCGTCTTCGTCTTCATCCTTCGGTTCGAGGGCTTCATATCGCTCAAGAATATCCTCGTAGTGTTTACGAAGGGCTGCAATCTCGTCACGGCAGTACTCTTCTTCGCGCTGCTTGGTCACATAGTATGACACAGATGCGCCTACTCCTCCGCCAGTAACAAGACCAGCCGCAAATATAAGTAATCCTTTTACTATAGGATTCATCCTTCTCCTACCTCCCATTCTTTAATGTCCTTGCTGAGATTCTCACTTGGCTCACATCCTTGTCCCCAGTGAATAATCCAGTATTCCTTACCGAGCTTATCTTCTTTGTACTCGAATGTAGCGCTGATGATGGCTAAGTCGAATGGTCGCTCAATCAAGCCGACATACCATCCAGCTCTATCTATCTTCTCGTTT
>Ga0326512_10002481_pt1 | contig 13688 bp, 9 predicted proteins | sample 1_2617_0518_D_FD_203652 | JGI IMG/M metagenome (GOLD analysis project Ga0326512, IMG submission 203652) | Bovine rumen microbial communities from UC Davis, California, United States - 1_2617_0518 | ecosystem: Host-associated > Mammals > Digestive system > Stomach > Rumen | place: USA: California... | reverse complement strand
TGCTGGGTGTACTGCCTGCCGTTTACGGTTACTTCTTTATCCCTAACTACCCATCGGATATCGCTACCGTAAACTTCGACCGTTCGGGTACTACGGTAATTGGTAAATATCTGTTGAACCACTCGTTTATGATGCCTGGTTTAATAAGTGTATTTACCTCTACGATAGTAGCTTATCTGCTTTCGATGATATTCTACTAAAAGGCATAAAGAAAGCCCCCGCCAATACTGGCGAGGGCTTTCTTTTTTTATGTATAGACCTTAGAGGTTCAAGTCCTTCTTCAAGGCCTCGATCTTCTCTTCGGCAGCCTTTACGCAGCGCTCGTAATCGGCAGCGCCCTTAAAGCTGGGATCCTTCACCTCGGTATAGAACTTAATCTTTGGCTCGGTACCTGAAGGACGAACTGATACCTTTGTACCATCCTCGCAGAACCACTGCAGAACGTTGCTGGTGTCAGGCATATTCAACTTCTCAACAGTGCCGTCGGCCTTCTTAGCCTCGAGGCTCTGATAGTCCTTCCACAAGCAAACCTTGCTACCGCCCAGCTCCTTTGGAGGATTAGCACGGAAGTCGGCCATCATCTGCTTAATCTCGTCGGCACCAGTCTTACCAGGACGAACCACGTTGATGGTCACCTCCTTAGAGAAACCGTACTCCTTGTAGATGTTCATCAGCAGGTCGTACAGAGTCATGCCGTTATCGCGTGCCCATGCTGCAATCTCACAAATCAAGCAGATAGATGCTGGAGAATCCTTATCGCGAACCTTATCGAATGGCAAGAATCCAAAGCTCTCCTCGCCACCACCGATGTACTTCTTAACGCCCTCAGAGATACGAATCTCGTTGGCAATCCACTTGAAGCCAGTATAGCAGTCGCGATACTCTACGCCGTTCTTCTTAGCAATCTCGGCAATCACCTCGGTAGTAACGATGGTCTTTACCAGGAACTCGTTACCCTTGAGCTGACCAAGCTTCTTCTTGTTGGCGATAATGTACCATGAGAACATCATACAGGTCTGGTTTCCGTTCAGAATCTCCCACTCGCCCTTAGCGTTGCGGCAAACGATAGCCAAACGGTCGGCATCAGGGTCGGAAGCGATTACCAGGTCGGCATTCAGGCGTGTACCTAACTTCATACCCAGTGTCATAGCCTCGGCATTCTCCGGGTTAGGACTTACCACTGTTGGGAAATTACCGTCAATCACCATCTGCTCTGGCACTACGTGGATATTCTGGAATCCCCATGAACGCAGAGCCTCAGGAATAATTACACGACCAGTTCCGTGCATTGGGCTGTAAACGATGTTCAGATCCTTCTGGCGCAGGATAACATCCTGGTCGACCATAGCCTCCTTAACAGCCTGCAGGTAATCCCAGTCCATCTCACCACCGATGATGTCGATGAGCTCCTTGTTGCCTTCAAACTTCACGTCCTCGATCTTTACCTTGTTAACCTCGTCGATGATACCCTTGTCGTGTGGAGCCAGCACCTGAGCACCATCGTCCCAATAAGCCTTGTATCCGTTGTACTCACGAGGATTGTGTGAGGCGGTTACGTTTACACCAGCCTGACAGCCCAGCTGACGGATGGCGAACGAAATCTCGGGAGTTGGGCGAAGGCTCTCAAAGAGATATACCTTAATACCGTTAGCCGAGAAGATATCAGCCACTGTCTCTGCAAACATACGACCGTTGTTGCGGCAGTCATGCCCCACAACAACCGAACTCTGCTTACCAGGGAATGCCTTGAGGATATAGTTGGCAAAACCCTGTGTAGCCATACCTACAATGTACTTGTTCATGCGGTTGGTACCAGCACCCATAATACCACGAAGGCCACCTGTACCAAACTCCAGATTCTGATAGAAAGCATCGATCAGCGCTGTCTTGTCAGCATTGTCGAGCATTGCCTGTACTTCCTTGCGTGTCTCCTCATCAAAGGCTGGAGAAAGCCATTCCTTAGCCCGTGCCTCGCACTGAGCAATTAATTGAGCGTTGTCTGCCATAATCTTTCTGTTTTATTTCTTTAGATTATAAATTAATTATATTCTGCGAAATTACAAAAATAAAACGAGAAACGACCTAAATCATCTCTCGTTTTATAATTCCTTAACTAATTAATTCTACTTATCTTACTTCTTGAGCAGTTTATCGATTTCGTCGAATTGTTTACCCATATTCAGGTTAAAGTATATGCGATACAAGGCGGGGGCCCACTTATCAAGCTCATCGGGTGCTTTTTTGCGATAGTTCTCCATATAGGGGCGCGCCTTTTCGTACATCTTTAATATCTGCTTTTTCTGCTTGCGGGGATCCATCTTCTGGATTATATTCAAGCAAGCCAAACCTGCGTTGTAATACACATCGGGCAGCTCGGGATTAATCTCTATCAACTTATCGCTAAACTTCAGGCAGTCGTCGTACTTCTTCATGTTCAGCATCACGGTACTCTTGGCAAAAAGATAGAGCTCGTTCAGCGAGTCGACAGCCAATGCCTCGTTGGCCACACTATCGGCCAGTTTGTAGTTGCCGCGACTGTTGTAAACATCCATCAGTCGGGGGAAGAAATAGTTAGACTTGGGATACTTCTTAAAGCCTTGCCACAGGGTAGCGATATGCATCGAGTCGTCGTCGAGTTTATCCCATGCTTCGGCCATATACTGCAGAGTGTACTCCAGTTTCTGCTCGTCGCGCTGGGCTGTAGCAGCATGGCGCAGCACCAGTACTGGGTCGTTCAAGCGATAGCCACAATAGGTAGCCCAGTAAGCCACCTCGCCCATCTTGGGGTCCTTATACATATAATCGTAGCCCTCGAAAAGCGGCTGACGTTCGCAGTCAAGATACATCTCAAAGAACTCGAATGCGGTCTTGAAATCACCTTTCTTCAGATGGTGGGCGCCACCATAATAGATATTAGGACGATAACCATTCATTTTGGCTGCGTTATCCTTACGATATTCGGGGTGCGAAACACCTTTCTTATCGGGTTTGGCATCGATAGAATCCAATCGCTCGGCTACAGTAAACATGCGCTTGGCCAAATTAAAAAAGGTAGTTGTATCAACCTTTTCCTTAATATACATCTTCTCGTTTACAGCCAGATACTGCTTCTCGACGGACTGCAACCAGATATCGTAGATACGCAGGTTCTGCTGATTGGTAGAATCCTTCAGCAGGTCGGTCATCAGCTTCTCGGCCTTATCAAAATCCTTTCCACTCTTCAGTATGGTTCGTGCTTCGCCAATCTGTTTGCGCTGAGCACTCATAGGGGCACTCATCATAACGCAACTGACAGCCATTAATATTATTTTTTTCATCCAGTTTATTACCTTATTTATATATAAGCGGCTGCAAAGGTATAAAAAAATGCTTAAAAAGTTTGCAAACTACAGATTTTTTAGTATTTTTGCAGCATATTTTATCAACTAGTAACCAATTTGGAACATGAAGAAGAAATATCTTTTATGGGGTTATGCAGTCATAGCTATCTGCATTGTTATTATTCTAATTACCATCACTCTCACGTCGATTGCGGGCGCGCAGGGAGCGAGAAACCACATGGCCAATCCGGAGAATCGTAAAGGCATCTACGATACGGCCGCCAAAGTGAGCAGAGATACGGGACTGAAGTTCCCGGAGTTCCGCATTAAGGAGCATAAGCCTGGTGAGTATCTGGAGGGCGGACAGTTTCGCGATACGCTGATAGTTTATTTCTACAAGGGTATCCCCGACTCTGCTTATATCTCGTTCGAGGAGCGTGCCAAGAGTATCGAGCTTAATAACGACAGCTGTAAAAGTGTGGAGATTGACAGCGTGAACTACCACTATCAGGACTTTTATGTTGGTGGATTCTCAAGCTATGTAGGTGTGCAGTTAGCCAAGAATTCGCCCTACGGAAGAATCATCTACGGCAACTGGAAGCCTGCTAATAAGTAGTTTACTGATAAACTTTGCAAAGATTTCAGGTAAAAGTTTGGTAGGTTCGAAAAAAATAACTACCTTTGCAGCCGATTTCTCCACAAGGAGTCATCCAAAAGGCTGGTTCGGTAGCTCAGCTGGATAGAGCAACTGCCTTCTAAGCAGTAGGTCTTGGGTTCGAGCCCCAACCGAATCACGAAAAAAAAGGTTAGCGAATTGCTAACCTTTTTTGTTTTTTATTTGAGTTGTTTGATGAGGTATTCAGCAACAATATCGGTACTGCGATAGATGTTCTGCGAGAATCCATGATCGAAATACTCCTGAATTACGAGCTGGCTTTTTGGCCAAATCTGGTGGAATCGCTCACCATAGGTGTAAGGCACCACGCGGTCGGCATTGCCATGAACAATAATCGCATTGCCCTGATATTTGGCAGCAGTCTCGTAAATAGGCAAGTTGAATGCGGTGCGGATATACTTGGCACCAAGCTTCAAGCCGCCCCAAAGCTCAACATATTCACCTGGATCGAATGGATCGTACTGCTTACCCATGGTGCTGCCTCGGATAGCATCCTCGCGCAACACAGCTGCAGGTGCCATCAGGGCTACAGCCTTAAAGGCGGGCACACCCAACTCTTCGCTCAACTGTCCAGCTGTCATAGCAGCTACTACACCACCCTGCGAGTGACCTACGATAGCCAACGAACTAACATACTTAAGATCGCGCACGTATTCTACTACTTTCTTGGCATCCACAATCTCGTTGGGCACAGTCATATCCTTAAACTCGCCCTCGCTCTCACCATGACCGTTAAAGTCGAAACGGATGCTGGCTATACCATGAGCCTGCAATGTATCGGCGATGAGTTCGAACATCGGACCATCTTTTCGACCACTGAAGCCATGACAGAAGATTACCATCGGACATTTCTCGCCCTGCTTCAGCTCGGGCTTCTGAATAATACCCTTTAGTTTTCCGTGATCGCCATCAATAAATACCGTTTCGCCCTTACCAGAACCTTTATAGGCACCTGTGGTCAATTCCTTCAGATATTTATCTACCTTATAAGTAAGCACGGTTGAAAGCTTCACCTGTCCATCGGGACCAATAACCACCATTGATGGAATCCAGTTAACACCATAAGCCTTAGAGATGGCAGTCTCCTTAAACTTCTTCAGCTCGCTTACCTGGGGATATTTGATGCCGAACTTCTCGATGGCTTTCTTCCACGCTTCAACGTCGGTATCCATCGAGACACCTAAGAACTCGATACCATACTTGTGATAATCATTGTATAAGCGAACCACCTCGGGGGCATCCTTACGACAATCGGGGCACCACGATGCCCAGAAATCAAGCACTACAGTTTTACCCTTGGCCCACTTGGCAAACTGGAAGTTCTTGCCTTCGGGCGTTTTCATCTTAAAGTCGGGAGCAACGGTACCCGGTTTCACTAATTCAGTCGCATACTTGGCATCAAAATCCTGCAATGCAGGCTGAGCCTTTACGCCAACGCCTCCTATCAGGAGCATGGCCAATAACAATTTTGATATCTTCATATTGTTTTACTTTGTAAATACGACTTTACTGCGGCAGCACTCTGTATCGCCATCCTTGCAGATGCGGATACAGTATTCGTTCTCGCCTGTCTGCATGCGGTAGAACGAGAGTGTATCGCCCTGATGGGCCTCGGCCACATAAGCTATCTCGAAACGCTTAATACGATGCTCACGATACCAGTCAAGATCCCAGAGATCGAGAACATGCTCGATATACTTTACGGAGTTGATATGACCATTGATATCTACATCGTTATATTTAGTTTCAACCGTACCAACCAACTGGGCGCTGTCGTCCATCTTCACACGTCCACCCTTGTCAATAGGGCATTCCTTATCGGTTACAATCCAATTGTTGATGGCACCATTATCAATCGCAAAGATATCAGTTGGCTGGCGTGATTCGGTATCAATCATGGCCCAGATACTACGTCCGTAGCCATACACCTTACCATCCTGGCCTACTACACGGAAATTACGACTGGTAAAGTAACGCATGGCGCTCTCAACCCATGTCTCAACATTAAACTTAGTGTACATCTGTGGCATCTCGTCCATCTCGATAGCCAAACGTGAGAGTACCCACGAGCGCTTGATGGTCATAAGATATTTCATGCCAAAACCACGTGCCGAAGAGTGATAATCGGCTGCATTCAGCATGTGGTTGCCCATATGGCCCATAAACAATCGCTGAGAAAAATCGCAGTGAAAAGGCTCAGCTAAAAATTCATAACTTCCTACTTTATCCATTCTCCTGTCTCGACTCTAAAAATTCACTAACCTGCTCCTGCATACCACGGGTAACGGCAATACGCCCGCTACGGGTGTACTGCAGCACACAACCAAACGTGTCGAGTGCGCGGAACAACGAAATAATATCCTCGGTTACACCATGCATCTGTACGATGGTATAGGTGGGATTCACCTCGATCATGCTGGCCTGGAACCTACGGATGGTACGCGATATCTCAGGATTCTCGAGAACCATCGGGGTTGACAGCTTGTATAGTCCCGACTCGCGGATAAACAACTGTTCGTCGGTAAAGTAATTGGCCTTTACCACATCTATCTTCTTCTCAATCTGTCGGGTAATCTTTACTATCTGATCCTCATCGCTCCAGGCGGTGATGGTGTACTTATGTACGCCAGGAATACTCGAGGCCGATACATTCAAGCTCTCGATATTTACCTGGCGACGGGTGAACACAGCAGTAATCTGATTGAGAATACCAGCTACGTTCTCCGAGTAAACCAGCAGTGTATATAATTTCTTCTTATTTTCCATCTTCAATTTTCAATTATCAATTTTCAATTGTCAATTGGCTAAATCTCAAGCTGCATTTTGTCAACATCCATACCCGGAGGTGTCATTGGCAGCACATTATCCTCTTCCATAATGGCACACTCCAACAGGAATGGTCCATCGGTAGTGAGCATCTTCTTTACAAGTCCGGGCAGGTCCTTACGATCAACCACAGCCGCATAGTTAATACCATAACCCTGGGCAATAAGCTCGTAGTTAGGGTTCATCATCTTGGTGAACGATTTACGGCGCATCCAGAACATATCCTGCCACTGGCGCACGTTACCTAAATAGTGATTATTCATAACAATCATCTTTACAGGCTTTTGCTGTTCCATAATGGTACCCAACTCCTGGATATTCATCTGGAATCCACCATCGCCCATAAAGCAACATACCGTACGGTTTGCATCGGCAAAGGTAGCACCAATGGCTGCGGGCAAACCGTAGCCCATGGTTCCCAAACCACCGCTGGTACACAAACTGCGCTTATGGTGATACTTGAAGTAACGTGTTGCAAACAACTGGTTCTGACCAACATCCGTAACCAAAACAGTATCGTCTGGAGCTATCTCGGCTACCACATTCACCACCTCGCCCATCTTCAATGGACCCTCGGTTGGATGGATGGCTGGCTCGATAACCTTTTCGCGTTCCTTGGCATCCAACTCCTTAAACGAGTCGCGCCACTTCTGATGATTATTTGCATTAACGAGTGCTGTAAGTGCAGGTAACGATTCCTTACAGTCGGCTACCACAGCTACATCGGTCTTTACGTTCTTATCTATCTCGCTACGGTCGATATCCAGATGGATAATCTTAGCCTGTTTGGCGTAAGTCTTCAGGTTACCAGTTACACGATCGCTGAAGCGCATACCGATGGCAATCAGCACATCGCACTCCTGCTCCTTCAGGTTCACAGCATAGTTTCCGTGCATACCCAACATGCCCACATTGAGTGGATGGTTAGAAGGCAGTGCCGACAAGCCTAACATGGTGCGACCAGCAGGGATATCGGCCTTTTCGAGGAATGCCTGCAACTCTTTATGGGCATTACCCAACTCAACGCCCTGACCAACCAACGCCAAAGGCTTCTTGGCATTATTAATCAACTCGGCAGCCTTACGTACAGCCTCGTTATCCAGCTTTGGATAAGGCACATACGAACGGATAAAGTCGCATTTCATGGGCTCCCAGTCGATTTCCTCGACCTGTGCGTTCTTGGTAAAGTCGAGCACCACAGGACCGGGGCGACCTGTACGGGCAATATAGAAAGCACGACTCACAGCCCAAGCCACATCCTCAGCATGACGAATCTGATAGCTCCACTTAGAGATTGGCTGTGATACGCCTACCAAATCGACCTCCTGGAAGAAGTCGGTACCCAGTGCGCCTGTCGGCACCTGTCCGGCAATCACCACGATTGGTGTAGAATCCATCATGGCATCGGCAATACCTGTTAACGTATTAGTTACACCAGGTCCGCTGGTTACCAATACTACACCTACCTCGCCACTTACGCGGGCATAACCCTCAGCGGCATGGGTTGCACCTTGTTCGTGGCGCACCAATATATGGTCGAAACATTTCTTTTCGCCTCGTGTATAGTCATAGAGCGCATCGTAAGTAGGCATGATAGAGCCGCCGGGATAACCAAAAATGGTTTTTACGCCCTCGGCCTTCAACGCCCTCATCAGCGCCTTTGCTCCTGTTATTCTATCTTTCAACATGAATTATCAATTTTCAATATTCAATCAATCTATGATTCTCACACCACCTTTATCGGCACTCGATACGCTCTGAGCGTATGCACGCAATGCCTTGCTAACCACGCGGTTACGCTTGAGCGGCTGCTGTGGGCGTGCTGCCAGTTCCTCGTCGCTCAGCTTTACGCTAATAGAACGGCTTGGGATATCAATCACGATGATATCACCATCCTTTACCTTACCGATATTACCACCATTAGCAGCCTCGGGCGAGATATGGCCGATACTTAAACCAGATGTACCACCCGAGAAACGGCCGTCGGTAATCAGCGCGCACTCCTTACCTAAGTGCATACTCTTAATATAGCTGGTAGGATACAGCATCTCCTGCATACCAGGACCTCCCTTTGGGCCCTCGTGAGTAATCACCACGCAGTCGCCACTCTTAACCTTACCACCAAGAATGCCCTCGCAAGCATCCTCCTGCGAATCGAATACCACAGCAGGACCCTCGAAGTGCCACAGGCTCTCATCAACACCAGCAGTTTTTACTACGCAACCGTCCTGGGCAATGTTACCAAACAATACAGCCAGTCCGCCATCCTTGGTGTAAGCATGCTCTAAGTCGCGAATACAACCACCAGCACGATCGGTATCAAGTGTGCCCCACTCCTCGCTCTGCGATCCCATCTTGGTTGAGAAGCGGTTACCAGGTGCCGTTTGATAGATGCGATTAGCTTCGGCATCTACAGCACCATCCACAATACTATATTTCTGCATGGCCTCGCTCAATGTCAGTCCGTCAACACGTGGCGCACTACCATCAATCAGGCCACCCTTATTCAGTTCGTTCAAAATACCAAGAATACCACCAGCACGACCGCATTCCTGCACCGAGTACTTCTGGGTGTTAGGAGCCAGTTTACACAAGCAAGGCACCTTGCGGCTCAATGCGTCGATATCTTTCATGGTGAAGTCGGCACCAGCCTCCTGAGCTACAGCCAACAAGTGCAGCACCGTATTGGTACTACCACCCATAGCGATATCCAAAGCCATTGCATTCATAAAGGCCTTGCGGGTTGCAATATTACGTGGCAATACGCTCTCATCGCCATCCTCATAATAGGCAAAGGCGTTCTTTACCACCTGACGGGCAGCAGCCTTAAACAACTCGATACGATTAGTATGGGTAGCCAGAATAGTTCCGTTACCAGGCAGCGAGAGTCCGATAGCCTCAGTCAACGAGTTCATAGAGTTGGCAGTAAACATACCCGAGCAACTACCGCAACCAGGACAAGCACACTGCTCAATCTCCTTAATCTCCTCATCGGTCACACTGGGGTCGGCACCCTTTACCATCGCAGTAATCAGGTCGGCATTCTCGCCGCGCCACTTACCTGCCTCCATGGGGCCACCACTACAAAACACCGTAGGAATATTCAGTCGCATAGATGCCATCAACATACCTGGTGTAACCTTATCGCAGTTTGATATGCAAATCATAGCATCGGCCTTATGGGCGTTCACCATATACTCTACACTGTCGGCAATAATATCACGACTGGGCAACGAGTACAGCATACCATCATGCCCCATTGCAATACCATCATCGATAGCAATCGTATTGAATTCGGCAGCATAGCAGCCCATCTTTTCAATCTCCTCACGCACAATCTGACCTATCTCATGAAGATGTGTATGACCGGGCACAAACTGGGTAAACGAGTTCACGATAGCAATAATTGGCTTGCCAAACTGCTCGTGTTTCATACCCGTGGCCACCCACAATGCGCGGGCTCCAGCCATTCTACGTCCTTCAGTGCAGACTGCGCTGCGTAACTGGTGTTTCATATCTCTATTATTATTTAAAATCCTAAATTTAGCCGCAAAAATACAAATAAACTATCAAATAGCCAACTAATTCAGAAAATTATTATTAAATTTGCAGCAAAATTATGATTACTAATAACAAATTGAAATGAAAAAAGGAATAATTACAGTGCTTTTGGCAGCTCCTTTATCGTTGCTGGCCCAACAGCGTCAGGAGATTACTTTGAGCGACAATTGGCTCTTCTCACAAAACAAAACCGATTGGAAAACCGTAAGTGTGCCCCACGATTGGGCCATTGCCGGACCGTTTGATAAGAAATGGGACCTGCAGAAGGTAGCTATCGAACAGAACGGCGAGACCGAAGCTACCGAAAAGAGTGGGCGTTCGGGTGCCCTGCCTTGGATTGGCGAGGGACATTATAAACGAACCATCACCATCCCCGAAGGTTATAAGCACGCCATGTTGGTATTCGATGGCGCAATGTCAGAACCAACCGTAAGCATCAATGGTATGCAGGCGGGCTACTGGGCCTATGGTTATAATACCTTCCGTGTGGATATCACGCCATTTATACAAACAGGCGACAACCTGTTGGAGGTAGATTTACAGAACGTAGAAGAGAGCAGTCGCTGGTATCCTGGCGCAGGTATCTACCGTCCTGTAAAACTGGTACTTACAAAATATGGATGGATTGATCCTTGGAAAACGTATATCCGCACCCGTGAGCTGAGTGCCAATCAGGCTGTGCTTGATATCAATGTAGGTATCGGCAGTGCGCTGGATGGCGGCTTGAAATTCGATGTGGATATTTGCGATGCCACAGGTAAAGTTGTGGCTAGCGGCTATAGCGACGATCTGAATAACGAGGGTATCGCGCAAATGGCTATTACCGTTAACCAGCCAAAGTTGTGGAGCCCTGAGTCACCTTATTTATATACCGCCCGTATCAAATACTCACAGAGTGGTGAACTACTCGATGAAGTAACACAAAAGTTTGGTATCCGCACCATCAAATGTTCAAAGGAAGGCGGTTTCCAGCTGAATGGTGTATCGCGCAAAATCAAAGGTGTTTGTTTGCATCACGACCTTGGTCCGTTGGGTGCTGCTATCAACAAGAGTGCCCTTATCCGTCAGATTAAGATGATGAAGGCTATGGGTTGCGATGCCATCCGTACATCACACAATATGCCCAGTCAGATGCAGATGGATATCTGCGACTCGTTAGGTATGATGGTGATGGCCGAGAGTTTTGATATGTGGAAGTATCCTAAGTGCAAGAACGGCTATGCTCGTTTCTTTGATGAGTGGTGGGAAAAAGACATTACCAATCTGGTACTGGCCAATCGCAATCACCCCAGCATTATCATGTGGAGCATCGGTAACGAAATCCCAGAACAGGGCAATAAAGCTGTTGGTCCCAAATGGGCCAAAGCCCTGCAGGATCTGTGTCATCAGCTAGATCCCTCACGTCCCGTCACACAGGGTATGGACCGCGTAGATGAAGCTGTGAACTATGGTTTTGCAGCTGTGATGGATGTTCCTGGTTATAACTACCGTTTGCCCAAATACAAACTGTATTACGACAAGCTGCCACAGGGTTTCCTGTTAGGTTCAGAAACCGCATCAACTGTCAGCAGTCGCGGTGTATATAAGTTCCCTGTCGAGATTAAGGACAACTCGCAGTATGCCTCATGGTCGCCTGGTTATATTCCTGGTGCCGTACTGAAGGAAGACGGACAGTGTTCGGCTTATGATGTGGAGCATTGCTCATGGAGCAATCTGCCCGATGACGATTGGGTGATGCAGGACGATCTGCCTTGGGTGATTGGTGAGTTTGTTTGGACGGGTTACGACTATCTAGGTGAGCCTACCCCATACGACGAGTACTGGCCTGCACGCAGCAGCTATTTTGGTATCTGCGATTTGGCCGGTCTGCCTAAGGACCGTTATTATCTCTACCGTTCACGCTGGAACAAGCAGCAGCACACCATCCACCTGTTGCCCCACTGGAGTTTTGGCAAAGAGCGCATCGGTCAGGTAACACCTGTGTATTGCTATACCGACTATCCCACTGGCGAGTTGTTTATCAATGGCAAGAGTCAGGGTCGTGTCACCAAGAATCCTGCCGAGCGACTGGACCGCTATCGTCTGCGTTGGAACAACGTGGTTTATAAGCCAGGCGAAGTGAAAGTTGTTGTTTATGATGCCCTGGGTAACAAGGCTGGCGAGCAGACCATCCGCACGGCTGGCAAACCATCTGCCATCGCTTGTGATGTTTGGACTCAGCACGATGTCCCATGCCTCAAAGCCGATGGCGACGATTTAGCCTTCGTTACTGTATCGCTTACGGATAAGAATGGCATCATGATTCCCGAAGCTGATGATCAGCTTAGTTTCGAGGTAACTGGAGCAGGAACCTTCGAAGCTGTATGCAATGGTGATGCCACCAGCTTAGAGCCATTTAAGCAGCCTACCATGAAGTTGTTTAAAGGTCAGTTGGTAGTGATTGTTCGTGGTGCTAAACAGCCAGGAACAGCCATCTTGAAGGTAACTGATAAGAGCAGAAAACTAAGTAAGACTATCGAGATAAAAGTAGGCTAATCAGACTACTTGCTAACACGATAACAACCATGATGATTTCAGCTGTGCGATTAATTCGTACAGCTGTTTTCATATCCGTTGTAGTGAGTTCTCTCTCGTTAACACCGATATAAGGTTTACAGAACACCTCGCCAAAATACTTGTGCGGTCCACCAAATCTGCAATTCAGTATGCTGGCAAGCGCGGCCTCAGGATAACCGCTATTAGGCGAAGCGTGACAGCAACCGTATTTGCGCACGAAACCAAGGCGCTTTGGGCACCAAATAACCATCAGTAATGCTGTTAAGCGCGCAGGGATGAAATTAGCCACATCATCGATACGGGCAGCCCAGCAGCCAAACTGTAGATAGCGTTCGCTATGGTAGCCAATCATCGAGTCGAGCGTGTTCACCATCTTATAAGCCAACATGCCTGGTGTACCTAAAAGCATCAACCAAAACAACGGTGCAATCACACCATCGCTCAGGTTCTCGGCAAGCGTTTCGAGTGCTGCTGTTCGCACCTCTTGTGCAGTAAGTTCAGATGTATCGCGACCTACAATACGGGCCACCTGCGCCCTCCCCTCATCAAGCGAACGGTCGAGCGCCAAAAATACCTGTCGCACCTCGCGTATCAACGTCGTCCCCGCCAAGCAATAGAACAAGATGATGGCATCGAAGATCATTGAACATGGACCATTGACCATTGAACATGATTTGCGGATAAGCCATGTGCCGGCAAATACCGCTACTATCAGTCCGATAGCCATGATGGCGCCCTTTAGTTTACGA
>Ga0326512_10002480_pt1 | contig 13692 bp, 11 predicted proteins | sample 1_2617_0518_D_FD_203652 | JGI IMG/M metagenome (GOLD analysis project Ga0326512, IMG submission 203652) | Bovine rumen microbial communities from UC Davis, California, United States - 1_2617_0518 | ecosystem: Host-associated > Mammals > Digestive system > Stomach > Rumen | place: USA... | reverse complement strand
TGCAGGACGACTGGCTGCGGAAGGCTATAAGGCGGTGAACCTGACAGGTGGTATCCTTGCATGGAAAGAGGCCCAGCTGCCTGTCACGACAGACACCTACGAGGTGGATGTGTTCAAGACCAAGAGTGGAAAGACGGTGAAGTTCCATGCGTTGGTTCACGCCAGCATCCGCATTGAGTACGACGGGCGCTCGGCGACGAAAGGAGACACTTGTTCCGAAGGTCTTAAGAAAGAGATAGAGATTGACCCAGTGACGAAGCTCGGTAACAAGACCATCAACTATGGTGCGATGCCAAAGGCAGACTATATCTTCTTGACACATGAGCACGGCGACCACTTCGACAAGGAGGCCATCAAATTGTTGACAAACGAAAAGACGCAACTTGTAATGAACAAGCGGTGCGCGGAATTATTACGGGTTCTTTCTGGGGAAAGCGTCCCAGAGGGCCGAGCGGGCGGCGATACGTCGGGAATGATGTACGTCGGCACATGCGCTGTATTATCCAATGATCAAAGTGCTACGCTGGGCGACATCACCGTTGAAGCCGTGCCAGCCTATAACTATTCCGAGGGACGCACACAGTTTCATCCGAAAGGTCGCGACAACGGCTATATCCTGACCATCGACGGGCTGCGCATCTACATCGCTGGCGATACGGAAGACATTCCGGAGATGCAGAACATCAAGGACATCGACATTGCCTTTTTGCCTTGCAACCAACCTTACACGATGACAATCGAGCAGTTTGTCAAGTCCGCAAAGACCGTCAAGCCCAAGGTGCTGTTCCCTTATCACTATGGTCAGACGGACGTAAAAGAAATATCATCCCAACTGAAGGACAGCGGAATAGACGTGAGAATCAGGCACTATGAATGAGGCTTAATGTATGTAAAGACGAACAGGAGGAGTAAAAACGCGACCAGAGAAACTTTTTTAGATGTAGAATTCTGACGGATCTATCAACCCAGCACGGAGCGCGTATTTCACTGCTTCGTGGGCGGTGTTGATACCCAGTTTGCGGAAGATGTTTTTCCTATGGGTCGTCACGGTATGAACGCTCGAGAAGCGCTCGGCAGCAATCTCCTTCGTGGTCTTTCCCTGAGCTATGGCCTTCACGATTTCCATCTCTGTCGTCGTCAGAACGCTGGGTGTTTCATCCTCTTGCTGTTGTTGAGTGATGATGGTCTCGAGGGCACGCTGACTAAGGTAGCGTGTGTGGCGATCTACGGCATTCAGGGCCTCACGAATCTCCCCCAGAGGGCCATCTTTGAACACCACGCTGAACTGATGGGATGAGTAAATCACGCGGCGAATGAACTGCGGTGTCAGCTCGTCACTGATGAGAATCCAGTCGGACAGACTGAAACGCTCTGCAATGATCAACAGCTGGTCTTCGTCGGCAAAGTCGAAAAGCGTGTAGTCGAGCAGGACGACAGCACTCTGGTGCTCCTTGAGCAGAGCTACGAGCCCGGCCTTGTCGAAGGCCCTATATACAATATTATCTTCGCTCTGAAGAAGATTCTCCAGCGCGAAGCGGGTCAGTTCCTGGTTGTCGGCAATAATGTACTTTCTCATAATGTCGGTTTTTACGAGTGCAAAAATACTACTTATTTTTCTAAACGACCACGAATTGCACGAATTTTACGAATTATACCCCGATGTGTGCGCAGCAAATTCGTGAAATTCGTGTAATTCGTGGTCAACAATAATCTGTGACTAAATCTTGTCGAGAGCCTGTGACAGGTCGTCGATGATGTCGTCGATGTGCTCGGTGCCGATGCTCAAGCGAACGGTGGCAGGGGTGATGTGCTGCTCGGCGAGTTCCTCAGGCGAGAGCTGTGAATGGGTGGTAGTGTAGGGATGTATCACCAAGCTCTTCACGTCGGCCACGTTAGCCAGCAGCGAGAAGATCTGCAGGGCATCGATGAAACGCCAGGCTTCTTCCTGTCCGCCCTTTACTTCAAAAGTGAAAATGCTGGCACCACCATTGGGATAATACTTCTTGTAGAGGGCGTGGTCGTGATGGCTCTCGAGTGCGGGGTGGTGTACGGCAGCTACCTTGGGGTGCTTGCTGAGGAAATCGACCACCTTCAGGGCGTTCTCCACATGACGCTCTACGCGCAGGCTCAGAGTCTCGACACCCTGCAACAGGATGAAAGCGTTGAACGGAGAGATAGCTGCGCCGGTATCGCGCAGGATGACGGCACGGATGCGGGTGACGTAGGCAGCAGCGCCTACAGCGTCGGCAAACACGATGCCATGATACGAGGGATCGGGCTTGGCCAGTGTGGGGAATTTGTCGGGATTAGCCTTCCAGTCGAACTTACCACCATCCACGATGACACCACCAAGAGAGGTACCGTGACCACCGAGGAATTTTGTTGCTGAGTGTACCACGATATCTGCACCATGCTCTAACGGACGGATGAGGTAAGGTGTACCGAAGGTGTTGTCGACAATGAATGGAATACCGTGCTTGTGGGCTACGGCGGCTACGCCTTCGAGATCGAGCACGTCGGAGTTGGGGTTGCCGAAAGTCTCGGCATATACTACTTTTGTGTTGGGTTGGATAGCGGCTTCGAGGGCATCGAGATCGTTCACATTAATAATGGTATTGGTGATGCCCTGGGTAGCCAGCGTGTGAGTAATCAGGTTATAAGAACCGCCATAGAGGTTGTCGGCAGCTACGATGTGGTCGCCATTCTGCACGATATTCTGCAGGGCGTAGGTGATAGCAGCAGCACCAGAAGCGACTGCCAGTCCGGCTACACCACCCTCGAGGGCAGCTACACGATCCTCGAACACACCTTGAGTGGAGTTGGTAAGGCGACCATAGATGTTACCTGCATCGCGGAGACCGAAACGGTCGGCAGCATGCTGTGAGTTACGGAACACGTAGGAAGTGGTCTGATAGATGGGCACCGCACGAGCGTCGGTAGCGGGGTCAGCCTGTTCCTGGCCTACATGGAGTTGCAGTGTCTCAAAACGATAATTTTTCTTTGTACTCATAATCTTATCCTTTCTTTATGTTTGTTAATACTATTTCTTACTTTTGACGGTGCAAAGGTACAATGTTTAGAAATATCAACCAAATTTCTTGCAAAATTCAGAAGAAATACCTAAATTTGCACGCTGAAAAGAAAATCTTTCCAATCGAGGCCCTTATAAGTCTCTCAAACAGAATAGAACTCTGAATTATGGCAGAAATTCTCGATGAAACCGATCTGCAGATACTGAAAACGCTGCAAAAAAACGCGAAATTAACCACAAAAGAGTTGGCAGATGCCGTTCATTTGACCCCAACCCCTGTTTTTGAACGTCAAAAACGGTTGGAGAAGAAAGGGTATATCAAAAAATATGTCGCTATCCTCAATCCAGAGAAGTTGGATCAGGGGCTGTTGGTGTTTTGTAAGGTAAAACTGACGCAGATTAACCACGAAATAGCTGATGCTTTTGTACGTCGCATCCAGCGTATCCCTGAGGTTACAGAATGCTACAATACTTCTGGTTCGTATGACTATTTATTAAAGGTACGCGCTCGCGACATGAAGCAATATCAGGAATTTGTGCTCACCAAGTTGGGCGACATCGACCACGTAGGTGCCATTGAGAGCACTTTTGTGATGAGTGAAGTGAAACAAAACTATGGTATTAATCTCTGATTATTATGCTGACAGAGAAGACCATGGAGAAGCTGCGGATCCTCGCAGAGTCGGCGAAGTACGATGTGTCGTGCTCGTCGAGCGGCACCGTGCGCTCTGGTAAGAAGGGTATGGTAGGCTCTACCGTTGGCGGCGTTGGCATCTGTCACTCGTTTGCCGACGACGGGCGCTGTATCTCTCTGCTGAAGGTGATGCTGACGAACTATTGTATGTATGACTGCGCCTATTGCATCAACCGTCACACCAACGACATCAAACGTACCACGCTCAGCGTCTCGGAACTCGAGGAGATTACGATGGAGTTCTATCGCCGCAATTACATCGAGGGACTGTTCCTGTCGAGTGGGGTGGTGAGAAATCCTGACTATACGATGGAGCGCCTGACGGCCATCGTGCGTGACCTGCGTACCGTTCACCGCTTCAACGGCTATATTCATCTGAAGACTATTCCCGGGGCCTCTCATGAGCTTTTGCAGGAGGCAGGTCGCTATGCCGACCGCATGAGCATCAATATCGAGATTCCCAAAGAGGAGTCGTTGAAGGCACTGGCACCCGAGAAGAGCCATAAGAGCATTTTCCTGCCGATGTCGCAGATTCAAAAGGGCGTGTTGGAGAATATAGAGGATAGAAGGAAGTTTCGTCATGCGCCCCGTTTCGTGCCTGCCGGCCAGTCCACTCAGATGATTGTGGGAGCCACGAAGGAGAGCGATTTGGACATTCTGACAATGTCGAACGCCATGTATCAGCAACCCTCCATGCGACGTGTCTATTACTCAGGCTATGTCAGCGTGAACACCTACGACCCGCGTCTGCCTGTGTTGAAACAGCCGCCCTTGGTGCGCGAGAATCGTCTCTACCAGGCCGACTGGCTCATGCGCTTCTATCACTTCAAGGTCGATGAGATTGTGGACGACAAGCACGCCCACCTCGACCTTGATGTTGATCCTAAGCTCGGCTGGGCCCTGCGCCATCCTGAGTTCTTCCCTGTTGACATCAATAGTGCGGCCTACGAAGATATTCTCCGCGTGCCTGGTATCGGTGTCAAGTCGGCTGTGCTCATTGTGAATAGCCGTCGCTTCAACCGTATCACGTCCTATCACTTGAAGAAGATGGGCGTGGTGATGAAAAAAGCCAAGTACTTTGTCACCTGTGGTGAGCTCACCTCTGTTTTCTCCCAACCCATCATCGGCATTAACGAGATGCGACCAGAACGTCTGCGTCCCCTGCTACTCTCCAAAGCCCAACAGAAACGGGCAGCCGCCGAGCAGCAGCTTATGCTCGACTTTGGTGATGATGGCAATCCGTAAAATCCGTTCAATCCATTGTTCACTCAAATGCAAGTATATGTGTTCGATAATACGCTTGACGGACTGTTGACAGCCGTATTTGACAGTTTCTTTCTGCACCAGCAGCCTGAGTACCTGCTGGTGGAGGGTGAGCAGCTGCCATTGTTTGCCGACGAGCCGCATCGCGTGGTGACGGATGGTGAGAAAGCGGAACGGGTGTGGAAAGGACTGGAGAAATATCTGTCCAAGGACGGCCTGCATATGATTACCATCAGTTGGCTGTCAGAGGAACGTGCACTCAATCAGCCGTTGTTTAATTTTATCTGCAAGGTGTTTCGCTTGAAGATAAAGGACATAGAACGCAACGCCAGCGACCCTGACGTTCTGGAAGTGCGCAACACCTGTCGCCGTGTGCTGCATGAGCAGCTGCGCATGAAGCAGTTTATCCGTTTCCAGAAGGCGAAGGATGGCACCTATCTCGCTGTTGTGTCGCCTGACCACAACGTGCTGCCTCTTATCACCGACCACTTTCAGGACCGTTTCAACGACCAATCTTGGTTGATCTATGATGCCAAGCGGCATTACGGCTACTATTACGACGGGAAAACCGTCATACACGTAACATTTATGGATGAGGCCTCTGTGCCTTTCGATTTATCGAACGGCAAGATGAATGCCGACGTGCTGAGCGAGAATGACAAGCTGTTCCAGGATTTATGGCGCACCTACTTCAAGGCCATCTGCATCAAGGAGCGCATGAATCCCAAGAAGCAGCTCAGCGACATGCCTCGCCGCTATTGGAAATATATGACAGAGAAGAATTAAAAGAAATAAAGATAATGAAAGACAATCAGAACGAGGTATTCCCCCTTGTCGATGAAGAGGGTATGGTGATGGGTAAGGCCACACGTGGCGAGTGTCATAACGGTTCGCGACTGTTGCATCCGGTAGTCCATCTGCATGTGTTCAATGCGCAGGGCGACGTGTATCTGCAGAAGCGTCCAAAGTGGAAGGATATTCAGCCCGGCAAGTGGGATACGGCCGTTGGTGGCCATATCGACTATGGAGAGACACCTGAGGAGGCACTGAGCCGTGAGGTGCGCGAGGAGTTGGGCATGACAGATTTTACGCCAGTGTTCATGGGCAAGTATGTGTTTGACAGCAAGTCTGAGCGCGAGTTGGTGTATGTGAACCGTGCCACCTACGAGGGAACCATCCAACCCTCGAAGGATGAGCTCGACGGTGGTCGCTTCTGGTCGATGCAGGAAATTCGAGAGGTGATGGGGAAGGGTGTGCTTACACCAAACTTTGAGAGCGAGTTCCAGCGTTTTTTTTTGCAAAGAGAACAAATCGAGCGAATCAAGGCGATGGAGCAGCGATTGGATTGTGTGTCGCAGGCGGTGATGCGGTTGTCGGCAGCGCTCGATGACTACGATCAGGTCCAGACTTCTCTCCGCGAGTTAAAGACCTATTACGGCAGTAGTGAGTGGAAACAGGACTATGCCGACGACGAGGCAGAACGGTTGCCAAGGGATTTGAAGCGAGGTGTCCTCAGTGAGGATAGCATCTGGAACCTTCTCGACGATTGTCGCAACCTCAACAGCCGACTCAAGGATATTGCACAGAGGCAGAAAACTTAGTCTTTAATTATGTCCGCACTCTTGCAAGTGTGGATATCTGGTCAAATCGACATGGAACTGGGCCGCCGCCTCAGCGACATGGGGTATCTGCGGCATAAGCAGAACAAAGGGATAGCCTATCGTATGATAGAGAATCCGTAGGTAATAGTAAAACAAGTTGTTTTACCTCGCTATGTCGTAGGTTTAGTGACACTAAGCTACCCACTTTCAACAGTAAAACAACTTGTTTTACTGTTGAAAGTGGAATTTGAAAGCGCCAATGTTGCGAATGAGTGCCGTCCACAATTGAATGAAATATGCTTCTCTATCCCACTGGCTTCCATGACCTTGTTCAGTTTCTTACACATCAACCAGTAGTTCATCTTGCCGAACACAAGTGAGACCAGTTTTGGGTAACGATTAGGAAACCTAATTCCTTCACCACTCCTCCTAATTTTGCGTTATCCAGTTTTGTGAGCTTCCTCATTCTTCGCACATCGTTTTCTTTTTATAGGTGCTCAGGCGCTACGCGGAACCTCCCCTGTTTTGCTTTTATTTTAGGTCGAATTGCGTTAATCTTCCAAAATCCGTTCCTCTTTACATTGTTTTTTCGTAACTTTGGCTACGCCGAACCTACTTTTGTACTCAGAAAAGCTCAAATATTTTTGGCTTTTCCTTCGTTTTTCAGTAACTTTGCAGCCAAAGATAATAAGTGTATTTATAAAGGGCTATGAAATCATTGATTAATCGCATATTGCAGGATGGCCACTGTTTGGATGGCGGCATCTTGAAGGTGGATCGTTTTGTTAACCACCAGATGGACCCTTACTTGATGAAGCAGGTGGCGGTAGAATTTATGAACCGCTTTGCAGAAGCTAAACCGACGAAGATCCTGACTGTCGAGGCCTCGGGCATCGCACCTGCGGTGATGCTGGGCTATCTGATGGAACTTCCCGTGGTGTTCGCCAAGAAGAAACAACCGTCAACGATGAGTGACTTCTACGTGTCTAAGGTACGCTCGTTTACCAAGCAGAGAGACTATACACTGATTATCAGCAAGGACTATCTATCGGCTGAAGACCGCGTGTTGTTCGTCGATGATTTCCTGGCGTTCGGCAATACGGGTGTTGGAATGATTGACCTCTGTCAGCAGGCGGGAGCCACACTGGTGGGCATGGGTTTTATCATCGAGAAGGAGTTTCAGGGCGGTCGCAAGGTGCTCACCGAGGCAGGCGTGAAGCATATCGAGTCGCTGGCCATCATCGAGTCTCTTGAAAACAACCAGATTAAACTGAAAGGTGTCAAGGTAAGGAAAGTGAATATCTACGAAGAGGCCAACCGCTGTCTGCTATGCCAGGACGCGCCCTGCACCAAGGCCTGCAAGACGGGCGACCCGGCACGTGCCATCCGCGCCATCCGCTTCGACAATCACAAGCCCGCCCTGCAATGGGTGAAGGACTGCACCGACGCCGATCTGGAGCGGGCAGAGCAGGCCTGTATCCACTACAACTGGCCCATCCGCATCAAGGAGGTAGTGCGCAGCATCCATAAGGACGATGTGGACGACAGCCATTACCCCGATCTGACCATCGACTTCTGCGGCATACGATGCGAGAATCCGTTCTTCCTTGCCTCGTCGGCCGTCTGCACCAACTACGAGATGGTGGCACGCGCCTTCGATGCCGGTTGGGCAGGTGTGTTCTTCAAGACCATCTGCCTGCAGGAGATCAAGGAGGTATCGCCCCGCTTCGACGCTATGCACAACAATGCCACCCACGGTGACTTCTACGGTTTCCGCAATATGGAGCAGTTGAGTGAGAATCCTGTGGAGAAAGACTTCTACATCTTGCACGAACTGAAAAAGAACTATCCCTCGAAGGTGGTCATCGCCTCGATTATGGGACAGACCGAAGAAGAGTGGGGCAAGCTGGCGAAGATGGCCGAAGAGGCTGGCTGCGACGCTGTGGAACTGAACTTCTCGTGTCCGCAGATGAAGCACGAGGGCATGGGCAGCGACGTGGGCCAGAGTCCGGAGTTGGTGAAGACCTATACTGCCTGCGTAAAGCGGAGTGTTAAGATACCAGTCATACCGAAGATGACGCCTAACATCACACACATTGCCGAACCTGCTGCTGCCTGCGTAGAGGCTGGTGCCGATGCCATCTCGGCTATCAATACCATTAAGAGCGTGACGATGGATGCCGATGCAGAGGTGGCGGGACAGCGCACAATCTCGGGCTATTCAGGCCGCGCCGTGCGGCCTATTGCCTTGCGGCACATTTTAGAACTTGCTCAGATGCGCAAGCAATGTTCAATGTCCAATGATCAATGTTCAGTGGTCAATGGTCAAAGGTCAATGTTTGAACTGAGCGGCATCGGTGGCATCGAGACGTGGCGCGACGCCTTGGAGTTTATCCAACTGGGCTGTAACAACATACAAGTGTGTACGGCTGTGATGCAGTACGGCTATCGAATCATCGATGACCTCATCCTCGGCCTGCAGCGTTATATGGCCAAGCGGGGTATCAGCGAACTGAGCCAGCTTGTTGGCGAGCAGCTGCCGAAGTTCCTGAAGCCCGATCATCTGGACCGCGACACTATCATCTATCCGAAGTTCGACAAGGAACTGTGTGTTGGTTGTGGCCGCTGTGAGGTGTCGTGCAGCGACGGTGGCCATCAGGCTATCGTCTTCGATAGCGGGCTTCGACGCCCCCGTCTTGTGGGTACCAAGTGCGTTGGCTGTCACCTTTGCCGCCTCGTCTGCCCTGCCGGTGCCATCAGTGTAAGCAAGCGAATCAGTAAGAAATGAAGATGAAAAAGATACTTTTATTGGCTGCAGCCATAATGATTACAATGACTGCACAGGCGCAGGGTTTCGCAGGGCGCATCTATCAGAATCCGAATATCAACTCTGGAGAGATAGCGGCGAAGGTGAAACAGGACATCGCCAATACGGAGAAGAAGAAGGGCCGCAAGCTGACCGATGAGGAGCGTGTCAGGCTGAAGGAGAAGGTGACGCTGGTGCGAGGCTCAATCAAAACGCAGGCCACGGCCCATTTTGTCAGTGATACCCAGATGACACTGAAAATCTCGACCACTTTCGACGAGGAATCGTTGAAGAAGGCCAACGTCGGCTGGCTAAAGCGCAAGGCCTTGAAAACCGCTGTCTCCGCCTCACCGAGTCTAAACATAAAATACAACTACATTGTGCAGGGCAACCTCGTCATAGTCCGCGACGGTTCGGACACCGACACACTACGACTTTCTGCCGATGGGCAACAGCTCTCGGCATCCTACGATAAGAACACCAAGTTCACCATGATCAGGACAAAGTAGAGAGGTGTTTCAAAGAGTCATTGATGAGCATGAAAAAGATATTCATGATGATTGCCGCCCTGATGATGACAGGTGCGTCAAGCGCTAATAAAGACAGTACGGTTGTCGGTAGAAAGGTTGCGATTGAGCGAGAGAAGTCGGAACTCGCTTCGACTTCCGAGCGTAAGCAAGCTCGACCGAAGGTCAAGAAAGTGGCTGTCGTGCTGAGCGGCGGCGGTGCGAAGGGTATGGCGCACATCGGTGTGCTGAAAGTGCTGGAGCGGGCGGGCATCCCCGTCGATATCGTTACTGGCACGTCAATGGGCAGCATCATTGGAGGTCTCTACGCCATCGGCTACAACGCCAACTCGCTCGACTCGATGGTGAGGGTACAAGACTGGGGTTACGTCATCACCGATAAGGAGGACCTGCGTCGGCAGAGTCTCAGCGACCGACGTAAGCAGAACTCCTATCAGCTCTCGACGGGCCTGACCATCGGCAAACGCGACATGCAAGCTGGTGGCTTCATCAAGGGCAAGAATCTGGCCGAGCTGTTCCAGCAGCTATGCACGGGCTATACGGACTCGCTCGATTTTACGCGTGACCTGCGCATACCTTTTGCCTGTGTTGCCACAAACATCATTGACAATAGCGAAGTTGACTTCCACAGTGGACGGCTGCCACAGGCCATGCGTGCGTCGATGGCCATCCCCGCAGCCTTCTCACCGGTAAGAATCGGCGACAAGGTACTGGTGGATGGCGGACTGAAGAACAACTACCCAGCCGACATCGCCCGCGAGATGGGTGCCGATATTATCATTGGTGTCACCGTGCAGGGCGCACCGAAAGTGGCCGAGGACATCGGAGGAACGATGAGCATTCTCAGCCAGATTATCGACGTGAACTGTAAGAACAAGCTTGACGAGAACTTGGCCATCACGGACCTGCACTTGCAAGTCGATACGAAAGGCTACGGCTCGGCCAGTTTCTCACAGGCTGCCATTGATACGCTCATCCGCCGAGGCGAAGAGTTGGCCATGAGCCACTGGGACGACATCATCGCCCTGAAAGAGCGCATCGGCATCGACGAGACGTTCCGTCCCACCATCCTGCATCCGCTGCGTCCGAAGGTGATGACGGAGAAGCAGCGCGTCATTGGCTATAGCTTTGAGAACATGACGGCACCGGCAGAGCGGTTCCTTACACAAAAGTTCCATCTGAATAAGATAGACAGTATAGATGCCCAGTTAGAGCAGGAAATCACCACGTCGATGCGCGTGGACTTGTTCTACCAGACAGCCGAGTGCAGACTCTTGCCGGAGGGCGACGGCGTGCATGTCATCTTTTCAGCAGGCGACCGAAAGTCGGTGCAACTGCATGGCGGCGTGCGCTACGACACGGAGGAATATGCCGCCGTACAGTTGGGGCTTGACATCCCGCTGAAGACGGCCATCCCTATCAATACTGACATCACGCTGCGATTGGGCAAACGACTGATGGCACGTGGCGAAATCACCGTCCATCCCCGTAGCTTTACCCGTCCCACACTCAGTTACACATTCCGGCGCAACGACGTGGACATCTATATGGATGGCGACCTGGACTACAACATCCGCTACAACCAGTTCCAGGCAGAGTTCCAACCTATCAACTTCAATCTTCGCCACTTCAACCTGCAGATGGGGTTGCGCTGGGACTTCATGCACTACCGCACCAAGCTCGGTTCGGAAACAGCCATGCAGGTGAGGCTTGAAAACGAGCACTTCTATAGCTACCGCGCCCGACTGAACTACAACAGCGAGGACGACTGGTATTTCCCCTCACGCGGTTCCCGGTTCAAGGCCGAATATGCCTACCTGACCGACAACTTCGCCCAGCTCGACGACAAGCCCGGCATGAGCGAGGTCAATGGAAACTGGCGAACGTCGTTCTCTATCGGTAGCCGTTTCACTCTCCAGCCCATGCTTTATGGTCGTCTGCTCTTTGGCAGCACCATGCCGCCCGTCTTCGGCAATACCATCGGTGGTGACTGGTTCGGACACTACGTTGAGCAGCAGATGCCCTTTGCCGGTATTGGCAATATGGAGTATGTCGATCATCAGTTTGTGGCCGCCCAGCTACAAGCGCAGCAACGCATCGGCAGCAACAGCTATGTGCTGCTCCGCGTGGCCGGTGCCCAGCAGTCTCAGTATCTGAAGGAACTCCTGGACCACCATACGCTGCTTGGCGGACAGATTGCCTACTATTATAACACAATCGTCGGACCCGTCGGTGCTACCATCGGCTACAGCAACCGCACCAAGAAACCGTATTTCTTTTTGAACCTCGGATATGAATTCTAATAAACTATTGCTCTGTGCTACCTTCTTCTGCTTTGCTGAAGTCGCAGCCCAGACTCGCGACCAGCAAATGAGGGTACAGATAGACAGTGCGCTCACAACCAGATACTACCGAACGTCCTACGACACGAACTACGTTGTTCGCCCCGAGGGGAAACTGACATTGAAGGTGAGGCTGAACCAGACGGGCAATGACTTCCATGCGAAGGGAACGGTGAACGATGTCTATTGCAAGGCTGACCTCAAAACCAGCCATAAGACCACCATGAGCATCGGTGCCTCCTATCGTGGCCTCTCAGCTGCAGTGGCCATCAATCCGGCCAAGATGAGCGGCGCCTACAAGGACTACGAGTTCAACCTCAACTACTACAGCAGCCGTCTGAGTCTCGACTTCAGCTACCAGCGGTCCGAATCGTTGGCGGGCGATGTCTATCGTGACGATCGTGGGGTGCAGACAATGGAGTCGGGCGACCTCACGCTGAAGGTTGTCAACCTGGCGGGCTACTATACTTTCAACCACCGTCGCTTCTCCTTCCCTGCTGCATTCACCCAAAGCTACATCCAACGCCGTTCGGCTGGCTCGTGGCTGGCAGGCATCAGCTATCAGGGAGGCATTATCGAGACGAGTGACGAACTGAAAGCCAGGAACCCCAATGCACCAGATGTCAGTATCGATGTCGGACATGTCGGTATCGGTGGCGGTTACGGCTACAACTGGGTGCTCGGCAAACAGTGGCTGCTCCACTTCTCCATGCTGCCCACTTTCGTGGTCTATAACCGCAACAAAATGAATGTGAACGGCGATGACAAGAAGGCTAAGCGCATGCGCTTCAATATGATTTTCAACGAACGCGCCGCCATTGTCCGCAACTTTTCCTCACGCTATTTCGCTGGGGTCACCCTCGTGATGAACAACTCCGTCTTCGACGACGATGTCGTGGTCGTCAACCAGAATAAATGGCGCGCCCGCGCCTTCTTCGGGCTGAGACTGTAATAACCAAGTTATTCGTCGCTGACGGCTAACCAAATTACTTCAATACGATTTTCTTGTTGTTACGGATATAGATTCCTGGCTTCAGATGCTTTACCCGTCGTCCGTCGAGGGAGTAAACGGCAGCATCGCCATTGTCGGGTATGATGGCAAGGATGCCCGTGATGACGTTGGCCTTCAGCCCCTCCTGATTATAGTAACCGCCGTTCACAAATTTCAGGTCGGCCGTCTGGCTTCCGCCACCGCTGAAAATGATATTGTCAGGAGCTGTCGTCTTGGAGGCTATCCATTTGAACACTTTGTTGCCATTGTCGGCCGTACCAATCAGTGTGGCAGCAACACCAGGCCAGCTGGTGCCCACGTAATTCTTTCCGTCGCCACCATTCATCCATGCCCAGGTGTAAATCTGACTTCCCCATGTGACTGGAGCCTCGAAGAAGGCACAGATCTCGCCTTCGCCGACTGAGCAGAACGATGGA
>Ga0326512_10002478_pt1 | contig 13696 bp, 10 predicted proteins | sample 1_2617_0518_D_FD_203652 | JGI IMG/M metagenome (GOLD analysis project Ga0326512, IMG submission 203652) | Bovine rumen microbial communities from UC Davis, California, United States - 1_2617_0518 | ecosystem: Host-associated > Mammals > Digestive system > Stomach > Rumen | place: USA... | reverse complement strand
TACATCACGGAAACTCCATGGACATTGCACTGGACAAGGGAAGCTGCAAAAGATTCCAGACATTCCAGGGCACCGGCGAAATGTACTCTTTTTATTCCAGTACGGAATCCTATAAAAGGAACTACAAGGAACACAAAAAGGGCGACCCGAAGCTTATAACACGTGAAAGACAGGAACCGCTTTATCAATCCCTTGCCGAAGCATGGAAATCCGTTTCAGAAACAGAAAGATACTCCCTTTACATACAGGCATCAACCGGCTTGAACCATAAAAGACGTGAAGTACTGGTGCTGGACTTTGATGCAAACAAATATTTCGACCCGCTTCCTACAGGCGAAATCTTTGGATACAGGTCATTCGATGACGCTGAAAAAGACATAAATGAATTCGTACAAAAAACCGGACTGCCCAGGCAAAGCTACATATACTATAACAAGAAGAGCGGCAATATCCAGGTCGGTTGGTTCTTTGACCCGAATGACTATGTATACTACGACAATGTAAACCACCAGAAAAACTGCCGGCAGTACCTTAACATGGGAACAGGACTTAACAAGCTCTGGGCTGACTATAAAGGTATGCCGGGCGACGTGCATTTCACAGGATGGCAATGCAAAAACCCTTATAACCATAACTACGAGCTTAGGGAAACCAAGTTTTACTTCGTAGACCCGAACTGTGACTTTATAGGCAATTTTTCCAAGATTCTTAAAATAACCAAACCTTTTTTTCCTTCTACGGAAAAAGAAATCAAGTACATCGATGAAACCCTGGAAAAAGAGCATCTTGATTCTACGGTAGAATCGCTTTTGGAAAAGGAATTCACTACATACGAAACCAAACCATCCAACAACAGACTGAACATTAACTCACGCAACTACTACGAGGTAAAGCTGCTCCGTGAATGGGTATGGCAGTACGCAAGGGAACATAAGAACGCCATGCCGAATCTTTCCGAAGCCAGAAAAGCCCTCGATGTAATAGAGTCCAAGGCAAACAACATAATCAAGGGAAAGCTTCTCAAATCAGACAAGGAGCTTTCCGCAATCTGTAAAAGCGTCCTCAACTGGTCCATAAAGAATTATAATAAGCCGGGCAACAACTATTATACCGACGAACAAAGACACAGAGCCAAGCTGTATAATTATGCAAAAATGTATACAAACATTCTAAGACTGTTTACTATGTCCCCTAATCTGTCTTGCAGACAAGCAGCAAAAAAACTTGGTCTGTCTAAGTCTACTATAAGTAGATATAGAAATCTATCTGAAATAAATCTAAAAAAAATCCAGATTTTGTCTACTCAGTTTATAATAGATAATTCAGAAAATCTTAAACAGTATGAAATGGGTAATAAATTATATAATAGTATATATATCCAAAAAGTATTGGAAATCAGAAAATTAAATAAAGAAATCCAAACAAAAAGCATTAAACAAACTAAAAAATATTATTATAAAAGAGATGGGACACCAAAAATAAAAACATGCGAACTTTTTGATGGTTTCAGGCCGTACCGGACGGTAAAAATGCAGGTTTAGCCTTGGAATTATAAGGGTAACAAATAAAAAAGCTTATAAAATTCTCAATATTTTGTTAAAAAGCCGGTGGTCTCTCTACTGGTGGTCTGTATTAATATACAGATTATGAGTAAAACATCAGAAGAAAAGAAAATAAACAAAAAATTGGAAAGCATAAGATGCCTTGGTGAATGCAAGTGTGGCGGCAAGCTGATTATTTCGACACTTGCCCCGAAATCTGAAAGATTCACTGTAAGTTGCACGGAATGCGGTTCCGTTTCGGATGTAAGGTTTCCGAAGAAGGGCGATGTATACGTGCTGACCAGCGTGGATGACAATCCCATAAAGCTGCTTTGCAGGGTTTACGAGCAGGAGAAGATTATTATTTCAGACAATGAAATTGAATCCACTCCTATCAGTTCGTTGGTAAACAAGCTACACGGGGAGGTGTAGGATATGCCTCAGTACAATGATTCAGTAAGGTCTTCGGACAAGCAAAACTGGTCTGCAAGCCGTATATCCACGTACCGTCAATGTCCATTGAAGTATTATTATACATACGTAAAAAAATGGCGTTGTTCCAAAGCACCAGATACTACTGCCGCGGATAAGGGAACGTGCTTTCATGAAACCGTTGAGCATTTCAAGACAGGGATGGAGCATGCCAAGCTGTATGAAATCCTGGAAAGCAAAATCAAGGAATACAACGTAGATACTACAAAGTATGATGAAAAAGCGGCTCTGGAAAGGTTCTTTTTGTTTTGGAATGAGTTTGTGGCAAAATCGGAGCTGACCGGCTTCAAGACCTTACAGGAAGGCTGGGCATCTGGTGATTTAGGTGGCGAACACTTTATAGGTGCACTTGACCTTTGTCTTGACCGGGGCGACCGTATCAAGATTTTCGATTACAAGTCCGGCAAGACACCATCCATTTCCAAGTATAAAGACCAGTTGTTGCTTTATTCATACCTTAAGGGACAGGAGCGTGGATGGGATTTCCAGCAGATTTCGGACAATGTAAAGCTTTATCTGTTTTTTCCAATGTCGGAACAGAAGACGGCGGTAACGGACGAGGACAAAATGCTTGCGTCCGTAAAAGAAATAAAATATGACGCAACCGTATTGCAGGACTGCATAAATAACTACCTTGAGACCATCCAAGAAATCAAGGCACACGATTGGGAAAATGAAGATTTGGATGCCTTGGGATGTCCAGATTTTGCATGTTGTTGGTGCGAACATAAGGGCGGCAATCCTAATGCCGAAGGCTACAAGGGGTGCAAGGCATCAAGGGACTTGGGCAATGTGCAGGAAAGGTACGTTACATATCATTTGAAGGAATCTAAATAAGGGGTTCTAATTCAAGATACAGTCGTTCTTCCAGTTGGGGAATCTTTGGTTAAGTTCTTTTAGTATGGGCTGCATTTCAACCTTGGTAACGAACGTAACCTGTCCGCCAGTTGCTTGCATTTTTGCCATATCCGTAGGGCGCATGATACCTTTGACTTCATAAGGCATGCCGTCTAGTACGAAGTCATAATAGAACTTGCGGTTCTTGCCGTTTTCGTCTATGTACGGTATGTATTCCGTTTCGTTGCGTGTAATAACACTGCCTTTGATTTCTTTGTGGTATCGGTAAAAAGCGTATTCCCACATGGAGTCAAACTGGCAGCCGTCGTAGGTACACCTTTTGCCTTGCGGTCCTCGCAGTCCGCTTGCATTGGGCAAAGGCTTATCATAGTCTGGTATATAGTCAAGGCTTCTTTCGTATGAAACAAAATCTTGTTTGGATACGGTGAAAGTGTCGGTAGCCCGAAGCCTAAACGGTTGACCTCCAAGCTCACGCATTTCCTTGAGGAACTCTTCATCATCGTCGGATATGTGAACACCGTGGTGTGCTTTGAATAAACATTCTTTTACAGTCATATGTATATTTAGCTTGGGGCAGATTCAAGATAATGCGTTAATATTATTTTAAAAAGATTCTTGAAAAGGTGATTTTTAATGGTTGACAATATTTTTAAGGAAGACGAAGATACAAAAAGCATGATATTGGAGATTTCTTCATTATTTGGCGTAAAGGCAGACATTGTAAGACAGGTCTGGCAGTATACAGTGTTCAGTATCATGCTGCGGGTTGCGGAAGCGGATGAAACAAAGATTACACGTGTCAAGATTCCATACATAGGCAATATGGGAATCAAGAATCTTGGAATGATTACTACCCCGAAAGGTGTGGAGCCGGATTTGGATGTTTTTATTTCCCTTTCCGACACATTCAAGAATCTTTTCCTAAAATCACAAGGTGGCGACTACGGCGAGCTTTCAAACTATGTTCAGAAAAAGTTTATAGAGCCGGTTATAGAGAACCTCAATAATTAAGAAATTTGCAACTAAATAAATAGAGAACTCTACATAAGGGAGACTATTTATTTATGTTAACATCACCAACTAGACCTTGGAAACATTCATTAACAACCATACCTACAAAAACAGAAAACTCGTTGATAAGTTTGTATGATTTGTTTTATAATAGCAGCAAAATATTGTGGATTGACTCAACTGCTGAAACTGAAGCTCTTAAAGGCTGTAAACTTGAACACGACATTATTTGTTTGAATACAAACATGTTGAAGACAGATGGTACAGTAGATAGTACACAAGCCACAAACATAGAGGATTCAACGTGGTGGTCTAATGGTATCGACATATCTTTGCCGATGTTTGATGCGCGAGCCAAGAAAAAAGAAATAGAATGTGATGCATCCTTTAGTGATACGGCAATTTTTTATGGAAAAAAGTATGTAATCTATGATAAAGACTCCGCATTGGAGCCAAAGGACACTAATGTTTTTACTTCACGGGGTATAAAAATAAAAAACATTAAGAACGGTGTTTCTTTATCGTGGACAACATATAGTCCACCGTCCATAGGAATATATAATTCTATCGAAAAAAGTACTACATTAGATATTCTTTTGTCTGCCCAGGATAAAGCTTTCAAAAGTACGTTGGTTACACAGGATGGCTTTGATGCGTATAACCGTTTGTTTATTAATCCCTATACCAATTTTGCAGTTGACCTTGTAATAAAGGCAACAGGCATGAACTTAAGTCTTGTCCAAAACGTTCAAGACAGTACGTTTTTATCACCTCATAGCTATGTCTTTTCAAACTTGTCGCTTTTTTGGGATGTAACAAATTCAAATTCCATTGCGTCTAAGATAAACAAAACGGGTAATGATGCTTGGTATAATCTTTTAAAAAATACTTTTGTTTGGGTACGCGCTCCATTTTATGCAGATTACATTAAGCCTGACGACTTTGAACAGTCCTTGACACCTGAGTCTAAGGTAGTACATAATGAGCTTATGTTGTCTGGTGCGGGAGATTTCAAAAAGTATGACATGTCTATTACACAAGATGCAATTATTCTTGAGAAAGAGCCAAATGACAATAAAAATGTATCTCAGTATGGTTTAGGAGCAAAATCTACCACGGCGAACATAGATGCCTTAGGACTTTCTGAGTTGAGCATGCCTTACATTCCTAAAACATCACCAACCGTAGACATATATACATCAAAGCTCCTTGATGAAGAAAAACTTTTGCAGGGTATTAAAGATACCAATAGACACAAGGACTCAACAAACTATTCATCCAAGATTAATCTTCAAGAAGGAAGTAAACAAATACAGGATTTCTTAGACCAAAAGGTATCCGGCAATGACATGATTATCCGTGGCTTACCCGTAGCCGCAATCAATCGTGATAACGCAGTAAAACCAGAAAATGAAAATACTAGCCCAGAAAGTTTAATACCACCGAACTGGTTTGACCCGGAAAACAGATATTCAGATGAATACTACAGTAAAATGACCAAGTTTCCGACAGTTGTTCCGAAGGACGGAAACCTTTATGTTGATGGTCGTATTATAGGTCCGACTATAGATGAAATCTGGATTATGCTTAAAAAGCTCACAGGTGGACGTTTAAGCGATGACCATTCAGATACTCGTGCAACAGAGTTGGACATCGGTATTCCGGTAGGTACTTCAAATCATTCTAATAATACAGACACCACCATGACGGAGGTTCCTGATTCCGAGTTTAATTTTAAAATTAAGGGAACACCTAAATATGGCGACCCTATAGATTTTAAGTATGATTTCAACGTGGATGATGATAAGGTCAAGTTATATAGTCAGAAACTTGAAATTACAAAGTTTGTAAACCAGAATGATACAATCACTTACCCTGTTTACAATTCATTGAAGCTTTTGTCAAAATCAATCGTAAACAATACCAATGATGGTAATTGTTCTATTAAAAAAGACGGTGAAGGAGAAATAACTACAAACCGTGGAATTACAAGCTTTACAGCCTGGAAGGATATAGCCACCGATTCTGGGGATGTTATTATAGATAATGCTAGTGTAAATGATGAAGACACTTTCTGGGGTCCACGTAAGTCCGCGCCTTATTCATTGCGTGAGCTTGAGGCTATGATAAAGGGCAACAAATACAACATTATTACCCAGGCGCGTTTCGTAAAAGAAAACTTTGCGGTAACTGGTGGACTGGGAAAACGGACTGGTGAGACATACAATTCCGCTTCCGGCTCCATTTATCAGATGCACCAGAACTATAATTTTGATGTTGCCAATCCTAATACTTTCTATAATAATAATGGTACGGACACAGGCTTTGATTCAGATAGTAAAACTTGTGGTGCAAGGGCGGTTATAGATGACCCGGACATGCGTACATTTGAACAGAGACGTGATGGACATATAAGATATGTAGAAGAATATGGTAAGTCGGATACGTTGAGCTTGAATCCAGAAAAGTTTTCATCACAAGATGTTTATCTTTCCGCGGCTGGTGACTGGCGTTATGTTTCAGACCATGTTCGTATTCCTATCCTCAGGGGTGAATGGATTTAACGACTGTACAGGCTGCCATTTCTGGCAGCCTTTTTTCAAGTTTAAGGGTAAATCTATAGGAAGGTTATAATATACTAAATATCTATGGACGACATGGAATCATTCTTTTTAGAAGTATATAATGAAGCAAATCATTATCACCATTCCCATGGTCATAGTGCCAGTAATAAGCCAGGACCAAAGTTTGACAAGCGTGGTGACTGGTATCATGATGGAATATTGACGCATTGGGACGGTGAAAAGTTTGAAGACCTATATTTAAGACCAAACGGAAGGAAGCTTTCCTGTGGCTTTTTGGTGCAGGATGAAAATACCGGAAAGTATCTTGGGTGTCATCCGACAGGTCAGCCGGACGGTGTTTATGACATTCCGAAAGGTTGCAAGAACGTAGGTGCAGGTGACCTCGAATCTGCTATTCGTGAATTAAAAGAAGAAACCGGTTTGGAAATATCCGAAAGCGACGCACAGATAGAGGATTTAGGGATTCACAATCAGAAAAAGGACAAGGACATTCATTTGTTTAAGATAAGAATGCCGATTAATATAGATGAACTTCATTGTGATTCAATGTTCATTGATTTTCGTGACGGCAATAAGAAGCCGGAGATGGACGGATTCGAGCTTGTGGACGATGCGTCGAGATTTCTGTTCAGCATTCAGCCAATCATAAAGTTAGGGATGTAAACACGCCCTTTACATTTTAAGAGAACTTCTTACGGAACTATATGGCGTTTGCATGTAGTTCCGTTTTTTATTAATATTCTAGTATATGTTAAAGCTGAATAAACTTGTTCTTAATAACTTTATGTGCGTGGAACACGCAGAACTATATTTTAATGACGGCGTAAATCTTATTGTAGGCAACAATGGTCAAGGAAAGTCCACGATACTACAGGCTGTAGCGTTGTGTTTGCTTGAGGACAAGCGTTCGGACAGGTATCAGGAGTTCATTATGCTCGGCAAGGATACGTGTCAGGTGGAGCTTGATGCTGATGTCAAGGGCAGTCCGATATCCATCAAAATTAGTCTTAGCACCAAGACTACTACGCTTGCAAGAACCGCATCATATAATGGAAAGGTATATACAAACTCCGAAGTGACCGACCTTTTGGATTCATTCGACCTTGGGTACTATGCGGACATTATCATGTCCATGCAGAATGAAGGCGACATTACAAAGTTGAAGCCATCCGAAAGGGAAGCATATCTTCAGAAGTTGTTTCAGTTTGACTTCACAGAAAAAGTAGACAAGCTTAAGGAAGACCTTACCAGCATTAAGGGCAGCATTGACTATCAAAATGCACAGATAGAGTTCAATACCAAGTCCATAGAGGAGCGGCGGGGTGAGATTAAGAAACTCAAGCCGTTGTCATTTCAGGAAGGCGACATTCAGAGCCTGAACAGCCGTGTAAAGGAGCTGAATGATGAGCTTTCCAAGACGGCGGAGCTTTTGAAAAGGAAGGATGAAGTCCTCTCCAAGAAATCTGAATTGCAGACAACCATTTATAACGTCAAGCAGAATATTACAGGATACGAGCATGACATTGAGCTGATTGAGTCAAACAAGGGCGTAATAGACACGCTTAATCAAAAGATTCTGGACTATGATGCCCAGGATGTTGAGCTGGAAAAAGAAAAAGCCGGGTATCAGAAGGACATTGACAATCTGAAACAGAAGCTTGATGCACAGAATGTCGAAAGGCAAGATGTGGCAGAAAGCATAGCTGAGCGTCATAATACATTTATCCAGAGGACAACCGAGCTTGGTGACATAAATATCCAGCTTGCCAACAAGGTGGCGGAGCTTAACCATGCACAGAAACATTTGGACATGATAAAGCTTGGTACCTGCCCTGAATGTGGACATGCGTTTGACAGAACCGACCAGACGAAGTACAACGAGGCATTAGACCTTGCAACAAAAGCTAAGGAAGAAGTGGAGAATCTTAAATCGGCAAAACAAATAGAGGTAAACAATGCCGATGCGGATGTCAAGGCTTTGCGTGAAAAGCTTAGGAACAAAGAAATAGAAATATCCAATACGTCAAAGGACATTTCCACGCTGGAATATAAGATAAAGAATCTTGATGGACAGATTCAGATAAATGCTGCATCAAAGGTTCGCATAGAAGAGCAGATTAAGCAGTATTCTTCAAAAATGAACGAGGTAGATTCCATCAAGGCAAAGATACAGAAAGAAAATGAATCGCTTGTAAATCTGAACAAGGAACTTGAGGATTATACGAATCAGTTGACGGAGCTTGATGGCGTTACGACAGCATATACCGAGAAGCAGTCAAGCCTTATGCAGTTGCAGCAAAAGATTTCTGAATACAATAACGAAATCGTTCAGAACAACCTTATTCTGCAGAACAACGAAAACATTAAGAAATCCATCGAGGAAATGACCAAGAAAATCGAGGAATCCAAATCAAGCGTAGAGGGGTATCGCCGGCAGAAAGCGACTTACGATGAGGCGATTACCCTTTTGGACAAGACGTTCCCGGCTTGGCTTATACTTAAGACCTGCCAGATGCTGGAGCATGAAATGAACAGTTTCATTCAGGTAATCTTCCCGAACATGGCAGTAAAGTTGTTCCAGAACAAGCGTGGCGTGGAGTTCTTTTATACCACGGACATTAATAACGGACGTGTACTTACAAAGGACAATCTTTTGAACGCAAAGATGGCTTCCGGTTTTGAAAAAGCTATCCTTTCCATTGCTTTCAAGGTTGCGCTTTGCAGGGCATATAACCTTAGGTTTGCGTTTATGGATGAAATAGACCAGGCTGGAACGGAAGAAAACTCCGAGTCATTGTTCAAGGCTATACTTTCAAATGACCTCTTCGACCAGTTGTTTGTAATCAGCCATAAGCCGACTGTAAGGGACGTAATCCATTCGTTTGCCCCAAGCCTTAAAACATTTTATGTAAATAAAGGCAAGTTCTGGTCGGACGACCCGAATTAAAGTCCGTTTTTGGGAATTCAAATGGTTTGCTAAATATAAGAAAAAGCATTTCATACAAAAACCACCATACGTAGCGTTGAAGTATGGTGGTTTCACTACGTATAGTGTTATATACTAATTTTAATGAGGAGAAGTACAATGACCGTAATTAAACGGGACGGCAAGAAAGTAGAGTTCGATGTCAAGAAAATTGAACGTGTAATCAATCTTGCAAACAAATCCGTCCCACCAGAAAAAAGAATAGATGCCGAAACCGTTACGGAAATCACCAACAAGGTGGTTCAGAAGATAGGCAAGCGTGATGAAGTTGAGGTAGAGGAGATTCAGGACATCGTTGAGCAGAATCTTCTTCAGAACAAGAAAGCATATTTCATAGGCAAGGAGTTTCTTCGTGTCCGTGATGAACGCACAAAGGAAAGATTCAAGCGTCTGGATATTACGAGACGTATCAAGGAAAAGTTGGATGCTTCGAACGTCCAGAACCAGAATGCGAATCTTGACGAGCATTCCTTCGGTGGACGTAAGGGCGAGGCTGAAAGTGAGCTTTTGAAGCAGATGGCGTTGGACTATTACATAAGTCCCAAGTTTGCCAAGAACCACATAAACAACAGGGTATATTTGCACGACCTCGACAGCTACGTCCTCGGCTGTCACAACTGCTTATCAGTACCTATTGATGAACTTTTGGCAAACGGATTCAACACCCGCCAGGTGGATATTAGGCCGGCCGGTTCGGTGAACACCGCAATGCAGTTGCTGGCGGTAATTTTCCAGTTGCAGTCATTGCAGCAGTTCGGTGGTGTTGCGGCGACACACGTGGACTGGTCTATGGTGCCTTATGTAAGAAAATCATTCTGGAAGCATTTCAAGGATGGTCTTAAATATGTAGAGGGTCTGTCCGACGATGAAATAAAGAATTTTGAAAAGGAACTAAAAGGGGACGTAAAGGAGTAAAATGGGCGAAGCAATCTTTGTTTCAACAAGTGATGAAGCTTCTAAACTTGTAGGCTCGAAAATAGAATTTAAATGTACTGTTTGTGGGTCGGTATGTACTTGCACGGTAAGGAAGGACAGACCGAATACATTTAAGTGGTTACTATGTCCTAAGCATGCAAGGGAAAGAACATGTATGGAAAAGTATGGCGTTAAAACAAACTTGGTATATGATGCTAACCCAAAAAAAGTTTGGGATGAAAAAAAGGATTCTATTTTAGAAAAAAGAAAAAAGACATCACTTTTGAAATATGGGTGTGAAAGCCCTAATCAAGATGCAAGTGTTCAAGAAAAGATGCGAAAAACAAAGTTGTCCAACAATTCTTATGAACATCAAAAGCTTGCATCTATGAAAACCAAAGAAGCTAGATATGGCAATCCATATTATCATAACGTTGATAAGTTTAAGGAGACTCTTTCCAATAAACGAAAAACTTTTGAAGAAAAGAATCAATGTGTGGCTTTTACTACCCTTGTAAGTTTATATGGTCAAGGTTTCAAGGTATTAAATTTGCCCAAGTTGTATGATGAGTCTGGAAATGCTTACATAAGTAATTCATACATAAAAGATATTGAAGCTTATGCCAGTGAGAATCATAACATGAGGTCTACATCTTCCAAGGAATTGGAGTTGTATGAATATGTAAAAGAAGTATATACAGGTGATGTAATCAGAAACTCAAAAAGTATTCTAGATAGTGGATATGAGCTGGACATATATTTACCAGATAAAAAGTTGGCTATAGAGTTTAACGGCATTTTCTGGCATTCAGTTAATGCGGGTAAAAGCAAAGATTATCATCTAAATAAAACACAACAATGTCTTGATAAAGGGATTCGTTTAATACACATTTTTGAAAATGATTGGGACTTAAAGAAGGACATTTGTAAGTCAATTATTTCTTCGGCATTAGGTATATACAACGAAAAAATATTTGCCAGAAACTGTGTAGTTAAAAAAGTTTCTTTAAAGGATTCCATTAGTTTTTTAGATGAGAACCATATACAAGGGGGTATAAAGTCGTCGTTAAGTATAGGCTTGTATTACAAAGATGAATTGGTGGAACTAGCGTCTTTTGGAAGAAATAGGTTTAGTAGTGGAACAGAATTATATAGACTATGCAGTAAAAAAGGTTGTTTTGTAGTAGGTGGTTTTTCAAAGTTACTTCATCATTCCAACCTTGACTGTATAGTATCCTATGTTGACCGAAGTTTATTTTCCGGCAAGGGGTACGAGTCTGTTGGTTTTAAGTTGGATTCCATTACGCCTCCAAGCTATTTTTACTACAGTTATAAAACCGGTAAGCTTAGTAGGTATCAATGTCAGAAAAAAAGCTTGTCTAAAATGTTGGACAATTTTGATGAAAACCTGACGGAATCGGAAAATATGATAAATAATCATTTTTTTAAGATTTATAATTGTGGTACCTTGAAATACATTTATAGAAAGGAGAAGTAATACTATGGACATAAAGGATATATCTATTACAGATGAAAGATATAAAGCTTTTGAGAAAGCTTACAAGTATGCAATGGACATGACGAAGAAGGAAACATACCAAGCTGTGGAAGGGCTTTTCCATAATTTGAACAGCCTACAAAGTCGAAGCGGAAATCAACTTCCTTTTTCATCAATCAATTACGGAACGTGTACCCTTGAAGAAGGTCGGATGGTGACCAGGGCGTTGCTTGAGGCATCCATTGATGGCGTAGGCAAGCTGCACAAGACATCTATCTTTCCTTGTGGAATCTTCCAGAAAAAGAAGGGTGTCAACGACAAGGGCAGCAAGAACTATGACCTTTACAAGCTGGCAATTAAGTCCACATCCAAAAGACTGTATCCGAACTATGTAAACTGTGACTGGTCCGGAGACCAAGGATATAATGAGGATGACCCAAGAACTTATCCATCAACTATGGGATGCAGAACTTATTCTTCTACGGACATAAATGCGCCGGATGAAGCCCACAGTCATATGAAGGATGGCCGTGGCAACATAGCTCCGGCGACTATTATTCTTCCGACGTTGGCGATGGAAGCTAGAAAGAAGGCATCACACGATGGTAAGGAAGAGTATGTGGTTGACTATTTTATGGACATTCTTGCAAAGGCGATAGAGGATTGCAAAGATGAGCTCATAGAGCGTTTCAACTGGATTTGTGCACAAAACAAGAACTCGGCCAAGTTTATGTACGAGAACAATACGTTCTATTCATACAACAATGAACTTGAAACGGAAGGTATTCGAGGAGCATTGAAGCATGGTACGCTTGCGATAGGCCAATTGGGATTGGCCGAGGCTTTGCAGATTCTTGTAGGCTGCGACCATACTGAACCGAAAGGCATGGAAGTCGCTAAAAAAATAGAGGAAATGTTCTTCAACAAGTGCAAGGAGTATAAGGAACAGTATAAACTGAATTTTGGAAATTATTACACCCCCGCTGAAAATTTAAGCTTTACGGCTTTTAAAAAGTTCAAGAAAAAGTATGGCGACATCAAGAACGTAACGTATACGGACATCGAGGGCTCGGAAAAGAAAGACTACCACGAATTCTTTACGAACAGTATGCATGTGCCGGTATGGAAGAAGATAGACCCGTTTGAAAAGATAGACATTGAGAGCCAGTTGACGGGGTATAGTCGTGCCGGATGTATTACCTATGTGGAGATAGATGAAAGGACACAGAACAATCTTAAAGCTTTGGAGCAGCTTGTGGATTACGCCATGGAAAAAGATATTCCATATTTTGCATTAAATGTAAGTTCCGATACTTGCTTATCTTGTGGGTATCAAGGTCAAATAGACAACGAGTGTCCTGTTTGTGGAGCATACGATACCCCAGGACATAAGATGATACAACGTTTGCGTCGTGTTACTGGATATCTGACAAATGACTATGAAACATCCTTTAACAAGGGCAAGCAGGATGAAGTAAAGCACCGGTTCAAGCATACCTCACTTGACATCGACTGGAAGGCAGATTCTTGATTTAATATATCAAAATAAGCGACCACATTACGGGGCTAAACCAGTAAAAGTTTGGTTTAGCCCTTTTTCTATAGTCGGAAATCATGGAGAAAATAAACGTGCTTATAAGTTCTTATACTGAAATTATCAAATTTCCTTCAAGGGTACAGTTTTATTGTCAATGTTGTGGGAAGCTAACGGAAAAAGAGTTCCGGCGGAGCACCAAGCCGGTATTACTTTGTGCAGTATGTAACATAAATGACGGAAAGGCAAAAAGAACCAAAGAACAGAAAGAAACAT
>Ga0326512_10002477_pt1 | contig 13699 bp, 16 predicted proteins | sample 1_2617_0518_D_FD_203652 | JGI IMG/M metagenome (GOLD analysis project Ga0326512, IMG submission 203652) | Bovine rumen microbial communities from UC Davis, California, United States - 1_2617_0518 | ecosystem: Host-associated > Mammals > Digestive system > Stomach > Rumen | place: USA... | reverse complement strand
TACAACTTGGCAGAAAAAGCCGTATATTTGCAATCCGACACCCTCGCAAAGTGTTCGCAAATTAGGCGGTTATCCGCTTCCGAAAAGACGGCCTCCCGTCTGACGGCTATTTTCTTGCCTCGTTGTTAATTACTTAATTACGGGTGCAAATATACAAACTATTTTTCAATCGCCGAGTGTATTGGTGTTGATTTGTGGTTATTTTTAACTTTATTTAATTGTATTGGTGTGTATTTATGTAGAATATGAAGCTGAGAAATGAGAATTTCGCCATTGCGCTCGACTGGCTTGTCAAGAATAAAGGCGTAGATGGCCAGAAAGGGCTTGCGCAGATAACTGGTATAAGTCAGAATACCATTTCCCGTATCATGACTGGAAAAGTCGAGCCGTCCGATGACACGCTCCGAAAGCTCAACGATGCATTCGAAGGCATATTTAATATGAACTTCTTGCGCGGGAGTAGTATTGTAATGCTTTCTGAAGATGAACTGTACTACAGTATACATCCAGAAAAGCATCCGTTGTATGAACATGAAGAGTCAAGACAGCAGATGCCAGAACCAAACGCCGACCTGCTCGAACTCTACGCCCAGCGCATCCGCTTAGTCGACGATCTGCGTGCTTCACTAAAAGAAGAGCTCGCCGAAGTCCACGCCCTCCGCACCGAACTGCAACAAGCCCGCGACGACTTCCGCGATGCCACCTTCCAACTCACCCGTACCCTCGCCATGTTCAACACCCAGTCAGACACCCACATCGGCCTTGCCGCTGAGTCAATCACATAAATATATAAGGTATGCTAACATTCGTAATTCTCGTTATCGTCTTTGCCGCTGTAGCCATAATATATGGTATATACAGCGCAAGCACATCTTCAGAAAGTGAAAATGTAGTCGAACCACTAAAGGAAAAACCGCGAGCTTTGACAGATGCAGAACTCGAAGTAATCCGACAAGCGGACGAAGCCTTTGACTACTACACCAGACGGGCCATCGTCGATGGCACATACGACGGTCCGCTCCCTGACTACGACGGCGTGTATTGGTCGAATATCTACCCCGACCTCTACCACACCAAAATTGCAGGTATCAATTTCGCCAGGGGAATCAAAAACCTCGCCGGCACATACTTCGACGCGCAGCTGGTCGCCGACCCCAAAAACAAGTACGACCAGAACGCCATCGAAATTATACACGCCGAGGGTTACAAGCATCTGGGTTACATCCCTGCCGACGAAACTGCCGCTGTCCGTGAGTTCCTAAACAACCAGATCCCCTACCCCTGTCAAGCCCATATTTCCGAGAAATACGACTACGATGACCGTCCCTTTCTTGTAGGCGAAATCAATATAAAACGACCATCTGTTTCCCCAAAATGAAACCACAATCTCCCCAAACCCCGATAAACACTACCACTCCCCGCGACGGATTCGGATTCCAACGGAATCACTGGGGCGGGGAGCGGGGACCGCCTGAAAATGGGGAGAATGGCGATGAAATAAGGGGATTTGAGGGTTTCTTGAGGAATTGCCGAAATTGGTTTTTATTGGTTTTTGTTGGTTATCATTACAGATTGTTTCCCCATTGTTTCCCCGAATGTTTCCCCAATTATTGTGTAACTAAAAATTTAAGACTAAAATGATTAAGACGACGATAATTTATAACCACAGGGGGCGGTTCGCGAAGGACGGGACTGCGCCGGTGGAGGTGCGGCTGACAGTTAGCAGGCGCGTGTACTATTTTCATACTGGTGTGTGTGTGCGTGCGCGTGAGTGGCGGCTTGGTCAGATTGTGAACCGTCAGGACAGCGACGTGCTGAATGAGCGTGTCAGGATCATGCTTGAACGGGTTGGCGATCTGGTGAATGACGCGATGAGGAATGGTGACGACATAGACATTGAAAGTATAAGGCGGCATGTGAACGGGCCGAAGACGAAGAAGGTGGAAGCTGGCGAAGATATGATGGCATGGATGGCTGAGCAGGTGCCGTTGCTGGGTGTGAGGCGTGGGACTCTGCTGCATTATAAGGTGTCTGTGGCGGTGCTGGCTGAGTCGGGCATTATGAGGAAATGGTCGGACTTGTCGGTGGAGAATGTTCATAGGTGGGACGCTTACTTGCACAGCATACAGAAGCATCGGACGGATGCGGAGCTGAAGGCAGGGAAGCCGGTGGAGTATATCAGCCAGGCGACGGTGAGGAATTACCACAAAGACATAAAGGCCCTGCTGGGGCGTGCGCTGAAGTTCGGGCTGATAACGGCAAACCCTTATGACAGGATGAAGGGGGAGATTAAGCGGGGGAATACAGAGACTGTGGAGTTCTTGACAAAGGATGAGCTGGCGAGGATTGAAGGGCTGACGCTGATTGACGGCTCGATGCTGGCGGCGGCTCGTGATATGTTTGTCTTCCAGGCTTACACGGGGATGGCTTTTTCGGACATGCAGGCGTTCTCGTTGGATAAGTGCCGACGTGACGGGGACCGCTGGCTGATGGCTGGGCAGCGGGTAAAGACGGGAGTGACTTACTATGTTCGGCTGTTGCCGCAGGTGTTGGCGGTTGTGGAGAAGTACGGCGGGGAACTGCCGAAGGTGGCGGTGCAGACGTACAACAAGAATCTGAAGAAGATTGCGGCGGCGACGGGGATTACGAAACGGCTGACGAGCCACGTCGGGAGGCATACGTTTGCGACTTGGGCGTTGCATGAGGGGGTGCCGATTGAAAGGGTTTCTAAGATGCTTGGGCACGCGAAAGTTACGCAAACGCAAAGGTATGCGAAGGTGCTGGCTGAGGATGTGTTTGGGGAATTTGACAGACTTGGTGGGCCGCAATGATATTGCGGCATAGGGAGACAGACGATATTGAGGCGGGGTTGCTGTGATACAGCAACAGACGGGACAATAACGACAATAACGACAATAATAACAACTTAAAACGATTTAGAGTATGAAAAAGGTGATTATGATGCTGGCGGTTGTGGCAGCGTTTTGCGGCTGTGAGCGCGTGGTGACGGATGAAGGGACGGCGGTGGAGGTCGTTCAGGTGAAGCGGGTGAAGTTCGACGTTAGCAGTGAGGGATGGCAGGTTACTCGTGCGCTGACTGCTGACGGGTACGACATGACGGACTTGTGGATTTTTGACTATATGGACGGCGGGCTGGTCAGGACGCTGCACAAGACGGCGACGGACGTGGACTTCAACGAGCCGACGATGCCGCTGGCATACGGCAATCATACGGTGTATTTCGTGGCTTCTCGCGGTAAGTCGCCGACGGTGACGGGCACACAGATTGCTTGGGAGAGTCCGAGCGATACGTTTTGGAAGGCTCTGACGCTGACGGTGGGCAGCGGTACGGCTTTGACGGTGGCGGTGACACTGGACCGCGTGGTGACTAAGCTGAGGATTGCGGTGGCCGACGAGGTGCCTGCAACGATTGCAACGCTGGAGATGGTGCCTTGGCAATGGTGGTACGGGCTTGACTATCTGACGGGCGAGGCGGTGGCCAGCTCGGATGCCGTCAGACAGGTGACTGTTCCTGCTTCGATGGCTGGCACGACGGGGCAGCTGGTGGCTGGCTTCTACTGTTTGAGTGATGATGCGGAATGGATGACTGACATCACGATCAGAGCAAAGGACGGTGACGGTGCGGTCATCGGGAGCGTGAGTCTGACCGACGTGCCGTTTGTCCGTAACCGCTTGACGGATGCGAGCGGTAACTTGTTCGCTTCGCAGTCGGGCTTCTCGATTTCGTTGAATGACGAGTGGCTTGATTCATATACTTTAGAATGGTAACGGTATGAAGAAGGTACTGATACTTGCGGCCATCGTGCTTGCGGGATGCGAGAAGGTGGTGATTGAGGATGCTTCTGGGCTTTCCCAGAGCGAGCAGAACGTAGTGCTGAAGGTTACAGCTGGCGACCGAACGACGCGCGGCGACGTGGCTCTGAGCGACGTTTGCGGGCGGTTGAGCGTGGCGGTGTTCGATGCTGACGGAACGAAGGTGAAGACGGTTGCGCAGTCGGTGTCGGATACGGGGTTTGGGACGGTTCCCCTGGCAATTATGCCAGGCACTTATACCATCGTGGCGGTGGCGCATAACGGGACGGGAGCGGCGACGATTACGAGCGGCGAAAAGGTGACGTTTCCGAATAACAAGGTGACGGACACGTTCTACTATTACGGGCAGGTGACGGCGACGAAGGAGCGGCAGGACGTGACGGTCACGCTGAAGCGCAACGTGGCCATGCTGCGGTTAAGGCTGACTGGCGAGAGCCTGCGCACGGACATTGCACAGCTGAAGTTCTACTACCTCGGCGGCAGCAGCACGTTCTCGCCACGTGACGGTTTCGGTTGCGTGAACTCTAAGCAGACGGAGTACAGGGCATGGAATGAGGAGGGCGTTTATGAGCTTTACACCATGCCGCACGCCACGGATGATGTGCTGACGAAGGTGACGGTGACGGCTTACGACGCTGGTGACAACGAGGTTGGCGCGGCGGAACTGGTAAATATACCAGTCACGGTGAACCGTGTGACGAACTACGCCGGGGACATCTTCAGCGGTGGCGGTTCGGTGACAGCCGAGATGAAGGTCGACCCGGCGTGGGCTGGCGTGGATGAATACACATTCTAAGTGGTGCCGAGCGGGCCGGAGCCTTTGAGTACGAAGGAGCCGTTGGCAAGGTTGCCGACTGTGTAGGTCTGCTTGGCGGTTTCGAGGATGGCGGTGCCGACCAGTCGGTAGTTGCTGTTGCGGTCGGCGATGGTGACGTTGAAGGTGTCGCCGACGAGCAGCTCCCATTGTATTTTGGCTACGCTGACGAGGTAGCTCATATTTACTGACCACGCCTTGCGGCCTGCAAGATATTCGCGCCAGCCTTGCTGTGTGGCCGATGCCTTTTCGATGGTGTCAGCTGCGGTGGTGATGTCATGCGATTTTACGGCAGTGCTGCCCATTGGCGTGGTTCCACGCGATAAGATGATGATGATGTCATTTCCTGTCATAGTGTCAGATGTTTAACGTTTCCAAAAAACTAATTCAGCCCCTTTTTCGAGGCGTGCGGTTCGGTCAATGCTTACCAGCAGATCATGGCCTGAAAGTTTGCCCGTGACGTGAAGATTTCCAATGCCGCCCTCTAACTGGGAAGCGAGCACGCCCTGCTGGGCACGGTTAAGAATGAGCTCGCCGCTCGACGCTGCTATCAGGGTGCGGTCAGAGTGGTCGTTGCCGGGCACCATCCAACCGTTAGCGGCATGCGGCACGATGCCACCGTTTGCGAATGGTATGACGGCATCGGCTGCGCTGATGGCTTCGATTGCGGTGATGATGGTGGTGATGCCAGTCAGTATCGAGATTACGCCTTGAATGCCGCCGAGCACGTCCTTCAGTCCTTGCGGGAGTTCTGCGCCGAGAGACTCGATGCCGCCTGCGATTGACGAAATGCCGCTGGTCATCTTTCCGATTTCTTCGGACAGCTTGGCTTCGGTCTTATCCTTGGGCGTGGGGGCTTTGAAGTCGCGGATTCGCTGGTCGCCGCGTTTCAGGATGTCTTCGCGGGTTAGGTTTTCAGCCTGGCCGGTGAAGCTGACAGCCTTCACGTTTCGCAGTGCGTCGATACCCAGTTCGCCCTTCAGCTCCTTTATCTGATTGGTGACGGCCTTGATTTTGTCTTTGTAGTCGTTCCACTCGACGGTGTTTGTGACCATCGACTGCTGCTTCTGCAACTCCGAAAGTTCCTTGTTGAGAGCGGCCACGGAGCCGACGGGCAGGATTTCTTCGGGCTTGACGGTCGAAACTTTGCCGCTCTTGCCACTTTTTGGGTCAGTGACGGTCGGCTCAATCTCCTGCTTAATCGGCTGTAGAATCTGCTTTGCCGCCTGCTGATAGTCGGCGAGCATTTTCTTTGCTGCATCGACTTCGGCCTGAATCTTGGTGGCATCGAGCGAGCCGTACTTCTCGGTTATGGCTCGCACACGGTTGCCAAGTGCTTCGCCACGTTCACCGCTTTGCCATGCACGTATGTCTTTAATCTGTTGCTCGCGGGGGTTGATGTACCGCCAGAACTGCTCCTGCTGTTGCTGGTAGATGCTTTGGCGGTTGCCCTCGCTTGCGCCCGCAAGGTTGGCGGTCATACGTCCTACCTTGGCATTGCCGCCCATCAGCCCGTAGGCATTAGCCATGCGTCCTGCCTGCGTGAGCTTGTTCAGCAGGTCAGTTAGCGGACCGCCAACGATGTCAAGGATGCCTATCTTCATCGAAGTCCACAGGCTGTTGCTGGCTTCTTCGAGCGGTGCAAACTTGCGCCCAAGCTCTTCCATCTTGTTCTGGAGGCTGACGTTTGCCTGTGCTGCGCGGTCGGCTGCTGTCTCAACATAGTCGCCCGCCTTGGCCATCTGCTCACGGATGATCTCGCCGACGGCCTTGGTCATGTCGCCCGTTTCCTTCATCTTCTCCTTGACCTCGTTGGCCGATAGTCCGAGGTTGTCGAGAATCATCAGCGACTTGCGCCCGAGTCCCGTGACGATAGAGTCCACCATATAGTCAACGCTTTGGCCGGTGTCCTTGGCCTTCTGCTGGGCAAACGCAAGCATGGTGCCAAGTTCTTCCACTGGCAGCTGGAAATCGTTGAACTTTACAGCGGCCTTCATCAGTTCGATGTCGGTCACGGTGCCGTGCGTCGCCTCACGCAGTCCGTTGAGTATGTCGCCACGTCCCAGACGCTCGAAAGCATTGCGGATGCCCTCGCCCTGCTTTGCAAGCTCCGCGCCCTGCTGTACCAGCCCGACCATTTCAGAACCGAGACTGGCCACTGCTCCCGCTGCCTTGGTAAGCATATTGCCTGCAAACACCTGAAGCGCACCAGACATTTTGCCGCCGAGACCGCTGAAAAGACCGCCACCGCCACCACCGCCGACTTCTGGCACTTTGACATCATTGAGCGAGCGGTTAAATTCTTCCACCTGCTCCTTTGTCTGTTTGAACTTCTGCTTGATGTTGTCGATAGCTTGCAGATAGTCCTGCCCGACGGTTTTCTTCTGTGCGTCGTTCAGTTGGTTGTATTGCGTCGTGAGTTGCTCCAGCGTCCGCTTGTAGTCGTTCATCTGGCCTTTGGCCGTTGCAGCGGTGGAGTTCACCTTGCCCATTATCTGGACGAACTGCCCGATTTTTCCGTTATCTTTTTCAAGAGCCTGCTGGAATCCGCCTTGGGAATTAGTGAAGCTGTTGAGGGCCTGCTGCGCCTTCTTCAAACCGCCTTCCCATTTCCCGGTGTCAACCGCGAGTTCAAGTTTTGACTGTCCCATACCTTTTTATTGATTTTCTTCTTTGAACTTTGTATCTATCCAGTTTTCGACATAGCCGACGAGCGTCTGTCCGAGCTGCTGTGCTGCCTGCTCCATGTCGCTTTGTACGCTGTGCATAAATGACCGTGGCTTGATGTTTCCCCGTGCGCCGTATGTGGCCTTCGAGCCGCGCCCAGTAGGTCCTGAAGGCATGGCCGTTCTTACGTCGGTGCCAAATTCGAGGAATCTCAAAATGAAATGACGGTCGGGGCCGAAGTATTCATTGATGGCTCTTGTCCTGTCGTCAACGGTACGGCTTCTTTTGATTCCGCTTTTGCCGCCAGATGGAGGTGGCACTATTCGTTTACGGCTCGAAATCCTGCCGCGTGGCGTTATGATGCCTACATAGCCTCGATTGCCCTCTCTTGCTTCATGCCACGTCACACCGCTCGATGCGCTGCCTGCATGTGCTTGCGTCTGTGCTTTCTGCTTGGCCTTGGCACGGACTATGGCCAGCGTCTTTCCGAGTTCCGTGCGTAGGAGTTCGGGAAAATAGCCGTCGAACTGTTCCCTGCTTATCGTTCCTGCTGCATAACCGATGCGCATTCCAGTCGACTTCTTTCTTAACCGTTCCAGCACGCTGTTGACTACCTTTTCAAGATTCTCCAATCCTGAAAAGTCAGCCATCAGACCGTCAAGACGTTGCTGCGAAGCGTGAAGTGAACCGAGACTATATACCATAAAAAAAACGCGATTAGCTAATACACTAACCGCGTTTTTCCGTGTCGTGGGTTTACTTGTTATTCGTATCGCCAAAGATAGCCTGTCTTTGTTGTTGTACGACATCGTTGGCAGCAGCTACTAATTGTCGTTCCTTTTATTCCAGTCGCCAATGCTGCCTCCTTAATTGAGCTGAAGCGATTGATTAGAACCATATCTGCTGTATATTGCAATACAGCTCTTCTTTTTGCGCTTCCTTTCGTTCTATGCTCTTTCCAATATTCCTTTGTGCGTGGCTCAAAGCTCCATCGATAATCTTTCCATGCGCCTGTCTTACTTTCGTACATGACGTGAACCATTGCACCTTGATAGGTGTCCATCATCTTCTCTACGTCTGCACAGCATTTATGCTTGGCTATGAAATCACCGTCCATCGTGTACTGATACACGGGCTTTCGCTTCCATGCTACCACGTCGCTGTAGTTCAGGTTATACTGATAGGTACACCATTCAAGGTTCTCGGCTCGATTGTCAGTCTTCACCTCATTTTTGTGATTGACAACCAATCCATCCTTGTAACCAGGAACGAAGTGCAAGGCAACAAGCCTATGCACTTCGTAGTGTTTGTAATTTCTATGTCCGTCGCTTAGTGATACGCGCAGATAGCCCTTACCTTTATTTAGCGATGGTTTTAGCATCATTCCTTTAATAAAGTGTGGACGTTCATTAAGACTCCATCGGTCAATACTACGCACACGTCCCATATTGCTGACCTGATAGCGGCCTTCAAATCCTTGCACGTCTTTCCAAATCTCTTCCATCATATTGAATCTACATCATTGTCGTTGCTGATTGCCATGCGGAAGGCTGGCATTCCCTCGTTGCGCTCTAGTAGTGAGCCTAAGCGGTTGAACTTCTTAAGAAACCGTGAGAGGTCGTAGAGTGCATTGTTCATTTCGGTTGCGTCACATGGCAGGCACATTGGTATGTGCTTGTTGCCATCGGCTTCTGCTTCGTTGCGCTGCTTGATAATAATCAGTGCCACCGACGCAAAGGTGACGTTCACGGTGTTCAGCCTGTCTTTGAGGTCTGAAAGGTTACACTCGCCGCAGATAAACGGCACGATGTCCGAAAGCGCAAAGGCAATTTCCTTCACGTTGTCTTTTACCCATTGCTCCATGAGCATTGCTGTTGCCTGATTGTCAGCCATTCTTTTCAGCTGCTCAGGGCTTAAACTTGAATCTTGTTTCATAACGATGTAAATTTAGAACATATAAAATAGCAGCACTACGCGCTGTTCAAGGATTACATCGGTAAGACCTTTGGCGGTGTTTCCACTACGCCACGCGGTGCTGCTTTGCTTTATCCACTAAGTCGATGGCATAAAAAATGCCGCCTTGGTGGGGCGACTTATCATGCCCCGATGTAATTTTGAACGGTGCAAAGATAAAAAATTTCCCGTAAAGTTGTATCACTTCACGGAAAATTTTAAAATCTTTTAAGTATTATCCTTCCAGTTCGCCGCCATGGTTGCCGCCCTGGTTGCCGCCGGACGCTTGGGCGTTCATCGCCGCCATTTCAGCCTGAAGCTGCTTGATGTCTTCTTCGCTGACGGTGATGTCGGCCACGCGCTCCCAGGGAAATTTTATGAGGTCGGTTGGGCGGTTGATGCCTGCCTTGCGCAGGTCGGCGAAGCATTGCATCACGTTGTACGCATGCCATCTGGCTTGGCTCCATCCGTCGCGGCGGCGGCGGTTATAGCCGCGTATGATGCTGCGCAACTGCCACCACTCGAGCCGTGAGAAGGCTGACGGCTGAATCCCGACCTCGCCCACGAGTATGGTGTAGTACTCGTGGGCACTGGTCAGTTTTTTGGGGTGTCCTCCTCGCCGTCGTGCAGCTCAACGGCTTCTCGCTCTTCTGCGTCGGCAATGACTTTTGGCAACTTAAAGAAGTCGCCGGCCATTTGCATAACGGTTGTGAAAGCGTCGGCGATTTCCTGCCAGTTGTCAGTTGCGAGGATGTCGTCGACGGTGATGGTTGTCTCGCGGTCGGCGGTGTAGATGGCAGCGTAAATGAGTGCGATGCGCTCCTTCAGCTTCTCAAACTGCTCGCCGAAGAAGTTGCTATCGGTGATTTCTTCGTAGGTCAGCAGAGTGGTCAGCGTGAAGTCTACGGCCACGGGCTTGCCGTTCAATTTGATTTCTTTTTGCATAGTTCCAAAGAAGTGAAAAGTGAATAGTTAAAAGTAAAAAGCCGCGCCGCCTATCGTTATCACATTATGGCAGCGATGGGGCGACGCGGCTGGTAGAGGGTTAAGCGGCGACTTCGTAAAGTCCGTAGCCAACAAGGTTTGCACTATAGGTGGCATCCTGACGGTTGGGACCGTTTATCGTGAGCGTCTGGATGATGACCGAGCCGCTGACGATGGTGCTCGAAGCCACGCGGTTGTTCGCGCCGCCGGTGTTTGCAATCTTCCACTTCACGGGCGTGCCGTTCTGATAGATGGTTTCGAGGTCGGCCAATCCCTTGGCAGCCACCTGCGACCCAGTGGTGTCGTCGTTACCGCGAACGAGTGCGGTGGTCGAGATGTCGTAGCTGATGGCCGTCGGCTCCATGACCTGCCAGTCGCCCTCGGTATCTTTGGTCGTCGCGTTCTCCAATGTGACGCTGACATGAAGCGACAGCTGGCGGGCGGCCCCAATGACGGCGGCTGGTGCTGCGGTGTTGTCGCTGCTGAGGAACAGGCGGACGAACTGACCCTTGGTGTAGGCATTCTGGTCGAGTTTCTCGTAGATGTCGCCAGTGGCAACAGTAGAAAGCTCGCCCGTGCCGGTCATCTGAATGCTCTTCGTCGAATTCTCGCGGTCGTTGAAGTTGAAGGTCAGGTCGTTAAAGTACGCCGAACCTTTGCGGGCAAACGTGGCGTGCTGAGCGGCGTAGTTGTTCGTCGTCGATGTCTCGTCGAACATGACCGCAAGCGGCTGCATACTCTTGATGGCGGTCAGTAGTGCGCCGGCATCGACCACGTTCAGCGAGTCGGCCTGCAAAGTCCACGACTTGCTGACGACGATGGGCTGGTCGGCCAACCCAAGTACGTCTTTGTGCGTGCCGCTTTCCGTATTGTTTGTTAGCGTAACAACGCATCCGGTCGACATGGCTACAACGTAGAACTCGCTGCCTGAGCCTTCAATACCGATTCTAAGATTTTGTCCTTTGAGTGTTGCCATATTCGTTAATCTTTAATTAGGTGAATGAGGAGCGTGAACGCACCACTTTCTGGGTCACGTCCGACAGCACCGGCACCGTAGCGAACGTCGGCGGGAATCTCGTTGACCATTTCAGCCAGCTCGTCGCGCGTCGGTGCGGTCAGTATGGTGGTGCCGTTCAGCAGCAGGTCGCCGATGTAGGCGGGCTGCTCGGCATCCTGCTGTTCCGTCTCCGTGACTTGTGTTTTCTTACTCTTGCTCATCGTCAATGTCGCTTTTGGTGATACATTGATAATTGAGTTTTTGGAAATAACAGGGCTTCATCCAGTCCCAAGCAAGCCCGTCGCTGCTGAGAGCTTCCAGTTCGGGCGTGTCCTCGCCCTGCTGGTAGAGCGCAACGACGTGGGACTCCACAGCGGCGCGAACCATGCTAACCAGCTGCTTCACCTCGCCGGGACTGCCAGCAGCAATGTCGACACCAACCTGCACGCGGTCCTCCTCACCTTCCCACACCGTGTCCTTCGTCGTTGTCTGGTTCTGAAAACCGTCGAACGTCACGATTATATTCGGCACAGGCGTATTGTCAAGGACTTCGGGAGGCACCTCGAAACACGTCGAGACAACGCGGTCGCCCACGATGGCCGTGATGCCCTCGCTGGCCACTATTGCGTCGTAGATGATTTCATCAACTGTTTTCATTGCTGCTTCGGTTTTTGGTAAAACAGGCGGGCGGTCAGCCTATTGCTATCGCATCGGAGCCACCCGCCTGACCAGGAACTATGAGCCTGTTAAGTACGCGAGAGATTTAGGTGGTTTCGGGTTCAGCCTCCACGAGCTTGATGAGCTTGAATGCCTGGGGCTTATTGGAGGTGTTGCCGTTCACTTTGCTGGAGAGCTCGGTCATGGACATGTCGAGGGCGAGGCTCACGACTACGGTGCGACGGCTGAAGACTTCGGCACTCTGAGCGTCCACATTGAACATTACCTGACCATGAATCTGCATGGCCTCGTAACCCCAGTGACCGATACCGATATAGCGGTCGGCACCCTTGGCTGGAACACCGGCAGAGTTCAGCTTGTAGTTGATGAACGGGCTGATGGTCATGGGATAGCCCACGCACTTGCCGTCCTCGACAACGGTGCGGTCGCCAGCGGTTCCGGGGATAGCCTTGGTGTAGGCCAGCTCTGTCTCGGTTGTCTTGTCCATTGTCAGGTAGGGCACGCCCTCAAAGCCGAGGTCGTAAATCTTGGCCACCTCAATGGCGATGTTCTTACCTACGTTCTCGTCGAGGGCAACCTCTACAACATCAGCGGTAGCGAACGGAGACTTCAGGTCGTTCTCGAAGGCGCACTGAGAGTACACGTGCATGGCACGGAAGATGGCCAGACCCTTCGTCAACTTGTAGCTGATGAAGCCAAGCAGGTCGAAGGATGCGTTGGCGATGGCACGATGAGAGACAGCCACGTTAGCGGCAACAGCATTGGGTGTTGCGCTGATCTTGGCGAAGTTCAGAGCCTGCTCGCCCACCTTCTCGACCTCACCGGCAACGGTGAACTCTACGTCGTTGGTGCTGTACGGCCAAATCTCATTACCTACCACGCCAGTCACGATGCGGAGGTCTTCGGGCAGCTCAATGCCTGCAACCTTGGTGTCGATGAGCTCGTTGATAGTCAGAGGAATGGCACCACCAGCTTCCAGGTTGGCGATTTCGTTAGTCTCACCAGCACCTGCGCCCTCGGTGGGGTTCATCAGGATGGTAGAAGCGTTCGAGCGCGTCTCCACGCACTTCTGCAAGAACTCGCGCAGTTGCTGGTTCTTCGACTTGTGCTCGCGGATGTTCTCCAGAGCATTGCCGGTAGCCATTGACTCAGCACGGGCTGACAGTGAATTACTCTCACGGAGCATGGCATCGTACTTGATGGCCTCTTCCTCAGTGAACACAGGATTCTCGCGCTTGCAGCGCATTTCATCCATCTCGTCAATCTTGTCCCATACAGCGAGCTGACGCTCCTGAATCTGGGCTTTTGTCATTTCTTTCATACTTGAAATACTTTAAACGTTAATACTATTGTGAACTTAAAATTTCCTGTTAAAGAGTTTCATGCGCTGCATACGGTAGCGCAGCTCGCGGGTCTTGCGGGCCATTTCAGCCTGCTCTTCGAGCTGACGCTGCTCTTCCTCTTCCTCAGCCTTTTTCTTGGCTTCCTCTTCGGCAGCACGCTTGGCGGCTTCCTCTTCCTCGGCTTTCTTCTTGGCTTCGTCGTCGCCACACTCGCGCTTCAGCTGTGCCTCAATCGCCTTGTCGATAGCCTCCGAAGCCTCACGCAGTCCGACGTTGGTCTGCTCGTAGGCGGGGTGGGTGACGATGGCGACATCATAGAGGCCGGTGATTTTCTTCACATGGCGCAGCCATACCTCCTTGCCGTCTTCCACATCGTTGGTGCGCTCATACGATACACCATTCTCGGTGTCTTCGTAGTCGTCCTCAAAA